>Ga0105350_10002396_pt1 | contig 11278 bp, 11 predicted proteins | sample EN1Hudsemesocosm_FD_83506 | JGI IMG/M metagenome (GOLD analysis project Ga0105350, IMG submission 83506) | Methane-oxidizing microbial communities from mesocosms in the Hudson Canyon - EN1E Hudson Canyon | ecosystem: Environmental > Aquatic > Marine > Cold seeps | place: Hudson Canyon...
AAGGCCGGTGATAAAGGCGAGTGGAATGTACCCCCTGAAAAATCATTTGGCATGCCTAACCCTAATAATCAGCAAACCATAGCCCGCTCTCAGTTCGCTGATGATATCGAATTAGCCGAAGGCTTGGTTATCTCTTTTGCTGACGCTAACAAATCAGAGTTACCGGGTGTTGTAAAATCATTTACCGATGACGAAGTAGTGATTGATTTTAATCACCCTCTAGCGGGTGAAATCTTGAAATTCGAAGTACAGGTTCTAAGTGTTACAGCTTTAGGCGAAGAGAAGTAAAACAACCATGAAAATTAGCTTGGCAAACCCTCGTGGTTTTTGTGCCGGTGTAGATCGCGCCATAGAAATAGTTAATCGTGCACTAGATGTATTTGGAGCACCTGTTTATGTACGGCACGAAGTGGTGCACAACAAATTTGTAGTCGACAACCTGCGAGATCGCGGTGCTATATTTGTTGATGAGCTAGAAGAAGTGCCTGATGATTCCTTGGTTATCTTCAGTGCTCATGGTGTGTCAAAAGCGGTTCAGAATGAAGCGAAAGAACGTGATTTAAAAATATTTGACGCAACTTGCCCTTTAGTAACTAAAGTTCACCTTGAAGTGAGTAAATATAGTAAAGACGGCCGAGAGTGTGTTCTTATAGGCCATCAGGGCCACCCCGAAGTAGAAGGTACGATGGGGCAGTATAACTATGCTCATGGTGGCAACATCTACCTTGTTGAAGATGAAAGTGACGTCGAAAAACTAACCGTTAAAAAACCTGCCGAACTAGCCTATGTAACACAAACAACACTATCGATGGATGATGCGGCAAGAGTTATTGAAGCGCTGCGTAAGAAGTTCCCAAAAATCGAAGGTCCTCGTAAAGATGATATTTGCTACGCCACTCAAAATAGACAAGATGCCGTTAAGCAATTAGCAGTAGATTGTGATTTGATGTTGGTGGTCGGCTCGCCTAATAGCTCTAACTCGAATCGTTTACGAGAATTAGCGGAGCGTATGGGGACACCGGCTTATTTGATTGATAATGATGAGCAGATTGATCCTGCCTGGTTGAAAGACTGTAAAAAGGTAGGGGTGACCGCCGGAGCTTCAGCGCCTGATGTATTGGTTGACCGGGTGGTTTCACGATTGCAGGATTTAGGTGGTGAGAGCCCAAATGAGATTTCTGGGCGTGAAGAGAATATTGTTTTTAGCATGCCTAAGGAATTGAGACTCAAAGAGGTTAATTGAATATTGCTAGGATCGAGAGCTCAATTATTAGAGTGAAAAGTTATATTGGTGTCGATTATTTTTACATCTAGGAATATGAGGGTGAAGTGTTTGTTTTTATTTGACTGATTTTAATAGATTATATTGCTTGTGGGGCGTTTTTTGCTTGTTTGTTTTTATTCGAAAAATTAATTAGGAAGCTTAACTATGAACAACATCTTAAAATTAGTTGTTGGTGTGGCATGTTCTACATTGATATCTATGTCAGCTCAGGCTGTAGTGATTGGTTTTGATGATATTACTACTGCAGATACCGCTAGCCTCACGGGGAATTACTCTGGGTTAGACTTCGGAACCATTGGGTCTTCGTGGAGTGTTGTAAGTGATAATGAGTATGCAGGAACATATGGTAATGGTTATGGCTCTGTATCTAGTCAATACGCCGTATCAAACACGGGTCAATTAGCTGTAGATTTAAGGTCGGATAGTGCCTTTGATTTCACAGGGGCTTATTTTACTGGCTGGGCACAAGGCAATGATATTGTGGAGTTTACTTCCACTATGATAACAGTAGAAGGCTTTGTCGGTAGGGCTTCTGTTGGTTCGGTAAGTATGAACTTGTCTTCAAATGGGTACGACTGGCTACAAGCAGATATGTTGGGTGTGACTCGTTTAGTTTTCACTTCATCAGGCTCTGAAAAGCGATGGCTCATGGATGATTTGACTCTCAATGAGAGTGTTTCTGTTCCAGAACCGACGACTATTGCTTTGTTAGGGTTAGGTTTGGCAGGAATTGCATTTAGAAGAAGACAAAAGTAAGCATTGATGATTATTAATAATGTTTAACAAAAAGGCGGAGATTAATCTCCGCCTTTTTGTTTGTACTATTTTGCCCAATCATTTTCAGTAGTAGTAATACCACCACTGTTATCAGTATCCCACCGCCTTTGGCCGGTGGAAAGCAGTTCTAGATATCCATCCCCTACCTGTCCTCCTTTTGGTGTAGCTCGTAATGTGTAAGTGGTTGCTGTCGCTGACTGTATACTTAGGTCATAAAACTTAACATTTCCATCTAAAGGAGCCTCATCAGCATAGATGGATGGGCTCCCTGTATCCCCCCCAGCTGCGCCTGCCCCTGTGTAGCTATTGTTGGCTGTATAATGCCGCTCCATTGCATTAGCAAGCCCTGTAAGTGCGCTGGTTGCATCTACTCTGCGAGCACCTTTAACTTGCTCTTGGTAGCTGGGGTAGGCAATCGCAGCGATTATTCCAATTATGGCTATTACTATCATAAGTTCTATTAAAGTAACGCCTATTTGATGTTTTCTTTTTTTCATTTTTAATTCTCTTCTACCCAGTAGGTTTTAAGAATGCTTTCCCCGCTATCCATAGGGCTACACTCTGTACCAATACATAAGTGATCATTACCTTCAACCCTAAGTCTTTGTGGTGCTGTTGGCAGGGATGTTGTCATGAGTTTAACCTCTCTGTCGGGTCTAGTTAATTCGTTGACGCTACCAATGCCATCATAATTTTGCCTTGGCGTAGCATCGCCCAGCTTTATGTGGAACAGTCTTGGAGTACCTGCAGAAATATTACATCCATTAGCGTTAGGAGTCGGTTCATAAGTTGTAAAATAAAGATCTCCCCCCACGGTTAAGCTTGTGGCGAGTACTTTTTCGCCAGCTCTGGTTAACTTAATATACCAGCCGTCAGCAGCAGCCAGATCACTGAATGCTTGCGTTTGCTGAGCTAAGGTGTTTACAGCGCTGACATGGCCAAGGTGGTTGTCTGTCGCATCGTATAGACTGCTCTCAGTAAGGCTCAAGTAATCTGGTGAGCCATCGCCATCTGCATCTTCTGGTTTTGCTAATAAATCAGAGTCTTTGATTAAGTAAAAGCGATCTTCAACTACATCATCAAGAGGGTGGGCCTGCCATCCAGAGCCAATCGCTAAAGCGAGTACTCTTGTGTTGCCATCTTTGTAAACTGATACATCAGGTTCATGATAAAAGCGGCGGTTATCCGCTGCGGTGCTTCCTGCTAGGTCAGCTATTACCGCACCTTCAACCAGTGAGCGTGCACTGCTGCCGTTATTAATATCAAAGCGCCATACTTGCCCGCCCATGTCGCCTACATACATTTGATCTGCAAGCAAATCACCATTTACATCAATCACTTTAATGGCAGAAGGGATGCTGTATTGCATTTTAGCGAAGGCTGTTGTGAAGTCTGTATTGTTAGGACCTCCAGACCATATTAAACCGCCGGTCTCTGCATCAACAATATAAATTGCTCGACCTATGCTGTCTGTTGTTCTGACTGATACTCCATCCTGGGTTTCGTCGTAGCCGCCGGCAAATATTAATACCTCTTTGGTTGTGTTTCCAACTTCAATTTTAGTTTTTACAGGGCGAGACCACGTTTGTCCAAGTTCTTCAAAGCCAGTACTTCCTCCTGTGCCCCCTTTAATTTGCCAAAGCATCTTAGGGCTGGTGCGACTTGTAACATCTAGTGCATAGTAGTTTTTACCGCCTCGTCTCATTCCTGTGTAAATGTAAACAAAATCATCATTGCCTGATATCTGATTGTCTCCATTGTCGTCGTGAGTCCATGTGGTGATTGCTCCGTCAAGACCATAGGGGTGATCAGATGATTGAGAGTTTTCATAGATATCTTTTTGATTAGCTAATAGATCTTCTGGGATAAAAGCAAAGTACTCTTCACCTTCGCTTTGGCCATATGTACTGCTTGTTCCAGATTTACCGTTGACAGCATGAAGAAACCCCTGGTTGTCACCAAAAAATATGGTTGTGTCGGGGGCGGTGTTAGTACCGCCGTATATAACGACGACAGGAGGTGAGTGGAGAGGATCCATTATGACTTGACGGCCTTCTGCGGTGTCGCCATCACCATCACTGTCTTTTGAATCGGCTCCGCGAATCCAGTTAATTAGTTTCTCGTGATCCGCATCAGATGCTGTGCTTACCCCTAACTTGTCCTTGGATATAATTGTTTTATTAGCGACGGATACCGCATTGTCTCCATCAGTAAGGTCGGTGGGACCCGCTGTTATAAAGGTATAAACATTCCTTTTTGAGTTATCACTGGGTAGGTTTGCTGCTGCCCCACCTAATTGAACTTCGTCACCGTCAATGCTAGGGGACCAGAAGCTTTGGGCGCCATTGCTACCTGACTTAAAGAAGCCTGTAGTTGGGTCAACTGCATCATTATTGTTTTTATCATATATTACGCCATCAGTACCTAATCGATATCTTTTCAGGTTGCCAGCCCACTCTGGGCGAAGCTCTGGTTTAAATACTGAAAAATAAAGCTCATCACGATGGTTAAGTCGGTTAAATGTATTTACAGCAACACCAGGAGAAACGAATGTTGTGTTAGTTGATTTAATATCATCTACAATATCTTTAAGTGCATTCTCAAGCTCTTCTGTGTCGTCAGCGGTGAAATAAAGCCCGCCCCCGCCTACATTGCTTGTTCCTGCTCCGGTGCCTTCAGCTGCAGCTTTTAATAGAGGGTGGTCTATGTTAAACCCTATTGTATAGGTTTTAACATTTTGAATATCTGTGAGCGTTGAGGGTAGAAGGTCGTGGTCATACATGTATTTAGAAACTTCATCTAAGCAATTACCAGAACAGCTTCCTACTTTGCTTTCAATGACCGCTCTGGATGCATTGTCATTAGTTTCATCCTGATTGTCACCATACCAGTCATGGTAGTTGGTAATTTCAGCATCAAAGGTTGGCTCACCATCTGTTAGTAATACAATGTTGTTAGCTTGGCATTCAGAAATAATAGGGCTTTTGTATTTTAAGGCGTTTGATGGGTCTTTTGATCCAGCTACGCTTTGACTTCCAAGGTAAACACTGCCTCCTTCATAATACCTCATTGCTTCAAACAGTGTTTCAGAGAGTGGTGTCCATGTATCGGGGTTTAAGTTATTTAAACCATTAATGCCATTAACATCATTTATAAAGGCTGATCGATTGTCTTCAATGTAATCTATGGGGACCGTTACTCGCCCACCTTGTTTGCCGCCATTATTGGTGTTGAAGCTCATTAACCCGATATTAATACCTGAGGTGCTGTTGACAAGGCTTCTTACAACATCCTTCATTATGTCAATACGCATCCTGCTTGTACTTGAGCGGTGGTTGTCATACCAGTTATGGTAGTTGGCAGAATAATAGTCATACTGATTTATGCTCCCCCAGCTTAGCTCTTGACTAGAGTTTGATGTCCACTTGGTCGATTTGTTGTAATCTTTTCGTGCGTATATGTCTGATGAGGCGGCTGTTTCACCGTGGGCAGGAGTAGAGTCCCGATCATCTTGACACTCTATTAGGGATGTATCATCAGTCTCGCTTCGTCTTAGAATGCTTCTCCAAGCCCAATAATCTCTTCCTCTCCAGCGTTCATTAGTATAAGCGGCTACGCGTGCTGATGAGTATTGTCCATCCCTTGCCAGGCTCTCCGTCATTTGTTGGCAGCGATTATTTTCTTTTTTGAATTTGCCCCAATAGGAATTGCCATCATAGACATAAATATAATTATCATCCTTGCTTCCTGTGTAGGTCTGATTACTGTCATATTCAGATTGTGTTGTCACAAGTGTATCCATGCTGCCTGAATTATCTAAAACAAATAGTATATTGGGTATGAGTCCATTGCCGGCGGGGTTACCAAAGAAAATCTCTGTATCATCCGCACTAACATAGCCTGTGGGCGAAAGAGCGATCGCAAAGGATGCTAATCCATGCACTAACTTATTGAATTTACGTTTCATGTTTAGTCCTCCAGATCAAAAAAACGAACACTGACTACGGAAAGTGTTTTGGGGTAGAAAACTATTGACCCACTTTTTCCGTTATAGCTGACTGCTCTTTGAATTTGAATTGTTTTACTACCAAGATAAAACTTGGTCTCGGCAGTTGTTGTATAAGCTTGGGGAGAACAACTGCTGCATGTTTTGGTGTAGACTTTTTGTATGCTGCCATCTTGGCGAAGTTCTAGCTCTATAGAGTTAGTTTCATAGCCGTCTGTAATATTTATGTTTGGTATGCGTGGCGGAAGAATATCCCCTCGCTCCAGTGCATAGCTTGCAATATTGTAAGTACATAACATAATCAATAGTGCACATTGAGAAATGATTTTCATACTAAATCTCCTGTCCTGAATTCATCAAAAAAATATTCTCTATTTGTTATAATCTTAGCTAAGGAAATCATCATATTAACGGTACTCCATGCCTTGTCTGATTACTGTTTGGGCTTGTACTGAGTCGATATTGCCAATCCCTGTTAACTCAAAACGGTGACCTTTAAGTAGCGTAGTGCTTTCATCTGCATTAAGTGAGCTTCCGCTCGTTAAGATTATTTCACCTAGATATTCGGCCTGGGAGCTTGCTGCTACACGAGTATCCCCAATATCAAAGGCCACAGCCGGGGCGATATTGTTTGTCGCAGTCATTGAGGTTGAAAGTTGTGTTTGATCTCCCCCTAAAACATCATTTAAAAGAGCTCCGATAGCGCTTTCTGCAGCCTGAAATGTACGATTATTATTTTGTGCATTGGCTGCCATTTTTTCTTGCATGGTTGATGTATTCATTGAAGACAAGGCAAGCAGGGTCATTACTAGCAGTAACATTAGGCTGATAATTAGTACCGCGCCCTTTTGACCTTTTGCAAGAGATATAGATTGATTTTTTTGGATAGTCATAAGTCGTATCCCCCTTTAGCGTCGATTACGTATATTTATAGTTACAGAAAAATCTCGTCTTAGTCGGCGGTCAACGGCATGAGTGACTACTGCACCAGCTGTTCCTGTTGGGAAAATTGTTTCACCGGGGAGTTCATAGGTTTGGTTATCGTCCGTACCTTGAACAGATTCAATGCTGCTAATTAAAAGGCCTAACTTGACGCTTTCGACCTCTTGCATATCTGTTACTGTATCTGCAGGAACGTAGCGAATATTACCTGTGGCTAAGCGCTCGCCATAGAGTATTTGCATACTGTCAACGCCTTCTATTAACTCTTCTCTAACAAATGTTGGTGTTGCATTATTTATTAAATTATCCGTTTGACGATACAGCGCATTAATAGCATCTCCTTTCGCGTTTGTGCGACCGGTATCTGCGACAAAGTAGACAACAGAATCGAATGTCATTATCGTGGCTGACTCGTCATATAGCGCGCTAAGTCTGTTGTCTGAATTTACGTTGTTTGCATGCGAAACTGTAATAGTGCCAGCCCCAGTGCCTGGATTGTTAGATATTCGGAACATGTCTGCAGATTCGCAATCGGCTATAATGACTATGTCATTTTGTTCGAACCCCATAGGGTTGCCTGTGATTTGGATATTTGCGTTAAATACGCTCATGTTACCCGTTAGCTGAACATCTGCGGTGGATGCACGTTGAAGGGCTATCACGTCACTGCCGACTAGTGCGTTGGTTTCAATTGCAGTGTTGTCAAACTCTGTACCATTGGCCCAAGTATTATCATCTACTTCAAAGCCTCTTAAGGCTGTTTGAAATAGACTGGTTGTTGGTGGGTTATTCGCAATAATCGTAACCTCTAAGGTGTCAGGGTCCATGCATCCTTGGTAGCCTGCCATACGAATATCTTTGGCTAGGAAGTCAATGCCAAATCGTCCCGTTTCTTGAATGCGAGATAGGGCTGCGCCTAACGTGTCTGTTTGTTTTGAGTCGAGGTAAATGGTAGATATTCCTAGTAGCAATACAGAACTAATGGCTAATGAAACCATTAACTCTACAAGACTGAGACCTCGGCTTCGATAAAGCAGTGTTGAAGGTGAATTCATTAACATACTACGATACCTTACAAGCTAAAATTGATAGAAAAGTTTTGGTTTGATACGTTTTTGACGCTATTCGCCTCATCCCACTCTGTTTCTTTCCATATGATGGAAACAGTGAATAAGTTTCCTGCGCCTCTAGCAATAGTGCCTTGAGCATCAGGTAGTAGGGCGATCGCATTGCCTGTTCCATTGATTCGGCGAGCCCACTCGGCTAAGTCTGTGTTGGACTGGCTTACATCATTGCACCCAGCGGCAGTTGATATGCAGTTTGGGTTGACTGGAACAGCCCCCCCATCGGTGTCAAAGGCGTTATAGTCACCCGCAATAGCCCTATCAGAGTTCGCTCTCATTCTATCTGCTATATCATAAGCAAGCATACTTGCCTGAGATTTAAGGTAAGCACTTTGGTTGCTTCGTAAACTGTTTATTTGAAGGCTTGCCATGCCTAATAGCCCAATTGATAAGATAATGAGAGCTACCAGTATTTCAATTAAAGTAAAGCCAGACTGCTTGTTTTCTTGGGAGTATTTACGGCCTTCTTTTTGTTTGATTAAGGACATGTAACGTTTACCCCTGCATGATTGTTCACTGTGTCGTCGCTGGTTTCATCAACACCAAGACGACTTTGACCAACAACACTTAATATGACCGCTTTGGCCTCTGAAGCACCTCTATCATCACACAAGGTAAATGTGCCTGATGAATCTGGAATTCCTGAAGCACCAAATTGAATAAAACTGGTGTTTGCAAAGCCCGTTAATCGTAGTGTGTTACCGCCAGAAAGCGGCAACCCTATTTTTAATAATTGGTCTGTTGCATTGTCTAGCACTCCGTTCCCATTAATGTCTTCACCTGGGTCTAGAATATCGTTGCCATTTAAATCTTCATCGGTGATGTCTAAAATTCGGTCAGCATCCATATCACTCATAATGAGCCAGCCATCTTCCCAGTTGCTTGAGTTGCATGTGGGGGTTGCGCTATTTGTGTTGTTGCTTCCGCAGAGAGATATAGTTGTGTTGGGTCTCTTGGCTGCTTCGCTTCGAGCAAAAGCCAAAATGCCTGTTACTTGATTTATTTGAGAGACTGAACGCCCATTTTGAATTGTTTCTTGAAAATTGGGAATGCCAATACCTAAAACAATCGAGAGGATCAATAATGTGATCATTAGCTCAATTAATGTAAAGCCATGAGTATATATGTGTGGTGTTGCATTTAGTTTTTTCATGCATTGCATTAAACGAGGTTTAGCAAAAACACTCAACCAGAGCTGGATAAAAGGTTAAATGTTTATGATAAACGGTAATTCAGCACGGATAAATGTGAGCTTGTTCGCTAATGTTACCTTTTTAACTACAGCTTAAAACTGAGCCATAGGCGTCTTCAACTAATCCGTCATGGTCTGAATCTATTGAAACTCGGACTCTACCAGAGAAGCTGATAACAACCTGTCTAGCGTGTGACATATTTCTAGATTTTGGGCAAAATACAATGTTGCCTGGAGTTCCATGGGACAAACCAGTAGCCGAATATTGGAAATATTGTTTATGGGTAGGATGAACTTCAATATCTATCTCATATTGCTGATGGGGATAGCTGTGGATTAGTTTGTCAGTTCCCGTTATTGCTTTATTATTATCTTTGTCAGTGAATACAATTATTGGAAGCTGCCAATCATTTGTGCAGCTAATAAAGTCATTGCTTGGGCAGATGGTCACAATCTGGCTGGATAGCACTGCGCGACTGCGGGCTAGGCTGAAGATATTTAAGAATGATCTAATATTGGCATCGGCTTTGTTGTCTTCAACTAGCTTTGATAATGAAGGGGCACCATAAGATAGTAGTAGGCCAACAATTGCAAGAGTCGCTATTAACTCTACCAGTGTAAAGCCTTTTATTTTGAAAGTTTTCATCTTTATCATTCCTTGATAAATAATTAACGTAAATTCCATTTACACAGCCATTCTAATATGGAAAATTAGTCACAACACACTAATTCCACCTAACCCCAAGAGAAACCCTATTGAAAACTATAATCATAGGCGGCGGTGCTATAGGCATGATGCAAGCCCGAGAGCTTGCACAAGCAGGCGTAGAAGTAATCCTCGTAGAAAAAGGCTTATGTGGTAAAGAGGCCAGTTGGGCTGGCGGGGGAATAATTTCTCCACTCTACCCATGGCGTTACTCTGAGCCGGTAACAGCACTTGCTTCATGGTCTCAGAGCTATTATGGCAATTTGGTGGAATCTCTTGAGGCGGAGAGCGGCATAGATCCTGAGTTGAGTCGCCATGGCTTATTAATGTTATCGCTTGAAGATCAAGTCGAAGCCCTTAAATGGACTAAAAAGCATAAGAACTGGGCCGATCCTATTGAGATGGAAGAAATCTACCGACTGGAGCCTAATTTAAGAGAGGGACTTAAAGAAGCTTTGTGGATGCCTCGGGTTGGTAGTGTCCGAAACCCTAGATTAACTCAGGCTTTATATCAGAGTTTAAAGAATGAGCCCGCTGTAACTATTCTGGAAGAACAGGCTGTGTCGGATGTTGTTTTAGAATCTGGTAAGGTGAAGGGGGCTATAACTCGTCAAGGTGTAATTGAAGCCGATAACGTGGTAATTACGGCTGGCGCATGGTCGGGTGGTTTACTTGAGTCAGTAGGTGTGGTTTTACCCGTTGAGCCTGTACGTGGTCAGATGATTCTTTTTAAGGCAAAACCGGGTGTGGTTAATCGTGTGGTTTTGTGTGACGGAAAATATGTTATTCCAAGACGGGATGGTAGGGTGTTAGCGGGTAGCACCTTGGAGTATGTCGGTTTTGATAAACAAACCACCGAACAGGCAAAACAGCAGTTAGCTGATGTGGCTATTGATATGTATCCTGCTTTAGCCGATGCTCAAATAGAGCATCACTGGGCAGGTTTGAGACCTGGAGCACCAGAAGGAATTCCGTTTATTGGGGCTGTGCCAGAGATCGACAACTTATATGTTAATGCGGGGCATTTTCGTAATGGTTTGGTGTTAGCGCCTGCTTCTGTACGATTAATGACTGCTTTGCTGCTTGGGCAAGAAGCACCTGTTGACCCAGTGCCTTATGGTTTGACAAGACGTTGTTAGTTTTCTAATTGGCTCCTGCTAGTAGGAGCCAACTAGTCTCCATCATTCCATATCCAGCTTCTTCAAGCGATAGCGCAACGCCCTAAATGTAATCCCCAACTTCTTAG
>Ga0105350_10002399_pt1 | contig 11256 bp, 8 predicted proteins | sample EN1Hudsemesocosm_FD_83506 | JGI IMG/M metagenome (GOLD analysis project Ga0105350, IMG submission 83506) | Methane-oxidizing microbial communities from mesocosms in the Hudson Canyon - EN1E Hudson Canyon | ecosystem: Environmental > Aquatic > Marine > Cold seeps | place: Hudson Canyon...
AAATGCAGTACGGTATGTGTTAATGTACTGGTTAGCGTGCTCTTCTCCATAGGCATCAAACAAGGAAATTTCTAGATCATCCTCCCAAGATTGCGCGACATCAATTATTTTTTGTTCAAGCTTTTCTATGTTAAAAGCATGGCCTTTAACGGGATCAATTTTAATGGTAATTTGTGTTCGTGCTAACACGGACTCTGAAATGTAAGTATTAAAGTCGACATCTAAACCGTTCAGATCACCCACCAAGATATCTTGAATTTTGATACGCAGATTTGTATTAAAAATATCTCTAGGCACGTAAACCAAACAACTAACAAAACGACCATAACTGTCTTCACGCATAAATAAGCGTGTCTGTCTTCTTTCTTGTATAAACAGCGTCCCCATGACAACGTCATATAGTTCATCGGTACCAACTTGAAATAGCTCATCCCGTGGATATACCGCAAGCAGCTCTTCTAGCTCTTTGCCTCGATAATCGCGAGGATTTAAACCTGATCGTTCCATGACACTTCGGGTCTTCAACCTTAATAACGGAATCGAATTTGGATTTTCATGGTAGGCCTGCGCTGTAAATAGACCAAGAAAGCAATGTTCACCAATGATATGACCTTTAGCATCAAACTTTTTAATACTGATACAGTCTGGGTATGCAGGTCTATGTACGCTTGATCGTTTTGAAGATTTTGCAAAAGTAATTAATTGTTTGGATAAAAGCTGATGTTTATTTTTACTCGCAACACTACTCAGCCCAATCTGATCTAGTTGGTCGGTATGTTTCCTTAGAATACCAAGTTCGGAGCCTGACACTGGTTCTAGTTTTTGTTTTTTTCCAGAACCTGATAATGCGTACTCAACATAGCCAAGGAAAGTAAAACGGTCACCTTCAATCCAATGTAGAAATTCTACGCCTTCCTTCATATCAGACGAGTTAATGATTTTACTTTTAGTTGATGACAGCTCTTTCGAGCTAGCAACGGTATGTGAGAGCATTTTTTCGTAGTCATTAACCGTAACCGTTACATCATCCATAATAGACACAATTGACTTGCGAAGACTGGTTAATGCTGTTTTATCACTATGTTTATCAACTTCTATAAACACAAGGGTTTCTTCTTCTGTTTGCTGATCTTCTTTTTTCGCAACAAATGCGGTGACATCTCCTTTCTTGCTACGATTACATCGAATGGTGGAGTACTGAATACTGTGAGTTTTTATTTCTCTTGCGCTTAATTCCATGCGCACTGAGTCAACAATAAAGGGAACGCTTTTTTGTAATACCATCAATACGGTATGGGAAGATTGCCACCCAGATACTTCCAAATTTGGATTAAACACTTCAACTTTTGCATGTTTGCCATCAAACTTGCTCACAAATTTCCATGCTGAAATGATCAATCCAAGAATATCGGTGACTCTTCTGCCTTTAAATTCGTCTAGAAATAAACTTGTAAATAATTGTTCTGCGAAAAGAATAACGGAATTAGCATCTTTTTTTGGAAGCGCTTCGTTAATCGCTTTTTGTATCTGTGCATCAAATTTTTTTCTATCCTGTGTATCAACTAAATTCATTGCTAATTCCCACTAAATTGAAAGTTGTTTTTATTGCTTCAAATGGTGCTCCATTGCATTCAATTAAGAATAGTTCATTGTTAGGAAATTGCTTATTTAGAATCAATCGATTAACTTACTTCGCTCGTTTGGGTAATCACCAAATAAGTTTTAAATTGATACGACACTTTTACTAAAGAAATAAGCGAGTTTATCGGCATGACTTCAAGCAGTGCATTTAAAGAATTAAATCATTCATTAAGCCAAACCATCATTGGTCAGCAACATTTAGTTGAACGTTTATTAATCGCATTGCTTGCAGATGGACATTTATTAGTGGAAGGTGCTCCAGGTTTAGCAAAAACTAAAGCAATTAAAGAGCTTTCTGACCGGATCGAAGGAAATTTTCAGCGTATCCAGTTTACGCCTGACCTATTACCCTCAGATGTAACCGGTACAGAAATCTATCGGGTTGAAGATGGTGTTTTTCATTTCCAAAAAGGGCCTATATTTCACAACCTTATTCTTGCTGATGAAATTAACAGGGCACCAGCTAAAGTTCAATCAGCGCTACTCGAAGCAATGGGCGAGCGTCAAGTGAGTGTCGGTAAAGAGACCTTCCCTTTAGATCAATTATTTTTGGTCATGGCAACACAAAATCCCATCGAACAAGAAGGTACTTATCCCTTACCAGAAGCTCAATTAGATCGCTTTCTGATGCACGTAAAAATTGATTACCCTAATCAAGAGTCTGAACATAGCATTTTGAAACTTGCACGCGCTGAGCAATCTCAAAATGATAAAATTAAAGAAACGCTGAATCAAATTTCTCAACAAGCAATTTTTGAAGGTCGTGAAGAACTTAATACACTCCATATGAGCTCTGCCGTTGAGGACTATATCGTCCACCTTACGATGGCCACCAGACAACCTGCAAAGTATGGTGATGACTTAGCAAGATGGATCGACTTTGGCGTCAGCCCTCGAGGAACCATATCTTTAGATCGCTGCGCTAGAGCGTATGCATGGCTTCAACAAAAAGACTTTGTGAGCCCTGATGACGTTCGTGCAGTACTGCATGATGTGTACCGTCACCGCATTCTTATAACCTTCGAAGCTGAAGCCGAAGGTATTACTACTGACCAAGTAATTAATGAATTAATTCACCGCGTACCTGTTGCCTAATTTTATAATTATCGAGTTCATTTAATGTTAAAACGCGTTAGTGATTTTTTGAGTGCAGGTAAAACATCAAGCGCTCAAATTCAAAACGATCCCGTTGAAGTATTCAATACTGGATGCACCGGCCCTTATTGCTCTTTAAAGCAACTAATGGCACTTCGCTGGTCTGTTCGGAATTTAAGTTTACCTAAAGCAAAAAGAGCAAGTCGCCCTCAATCTGGATTGCATCATTCTCGGTTTCGTGGGCGGGGTATGGAGTTTTCTGAAGTCAGAATGTACCAACCTGGTGATGACGTTCGTAGTATCGACTGGCGTGTGACAGCAAGACGTCAAAAACCGCATACAAAATTATTTAATGAAGAGCGTGAACGCCCTCTTTTAATCGTATGTGACCAAAGTCAGTCACAGTTTTTTGGCAGCCATTTAACGTTTAAATCTGTGCGTGCTGCTGAAACTGCCGCTCTATTCGCCTGGACAGCTCTAGACCATAACGACAGAGTTGGTGGTATTGTATTTTCAGAAAAAGGTCATCAAGAGGTCAAACCTTCAAGAAATCGAAAAAGTATCATGCGCCTACTTAAAGGTATCAGTGACTTTAATCAGGCCTTGAATATAACTGAACCGGTGACAGAATCGGCATTTCACTTTAATGATGCTCTTGTTGAAACAATCCGCCTTGCTAAGCCCGGCACATTACTCGTCATCATCAGTGATTTCAGGCATCTCAATGAGAACAGTGAAAAGCTTCTTACCAAGCTAGCGAAGCACAACGAACTGCTTATGCTACGCACTTCCGACCCTATTGAAGAGCAACTACCACCCCCTGGTTTTTATCCTGTTTCAAATGGCAGTGAAACCCTCGTTATCGATTCTCAATCTAAAGAAGCACGCCAAAATTATGCACGCTGGGCTGATAAGCAACAAGAAGACCTAGCGTCTCTATGTGCACGCTTAAAAGCACGTTATCTTGACGTATCGACACAAGAAGCACCGATCAATACTCTGCAACGTATGCTGCTTTCTGTGAGGAATTCTTAATGGATCCGACTAGTCTTTTAGAACAACTTCGAGATGTACATAGTCCTGATGCAATTGGTGCTTGGCCGCCCGCAATTGGTTGGATTTTGCTGGTATTACTTACTAGCACCGCCTTAATCATTATTTTTTGGTTTAGCTTTCGTTGGTATCGAGCCAATGCTTGGCGAAGAGAAGCACTTAAAGCATACAAGGTTTTACAGAAAAATTATCAACAAACGCCATCGACGCATGTACTTACAGAAATTTCTAGCTTATTAAAACGCTGTGCTGCAAGTATTAACCAGGACACTAGTATGCTTGCCCTGACAGGCAGCACATGGAAAAGCCTGCTTCAAATACCTAAAAGTCCTTTAAATAATAAGGAGGTAGATCTCCTTTGTTTTGGTCATTATCAAGCTAAATGTGATCAGCTCGATAGTGCTGCCTTGCTTCGCATTAGAAAGTGGATTAAGACCCTGCAACCGTTCGAGAATAAACATCATTTAAATACCACTACGAACCGTGAAAGTAATAACACTCCGATGCAAGAGAACGATTTTGAAAAGCAAACTGAAATAGCTCGCCCTAATCTTGACGATAAATATGAGAATCAAACATCATGATGAGTTTACTGAGTGGTGAAACTGCATTCGAACTCCATTGGCCTTGGCTTTTATTGATACTCCCCTTACCTTGGATTGTCACGTTTAAGCGAAAAATTGAAGCGCCTAGTTATATTGCTCCTCACTTACCAATATTTGAAACAGCAAAATCTCTTGGCTTTGGTCAGGTTAATCATGACCAGTCTGCTGCCAGGTGGAAAAATATCATATTATTACTCGCTTGGATTTCCTTGGTTATCGCAGTTTGTCGGCCTACCTATATTGGAGACCAAGTAGACATTCCTCTTTCTGGTCGTGACTTAATGCTCGCTATCGACATTTCACCCAGCATGGAAGAAAAAGACATGCAAATTAAGGGCACCCAAGTTACGCGCTTAAATGTAGTTAAAAAGGTGGTAACTGAGTTTGTAGAAAACCGCTCAGGTGATCGTATCGGATTAATTCTTTTTGGCTCGCAACCTTATGTTCAGTCACCACTTTCATTTGATACTGTCACTGTAAATACTCTTCTACAAGAGGCATATTTAGGCATGGCCGGGAACGCTACTGCCATAGGTGATGCGCTGACTTTAGGCGTTAAGCGCTTAAGGCAACGCCCTGAACAGAGTCGTGTTTTAATTTTATTATCAGACGGAGCAAACACCGCAGGTGAGATTCCTCCAGAAAAAGCTGCGCAATTTGCTGCCAAAGAAAATATCAAAATTTATACAGTCGGTATAGGCGCCGACGAGATGATTCAGCGAAGTTTTTTTGGGTCTCGTAAAGTTAATCCTTCAGCAGATTTAGATGAGGAGATGCTGAAGCAACTTGCCGATTTAACAGGCGGCCAATATTTTCGTGCAAAAAGTTCTCAAGAACTCACCGCAATCTACCAAGTAATCAATGAACTTGAACCCGTTGAGCAAGAAACGCGTAGTTTCCGCCCTACTAAAGCATTATTTTACTGGTTTTTATGTTTTTCGATGTTAGCTTACGGCATTTTAGTAGCAGAAAATGCATTTACTAAATTGTACCGCTCTATCCTTCAAGCAAAAAATAATGAAAAAACAGATCAAGCGTTTAAAAGAGGTAACCAATGAGCTTTTTTGACAACATTGCACTCTTTCATTTCCTTCGGCCACTTTGGCTATTAGGTCTGCTTATATTGCCTGTTATATATGTTGCCATGCGCAAACGTGCTTTAAGTAATAGTGATTGGTCTAGCGCAATTGACCCAACATTATTGAAGCACTTACTTCCTAGCAATCAGCAGCAGAACAAACAAAACCGTCACTTTGGCATGCTTGCTGTACTCTGTTTTGCTTTTATAGCCATGGCGGGTCCAGCTTGGCAAGAAAAGCCACAAGAGGTCGTAAAGCTAACCGATAATATGGTTGTTATACTCGATTTATCATTATCAATGCTTGCTACTGATACTGCGCCAGACCGATTAACTCGATCAAAGCAAAAGCTTCAAGACTTATTAAAACTCCGAAAAGAAGGAAATACCGCGTTAATTGCCTTTTCTGGTGATAGCCATGTTGTAACACCTTTAACAGACGACACTAAAACGATCATAGCTAACTTACCAGCTCTCGACCCCTTTATAATGCCTGTTATTGGAAGTCGCCCCGACTTAGCAGTCAAGCAAGCCGTTGAACTGTTAAAACAAGGCAAAGCCAATCAGGGCCGTATTATATTACTCACTGACAGTGTAGAAGCGCATCATATTGAGCGTATTAATGAAACCTTAGCTGGTAGTAATACTAGCTTACACGTTCTTGCAGCGGGCACCGCTGCTGGTGGGCCAATCAAACTTCCTCAGAAAGGCTACCTTAAAGATGAAGGCAATGTTGTTATTCCCAAAACAGACTTTAATTCTCTGGCAGCATTAGCGAAAAAAAATCGTGGACAAATGTTACGCATGACACTTGACGACCAAGACCTCAACCGATTAGATATCGAAGGTAGTTTAAGTTTAAACCAGCAACAAGAAAAAAATAATCCAACACTAGAGAAAGGATTTGATGACTGGGAAGACATGGGCTTCTTGTTCATTATTCTTATGATTCCTCTCGCATTAAGAGCGCATCGACAAGGTGTGATGCTTCAAGTTACTTTATTATTTTCTCTATTCATTATTCCAGTTGAAGATAGTCTCGCTTTTGAATGGGGTGATTTATGGCAAACACAAAATCAACAGGCTCAAAAGATGTTAGACGAAGGTAAGTTTTCTGAAGCAGCTGAGCGTTTTGATTCACTTGAACATAAAGCTAACGCTAACTATCAAGCAAAAGAATTTGAAAAAGCTTCTGAGCAATACGCTCAATCAGAAAGTGCTAATCAATTTTATAATCAAGGTAACGCACTTGCCCATCAGCAAAAATTTGAAGATGCAATCAAATCTTATGAGCAAGCACTTAAGATAAATCCAGATAACGAAGATGCCCTTCATAATAAATCTTTAATCGAGGAGTTTCTCAAGCAACAATCTGAATCTTCTGATCAACAAGATTCAGATCAAGATTCTGACAACAAAGATCAACAAGATTCAGATCAAAATTCTGATAACAAAGATCAACAAGATTCAGATCAAAATTCTGATAACAAAGATCAACAAAACCAAGACCAACAGAACTCTGACGAACAGCAATCTAGTGAGAACCAAGAGCAGTCTGATCAAGAACAAAAAGACCAACAGTCTTCTCAACAGGATCAACAAAAAGAAGAGTCCAACCAAGAGCAAAAAGACCAGCAAGAAAAATCTGACCAAGCTTCTCAAGATCAAGAGGACAAGCAAGCAGAACAAGAGAAATCAGAAGAACAAAAACAAGCAGAGAAAGAGCAAGAAGCTAAAGCCTCTACGATGCCTGAACCTGAAGATTTAACAGATGAAGAAAAACAATCTTATGAGCAGTGGATGCGTCGAGTACCAGATGATCCAGGTGGTTTATTAAGACGAAAATTTGAGCAGCAATCTAGAGATAGAAACCGAAACGCACGCGAAGCAGGTGAACCAATATGGTAAATTATTTCAAACTTGCTGATGTTATAAAAGAGAATATCGAAATTAGAATGGCCAATCTAGAATCATACTTTTTAAAGGTAAATAGTTTAATGTCTCGTTGTTTAATACTTATATGTTTAATGGCTGCAACCTTTTCCACCATGGCTGAATCGACTCTTACGGCCAGCGTTGATCGCAATAAGATATATGAGTCAGACACCCTGAATTTAATTATCATGGGTGAAATTGAAATGGACTTCAGTCTTGGTGGCATTATGAATTTTGGACGCAACCAATTAGAAGCTCCAAATACGGATGAGCTTAGCAAAGACTTTGAAATTCTTGATCAAAAGCAAAGTTATAATATGCAATCAATCAATGGCGATACAACAGCGCAAGTAACCTGGAGTTATAGTCTTGCACCAAAGCGTACAGGTGCTTTAAATATTCCAGCTGTTAAATATAAAGATGCTGAATCAAATGAGCTAACGATTAATGTTCTGAAGGGTAAGGCTCCTCAGGATGCTAATAACCCTCCACAAGTTTTCATTGAAGCAACTATAGACAAGTCAACGGCCTACGTTCAGGAACAGGTGATCTACACATTACGTTTATACTCAGCCGACCGTCTGGCAAGTGGTGAATTAAGTGTGCCTGAGTCAAACGATGCTATTATCGAAGCTCTTGGTGATACTAAAAAATATTTTAGAATGGCTTACAATCGTCGGTATGAAGTACGTGAACGTCAATATCTTTTGTTCCCACAAAAAAGCGGAAAACTCACAATTGATGCCCAAAGCTTCAACGGTTTGCTGATCGATACCCAAAATAGACGACGCGTAAGAGTCAGAGAATTTACTGAACCAATGAGTATCGATATTAAATCGCCACCCAGTAGCTTCACTGGCGATACCTGGTTACCAGCAACGAGTTTATACCTAAGTGAAAAATGGGAGACAGAGCCTGAAAACCTAATGGTTGGTGAATCAATAACTCGTACTTTAGAGATTAAAGCTTTAGGTTTGTTGGGCTCGGCCCTACCGCCAATTGGCATTAATAAAACGCCTGGCTTAAAAATTTACCCCGATATGCCTAACGTTGAATCACAACAACATGAGTCAGGTGCTCAGTCAATTCGACAAGAGTCCATTGCGCTCGTTGCTGTTTCGCCGACTAAAATCACCCTTCCTGAGGTTCGCGTTCCATGGTGGGATACGCTCAATGATGTTGAACGTGTTGCTATAATACCGGCCCATACTTTTAATATAATCGTTAACCCTGAAAATGAAAATTTAATTCAAGTACCTCAAACGTCTCAGAAGCCAGTTGTTGATTTACCACCTGGTCTAATCACACCTGAGCAAATAGAACCCAAATCAACCAAGCCCGAAACTCCAGTAACCGAGCCTCCTAACAACCAATTTTGGTACACCATTATTGTATTAATTTTACTCGGCTGGATTTGTACCACACTGCTATTACTTAAAAAACGAACCGTCACAAATAGTCTTGAAACTACTTTTAGCCCGGAGCCAGAGCTTGCCGTGCTGTATAAAAAATTATGCGAAGCAATAAAAAAAGATAACCACGAAATGCCCAAGCACCTCATCTTATGGGCAAGTAAATTCTCTAAATCTACTAACCTTGATTTACAAATACAAAACTTGCATGACCTAGAAAAACTAAATGAGGCAATCTATATTCAAGCAAAAGCATTTGAAGCAGAATTGTATGCTGGGGACAGTTCAAGCAATCAACATATTTATGACAAAACTCTATTACTGCAACACCTTAAAACCTTAGTAAAAGGAAGTACTAAAACAACAGATGCATCGCCTCTTCGGCCGATGTATCCGTGATTAGAGTTTGATTTAATTGACTAAATAATATGCTACATCAGATCGGTAACTAAAATATGAGATTACTACATACAATGCTAAGGGTCATTGACCTAGATAAATCGATCGAGTTTTATACTGAAATATTAGGTATGCATTTATTACGCAAGAAAGATTACCCTGAAGGTAAGTTCACACTTGCCTTCTTAGGTTATGGTGATGAGTCACAACATACAGCATTAGAACTCACACACAATTGGGAAACAAAAGAATATGATTTGGGTAATGGCTTTGGTCATTTAGCCGTTGAAGTTGAGGATGTTTATCTCGCCTGCAAACAAATCAAACAGAAAGGTGGTGAAGTTGTACGTCAAGCAGGGCCAATGAAACATGGCAATACAATACTCGCTTTCGTAAAAGACCCTGATGGATATATGATAGAGCTTTTAATGCCTAAGCAGCTCGACAACTAGGCTGCTTCTAACAACATTAATAATTACGAGACTAAACTTGGTAAAATTGCTTCTAGTTTTGCCATTTTTGACTTTTGAATCGCTAACCCCACCTCTCGAGTAGGTGCTTTTATTGATAGCCATTCAGATAAAAAACGAACCGTGAATCGCGGATCAGTGTAATCTTTCGGCACTGGCGCAAAAACCAACCCAAGACCGGCACCAACTAAAGCATGCGCCCACTCTTCACTTTCAACTTTTGCAACAGTATGGGTCGTCAGGCCCAGCGAACCAATCGTTTGCTCGAATAGCGCGTGATTTTCACAATGAGTACGCTCTATAATATTTTGCTCATCAAGGTCATTCAAGCTCAACTCTTTTTGATAGGCGAGTAGATTGTTATTTGGGATTAATAAGGCATACTCTTCAAAACCTAACGAGACAAACGTTTCAGATTTGTCACACTGATTAAGTGTCGTTAGACGTAAGTCTGCTCGCTTTTGCGGCTTTGTATTTAAAGGCTCTCCACTGACACTAGCGTCGCTTAATATCTCAAATTGATAGGGAGTAAATTCACACTTTGGTTTTGACAATAGAGTTTCAAGTGTATTAATTCTTATATTTTTATCTACCGACAAAGTGACCTTATGTACATGCTCAACAGGTGAAAACTGCTGCTTAATGCTATCAGCATGCTGCAGTAGTTCAGTCGCCATTAAATACATTCGATCACCGTCAGGTGTCGGTGAACTTCCCTTTCGATGACGGTCGAATAATTTACAATTTAATTCATCTTCAAGTTTCGCAATCGCCATTGTGATAGACGGCTGAGCAACGTGACACCGGGTAGAAGCGGCACTTATGCTGCCGGTTTCTACCGTGGCCACAAAATATTTTAGACTACGTAAATCCATTTTATACAACCTAGTTTATTCGTCTCTTTCAACAACTTTAATCACTAAACGTTGGAAAGTTAGGAAGCTGTTTAAGCTGCAACTCATCATGAGCGGGTACGATAAAGAGCTTAGGATTCTTCTTAGACAGTTTGTGTATTTTATCAATAACTTTTGCGTTTTGTGTGATATCTGTATCTACACCAACCAAGGTATCGGTAATCCAAGGTCGTGATTTATTATTATATATCCCTTTAATAGCCCATGTCGTATCTCCAATAAAGAAATATTGTTTGCCATTAGCAAGAGTGAGGTACAAGCCTAAATGTCCTTCTGAATGCCCGCTCAAATCTACAAGTACCGCAGACCCATCGCCATGAATATCTAGACTATACTCAAAACCCATGAATGGTTTATTTAATAGCTTCAAGTCATGCCATTTTAAATCCGGATGGTCATACTGAGAAATCACAAAAGCTGGCGCTTTACCTTGCCGCGCTTCTAATAGACTTTTCTCTTGCACCCATATTGGCGTATTTATAAAATCTTCGAGCGCACTGGCGTGATCCCAATGCATATGGCTTGGAATAATCGCTAATAGATTTTCAATAGAATAGCCTTTAGCCTCAAGCTGTTGCTTGGCCGGATTGACATTATTGATGCTAAATAGTTGAGATTCAAATAAATTGAACGCCTCCATTTGTGACTCAACTT
>Ga0105350_10002403_pt1 | contig 11243 bp, 10 predicted proteins | sample EN1Hudsemesocosm_FD_83506 | JGI IMG/M metagenome (GOLD analysis project Ga0105350, IMG submission 83506) | Methane-oxidizing microbial communities from mesocosms in the Hudson Canyon - EN1E Hudson Canyon | ecosystem: Environmental > Aquatic > Marine > Cold seeps | place: Hudson Canyon...
CCTGAAATGACATAACCTACTTCGCCACAAAATAGTGCATCACGTTCATCACGTTTTGGCGTAAATACGCCTACTTGTTCTACTTGATATTCTTGCCCTGTCGACATGACTCGAATTTTGTCACGCTTTTTAATACTACCTTGGGTAATTTTCACTAAAGAAATTACGCCGACATAACTATCAAACCATGAATCAATAATCAGTGCTTTCAATGCACCATCAGGATCACCAATAGGGGCAGGTACACGTTCAACTAATTCTTCTAATACGTCTTCAATACCTAAACCTGTTTTGGCACTACAGCGCACAGCATCTACAGCATCGACACCGATGATATCTTCAATTTCTTGGGAAACTTGTTCTGGTTCAGCTGAAGGCAGGTCTATTTTATTGAGTACAGGTAATACTTCTAAACCTAAATCAATAGCCGTGTAGCAATTAGCCACACTTTGAGCTTCAACGCCTTGCGCTGCATCTACAACCAGTAATGCACCTTCACATGCCGCCAGTGATCGAGATACTTCATAAGAAAAGTCGACATGTCCTGGCGTATCGATAAAGTTTAAATGGTAGGTTTCACCATCCCGAGCTTTATAATCTAGAGAAACACACTGCGCTTTGATTGTGATGCCACGTTCTTTTTCAATATCCATTGAATCAAGTACTTGTGCTGACATTTCACGGTCTGTCAAACCGCCACATACCTGAATAAAGCGATCGGCAATAGTTGATTTACCATGATCGATATGAGCGATGATTGAGAAGTTACGGATGTGATCCATAAAAATTAAATAACCCTTATTAACAGTAAAAAATCGGCCGAAACAAATGTTACGGCCGATCTAAAATGATCTAACTGTCAGATTTTACGGCAAAACAAGCTAGCTGTCGTGCCTTGTGTTGCTTAATATCTTATTTATCATCACTTTCAATTCGTAATGCCAAGAAGATAGCAGCTTGTCCACGTTGAACTAAGACAGGAACAGCCTTATTCTCCGGTAAGTCTTTAGCCAAGTCTAAGAACTGTTTTGCCCCCGTTACTTTCTGATTATTAATGGTCATAATCACATCACCACGTCGTATTCCCGAGTCAGCAGCCGCACCTTGTTCAACATTAACAACCACAACGCCGCCCTTATCGATATCCATTCCTTCACGCTGCTTTTCATCTAATTCAGCGATTTCAATAGCCAAACGTTCATCAACTAGGCGACCAGAATTATCTGTCTTCTGAGCAAGATCTTCACTTTCAGGTAATTGCTCGACCTGAACATAAATTGTTTTACGCTTATTACTACGCATAACAACAACAGGGACTGATTTACCGATCTCGGTACGCCCTACGATGGGGGGTAGTTCTGACGATGTCGATACTTTCTTACCATTAAATTTTAGAATTACATCACCTGCCTCAAAACCAGCCTTGGAAGCAGGGCTATCAGGCATGACTTTTGAAATCAAAGCACCATGTGGTTTTTTCAAACCGAATGACTCCGCTAATTCACGTGTCACATCCTGTATAACAACACCTAACCAACCACGACTAACATAACCTTGTGATTTAATCTGTGCGACCACATTCATTACTACATCCATTGGAATCGCAAATGACACTCCCATAAAGCCACCTGTACGGCTATATATCTGCGAGTTAATGCCTATCACTTCACCCTCAAGATTAAATAACGGTCCGCCAGAGTTTCCGGGATTAATCGCTACATCTGTTTGAATAAACGGCACATAACTATCACTTGGTAAACTACGGCCCAAGGCACTAATAATCCCTGCCGTTGCTGAATGGTCAAAACCAAATGGTGAGCCTATAGCAAGTACCCATTCGCCTACTTTTAATTTTGTAGAATCACCTAGTTTTACAGATTTCAATCCTGTCGCTTCTACTTTTAATAAGGCAACATCACTACGCTCATCACTGCCTAATACTTTAGCTTCAAATTCATTTCTATCACTAAAGCGGACAATAATCTCATCGGCATCTTTTATCACATGATGATTCGTTAAAATATAACCATCTGATGATAATACAAAACCAGACCCTAAAGAATGCGCCTCTGTAGGAGGTTGACGTTGCCCCTGCCCTGGTTGTTTAAAGAAATGCTTAAACAGTTCATCAAAAGGTGTACCTTCTGGCATTTGCATTCCAGGTGGCATTTGCATCATTGCTGATTTATTATCTTTTTTAATTGTTGTACTAATATTGACGACAGCAGCACCATGTTCTGCTACCAACTCTGAAAAATCAGGTAAGGTCGCAGAATGGATATTTGCACTGAGTAAGCTCCAAATAAATAGCAGGCTTAAACCTGACCAAACTTTATAAGATTTCATTTTTAATCCTCTATTATTCTAGCTTGAAAATTATCTTTGTTATTTTTCAAGCGCTCTCTAACCCAATAAAACCCAAGTAACAAACCACTTATTCCAGCAATAATTTCTACCGATTCATTAAAGCCTAATGCTTTTGCCGTCGCTGACAATACAAACAATAAAACTAAAGGCAAGATATACATCAGTAATGCACCTTGTAATAAACTTTCTTCTGGAATACCGACATTCACCTCTTGGCCAATATTGACCTCAGAGGTTTTATTGACAGATATTTGTGAAAAACGTTTACCAACATGATTTTCTAATAAGCCCGTGCCACAGCCTTGTTTTAATTTACAAGCACTACAGGTTGATTGACGCTCAGCCTCAAGCCACACAGTTGTGTCATTACATTTAACAACCTTAGCTTGTTGTTTAATCATGATTATTCAGCACCATTGAAACGAATTGAATTACCCATTTTTTCTACGGTACGTGCCGGTACTTCGCCAACCACCGTTATAAAGTGAGCATTCATAATCGTACCAAAAGCATTCGCCGCACCCATTTTTGACCCGCCATGTAAATGACTATGTCTGGCACGTATTTTCTCAAAAAATATAGACACAGAACTTAAACCATCGCTATAAACTTGCTGCTCAATGGATGCCCCATTTCTCGCTTTAAACCGGTTTTGTTGTGTAACTAAATTAAACCCTTTAGGCAGCCAAGTCACCTGCCAAATAGAACTCTGATCTTGTGTTACTTTTACAGCACTTAGTCCATATTCATTACGATTCCACGACATTGCATTACCCTGCATTTCGGGCTTTAAAGACTGTTCAGGAATATCTTGCCCCATCTCGACGGATGAGAAAGAAAACGTTTCGAGTACATTCCCCATACTATCTAACAAGTCTGATTGCAGTAATAAATCATTATCCTTATCAACCCACAAGCTATAGCCATAACGGTAATTATCTATTGGAGTCGCTACAATTTCTTGTGTGTGATGTGATGCTACTCGGCCTTTCTGACCAAGACTAAATTGGTAATAGGCTTCTGCCGAGCTGAGCCTTCTTAAAAAATCAGTGGGGAAACCACGCCCTAATGGTCGGTGATTTTCTTGAACAGGTTTTCCCTCAGGGTAAATACACGTCACCATATCGTTTGTGCGAATGACTTCTCGTGCAACACCGTTAAGTGAAATTAAACGTTCAACTTCACCCTGCTCATCCGCACGATGGATAATTCGAATAGACTGTAATTTATTGCCTGCTTGATAGGAAAAAATACCATCATAATTTAATTGTTTTGCTACGACGCCCATGCGTTCTAAAGTCTGCATTGCTTGTGGTTCAGCAGCGGTATTAAAACTGAGTACTAATGCACTACAAGCCAAGACAAATTGAAACACCTTTTTCATCAGCTATTGTCCCATGTCATATGAAACAACTCGTGCATAGGAAAATACCCCTGACGCCCCGGCATATTCATTGTGATCAACTAAATAGCTATTTAACCTTTCTTCTATTTCTTGCTCTTCTACTGTCCAACGTTTACCCGTTTTAGCAACAACCATCGGTGTCGTTTCTACTTCAACAGAAGCCATTTGTGGCGGTTGAATAAGTTGATTCTCTGGCTGAGTCATCACGCCTACAACGGCGAGTGCCCCAATAGAAGCTGCAACAGCTAAACTAACAGCCTGCTTCCAAAAGTGTTTGGGAAAAGCGATAATCTGGGCGGTATTGTTGCTCGACGTTGTGAATGCAGCGTCATCATCTAATGCCGCTGAAACCCTGTCCGTTAAATCAATATGATGATGACTGACACTATGGTCATGTAATAGATCACTTGTATGTTGATATCGCTGTAACTGACGTCTTGCCTGTTCATTTGTATTTAGCAGTTGCAAAACATCATCTAACTCTTTGCCTTGTAACTCGCCATCAACTAACGCAGACAATAATTCATTCTGATTGACTGTCATTGTTATTCCCCTTCACCCATTATTTCTTGTATTTGTTTATCTATTGCATCACGTGCTCTAAAAATACGTGATCGAACAGTTCCTATCGGGCATTCCATGGCCTGTGCAATTTCCTCGTAACTCATTCCTTCAAGTTCTCGCAACTTAATTGCTGTTGCAGTATCTTCTGGTAAGCCTTCAATAGCTTGATGAATCGTTTTCTGTAACTCATCAGTCATCAAACTACTTTCCGGTGTTTCAAACTCTTTCAACTCAGCGGCATCATAAAAATTAGTCGCATCCATCGCATCAACATCGACTGCAGGCGGTCTTCTCGCTCGTGACGTTAAATGATTTTTCGAGGTATTTATAGCAATACGATATAACCAAGTATAGAAGGCACTGTCACCACGAAAATTGGGTATCGCACGATAAGCTTTAATAAACGCTTCTTGCGCTACATCTAATGCTTCAACCGGATCATGAACAAATCCAGTAATCACATGCACAATTCGCTGCTGATACTTCATGATCAACACATCAAATGCCTTTTTGTCACCTGCTTGCACACGTTGTACTAGCTCTAAATCCACATTCATCCTATAGCCCGGCTTGCCCTGACATGCCGTAGCTTGTCACTAATTGATAACTGATTGACCATAATGATTTAACTTTGTTCCTGAAACAGTGCAAAATAACGATAAATTTCATTTTACTCTGTTTGTAGGTTAATGACTTCTTCATATCACTTTGATGTACTTATTATTGGTAGCGGTGCTGCTGGCCTAACACATGCTTTGCATTTGGCTGAGCATGTGCAAGTTGCCGTTCTATCTAAAGATACGCTTAAAGAAGGTGCATCATTGTATGCCCAAGGCGGGATTTCTGTTGTTTTAGATCAAGCTGACTCATTACAATCTCATATCGATGATACCTTAATTGCTGGCGCTGGTTTATGTGATGAAGAAGCGGTTAGCTTCACTGTTGAACAAGCGCGCGAAAGCATTGAGTGGCTGATAGAACAAGGGGTTTCATTCACCAAAGATGGTGTCACTTCTGAAACCTATCACCTCACACAAGAAGGCGGACATAGTCATCGTCGTATTATTCACTCTGCTGACGCCACTGGCCGTGAAGTTGAAACCACACTCTTAGCAAAAGCCAAAGCGCACCCTAATATTCACCTATTTCCTTATCATATTGGTATTGATCTCATTACTGGTCGTAAACAATTTGGTGATGATGATGATCGTTGTTTAGGTAGTTATGCACTAGATATTAAAACGGATACACCCTGTACATTCACAGCACCGGTCACCGTTCTTGCAACAGGTGGTGCAGGGAAAGTTTATCTCTACACCAGTAATCCTGATGTATCGACTGGTGATGGTATCGCCATGGGCTGGCGCGCCGGTTGTCGTGTCGCTAATATGGAATTTATTCAATTCCACCCCACTTGCCTCTATCATCCTAAAGCTAAGTCTTTCTTAATTAGTGAAGCCTTACGAGGTGAAGGAGCTAAATTACAACTTGCAGATGGCTCAAGCTTCATGGAGCAGTTTCACCCTCAAGCTGAACTAGCGCCTAGAGACATTGTAGCCCGCGCCATTGATCATGAAATGAAGCGGCTAGGTGATGACTGTGTTTACCTTGATATTAGTCACCAGCCGAAAGCGTTTATTGAAGAACATTTTCCAACCATTCATAAACGTTGCCTCAGTTTTGGCATTGATATGACACGTGAAGCGATTCCTGTTGTACCGGCTGCTCACTACACCTGTGGGGGATTAATTACCGACTTACAGGGTCAAACAGATATTAAGGGACTTTATGCCATTGGCGAAACGGCCCACACGGGTTTACATGGTGCGAACCGTATGGCGAGTAATTCACTTCTAGAATGCCTCGTCTTTGCCCGCAGTGCTGCACACCATATTATGCAAAACTTAGCTAAAAACACTCAAGACCAAACGATCCCAACATGGGATTCTAGCCGTGTATACCCTGCTAAAGAAGCTATTTCTATTAGCCATAACTGGGATGAGTTACGTCGTTTCATGTGGGACTATGTGGGAATTGTTCGCTCTACTGAACGATTATATAAAGCCCAGCAACGTTTAAAACTAATACAACAAGAAATTAATGATTATTACACTCAACATCGTATCAGCAGTGATTTACTAGAATTACGTAACCTTGCTGATGTGGCTGAACTCATTATTACATCAGCATTACAGCGCAAAGAAAGTCGCGGCTTACACTATACTTTAGATTATCCAGAAACAGATTCACTACATGATGCTAAAGACACCATTATTTCTGGAAAGTCTTAGGCGCCCGACAATAAACTCGTAATTGTCGAAACAGTTCAGGATCAACTGAATCAGCCATAATCGTGATAGCACTTTTCTTCCCTGTGCTTTCAGTTTGGAAATTCAACATTACAAAGTACTGCGTGACAACACAACTACTCATGACCAATTGCGTCTGCTGAACACCATTACGATGAAATAAGCGCCATTGTTCATCCTTATCTCTTGCAATGCTAATCACGGCACTTTGACCATTTAACCACTGATATTGCCGACAATAATAAATAAAACTGAACATCATGAATAAGCTGCACAATAATGACCAGACAGTGCCAGGCAATAAACTTAATAGCGTTATCAATATCACACTATGGATAATCGTTAAGTAGATTAATAATTGCTTTGACCGAGAAATAGTCATATTAAATAACTTTCTTGTCATAAATCCTCGCCCCCTTCCTTGGTGAGAGATACAATACCTCGTATTCATTCACAATAAAACTCACATCATGACTAATTCTTGGCAAGATCTCCTCGAACAACAAAACAGCTTAACAGCTAATAATACTTCAGCCTCTACAAACTGCTTTATACCATTAGCACAACTAGGTGTTTTACATGTCAGTGGTGAAGAGGCGCAATCATTCCTACAAAACCTACTGACCAATGATGTTAATGCTCTAGCAATCAATCAAAGTCAATTGAGTGGTTTTTGTAATGCTAAAGGTCGCTTATTCGCTATTTTCCAGCTTATTCGGCGTCATAACTACTACCAATTAGTCTTGCCTAAGACGATGGCGTCGATATTACAACAACGTCTAAGTATGTTTGTCTTACGAGCTAAAGTCACTGTCTCCGATGAATCTGAAAATATGGCCTGCATGGGATTTTCAAACACAAATGAAAGTGTATTTGAACAACTAAACCTTGCTGACGACATCATGATGAAGTATGAACAGTCAAGTCGCCAACTCTGCATTTTCCCTACCGAATACATCGACGAACTACTGCTTAAATTACAAGAAAATCAGTGTCAACTGAGCTCTGATACACTCTGGGAACAATTTGATATCGAAGCGGGTATACCGACTATTTATCCTGAAACCAAAGAAAAGTTCACGCCTCAACAAGTCAACCTTGATTTAATCAATGGGGTTAGCTTCAGCAAAGGGTGTTACCCCGGACAAGAAGTGGTTGCCAGATTACATTACCTTGGTAAGCCAAGTCGGAGAATGTTTCGAGCTGGAGCCAGTACGCGGAATTTGCCCAATGTCGGTGAGGAGATTACTACCGAGACTAATGATGTTGCCGGTCATATCGTACGCGTACAACTTACAGAGGATAATACAGTTCAGCTATTACTAAGTTTAAAATTATCCGAGCAAGAAAATAGTCTTTTCGTTAATCAGTCAGAACAACTGAAATTAATCTCGCCATAAATTGAGGGGCGGAAGTTCACTTTAAACAGCTTATTTATGTTTGTGAACACTCTGTCACAATGGCGTCTAAAATAGCTCGATATCATCAATGTGATTATTATGGCGTAATTGCTCAATGACCTCTTCAATTGACATACCTTGCATCACTTTTTCGAACATATCATGCTCAGCTGGCATCGTATATTTAGACTTTATTTTCTCTTGAAGTACAGACCACTCTATTGGATTATGTAAGCGAGATTGATCACCGACAAGATCAACTAAGGCAGCCAAGGAATGAGACACATGGTTTAATCGCTGTGTTACTTTGTCATAAAATTGAAAGGCCATAATGGTCTGTTGCATTTCTCCAGCAACGGCATCGCATTGTTCAACAACTTGCTTCGAATCGTCATCTTGTTTTTGTTTAGCTAAGTTCTCAATCACTTTGACTCTTGCTGCCATTGTTGTAAAGGCATCCGTTAATGTATCAACGGAGTCATCGCCCTCTTTCATCGACATTTCAATCTGAGCGACGGCCAAGTTCAGCATCCGCACGGTTTCACCTACATGACTCCAGTCTAAATCAGGGTTTTGTGTACTTGATGTCGCCATTCGTTTTATGTCCAATTATTCTAAGTTCAACTTCTTAAGTTTATAGCGGAGTGCTCTAAAGGTAATGCCTAAATTCCTTGCTGCAGCAGTTTTGTTCCAACGTGTCGCTTCTAAAGCCTGAGTAATCAATTGCCGTTCTTGTTCTTCAAGTCGACTTTCTAAGCCGCTATTAGCTGTTTTCTCTGTCGGTCTAATTGATAAACTGGCTTCATTATCTGTGCTTATTGGGCTATCAATTCGGTCATCATCTTCTATAACGGGCTCATGCTCGTCAGGCAACATTAAATCACTGCTAGAAATCTCCTCACTTTCTGTCCATGTTAATGCTCTTTCAATAATATTTTCTAACTCGCGTACATTACCTGGAAAATGATAGCTTTGAAGTGTTGCAAGTGCATCTGGACTTAATTTAATGCCCTCCAGCCCATTATTACTAGCTAATTTGGACAAGATGCTTTCGGCCAATAGAGGGACATCAGACTGTCTTTCCCGTATTGGCGGAACCACTAATTCAATCACATTAAGCCGATAAAATAGATCTTCTCTAAAAGTGCCTTGTTTAACACATTCACTCAGATTTTTATGCGTCGCTGATAAGATTCGTACATCAATACTTAGCTCTTCATTACTACCAACAGGTCTTATAGTTTTTTCTTGAATAGCGCGTAATAACTTCACTTGCATCATTAATGGTAAGTCGGCAACTTCATCCAAAAATAATGTTCCGCCTTGTGCAGCTTCAAATAAACCGACCTTATCAACAATAGCCCCCGTAAAGGCACCTTTTTTATGGCCAAAAAACTCACTTTCTACTAACTCACTTGGAATGGCACCACAGTTTATTGGTACAAACTCACCATCAGATCTTGCGCCAAGTTCATGGATTAAGCGTGCCACTAATTCTTTACCTGTTCCAGACTCACCTCTGATATAAACAGGCGCTTGGCTACGGGCCAATTTAGATATCTTTCCACGCAATGTTCTTATCACATCTGTTTCGCCTAATAGCCGGTCTCTGGAACGACGTTCTTTTTGCCTTGGTTTATCTGGCGAGGGGGTCAATTTAAGTGCTGTAGACACTAAGTCTCTTAGGATCCTGATTTTAAGTGGCTTAGATACAAAATCAAAAGCACCCAGTTTTAACGCTTGAACAGCCAAATCCATATTGCCATGTGCAGATATAACGGCAACCGGTAAGTTCGGCTTTTCTTGTTGTAACTTTTTAACAAAATCTAACCCATTTCCATCTGGAAGTCTCATATCTGTTAAACATAAGTCAAAGTCATGCTGTTTTAAGGCCTGTTCAGCCTGAGCAATACTTTCTGCTGTTACACAATCAATCGACATATCTGACAATGTCATAGTCAAAAGCTCAAGAATATCCGGTTCGTCATCAATTATTAATGCTTGATGGTTCATTGTAGGCTCTCTTGTTTCTCTGCCGGAAAACTCACTCTAAAACAGTGTGCATTTTCATTGGTAATATAGTTTAAGCGTGCACCGTTAGCTTGGCACAATTCACGAGCTAGATACAACCCTAGACCTGTTCCACCCTGCCTGTCAGAATTGAATGGTTCAAATAAATTCTCCTGCATCTTCTCTGACACACCCGTGCCATTATCACATACATCAATCATGACCTTATTACCCTGACTAAACAGCGTCACTTCAACACGTGTAGAGGATCGCTCCGGAGAAGAATACTCCCAGGCATTTTCAAGCAAATTCCACATAACTTGATGGAGTTGTTCTGCGTCCATGTTTACTTTTGCCAATGATGCATTTATCTGCAAATTGAGGCCTTGTTTATTAATATGCTTAATCTCACAGAACTCTTTGATAAAGTGCTCTAACCATACCGCAAGAATCACAAGTGTTGGTTCTACTGTTTTACGGCGACTCATATGCAATATTGTTTCAATAATGCCATTTACTCGAGTGCTGTGACGCTGAATAATATCTGTAAGCTTCGTACTTGTTTCATCATTACTATGATTCTCAGCTAATAATTCACCGGCATGACTGATCGCCCCTAGTGGATTACGAATCTCATGAGCAATACTTGCTGTTAATCGCCCTAAAGAAGCCAGTTTTAATTGCTGTGCTTGCTGTGCTAGTTCGGATGTATTATCCAGATAGATCAAGGTCTCACCACTCTCTAAAGCTGAGAAACGAGCTAATACTTCTGGTAAATCACTTCGAGGTTGAAAAGGTTCAAATTTCATCAGATGTTGATGTTTCCATTCTGATAATTGCTCAACTAATACTGAAGAAAAAGCCTTAAGCCCATAGTTTTTCTGTAACTGATTAATGCCTAGTAATGTCCGTGCTGACTGATTACTTAAAGTCACTCGCCCAGCCACATCAACCACTAGTATGCCTGTTTGCATGCTACTGATAATATACTCGTTCAATACTGCAAGCTTGGTCACATCTTCAGCTCGTTTATCTGCCAAACTCTGAGATGTTTTCATTTTTTGTGTCAGGATTTGAGCCAATAGTGCAGTAGCAAAAAAAGTCGCTCCCAGCATACCCGCATGACTATATTTGGTTATACCATCGCCAAGGAATTGTGAATAACTCACTTGTAATAACACTGATAAA
>Ga0105350_10002405_pt1 | contig 11241 bp, 6 predicted proteins | sample EN1Hudsemesocosm_FD_83506 | JGI IMG/M metagenome (GOLD analysis project Ga0105350, IMG submission 83506) | Methane-oxidizing microbial communities from mesocosms in the Hudson Canyon - EN1E Hudson Canyon | ecosystem: Environmental > Aquatic > Marine > Cold seeps | place: Hudson Canyon...
AGCATCAAACCTTGGCTAGGGCCATAGATATCCGCATCTAAAATGCCTACTTTATAGCCCGCTTGAGCCGTGGCCAATGCCAAGTTAACAGTAGTCGTTGATTTGCCTACGCCGCCTTTGCCAGAAGCTACTGCGACGATGTGTTTAATTTGTTGTAAGCCCTCAGGCCTAGAGTCAGTCATGATGCTGCCTATGTGTTATGTTTATGGAGTACCACACCACATTCGGCATGGTGGGTATAATGGAATTGATCAAACAAAGCTAAACGCTTGAGCGAGTGGGTTTGCTTGAGGTGCTGCAAATTGTCTAACAAGGTTTCGGGGTTACAGGAAATATAGACGACCTGATCAAACTGTTGTACTAATGCCAAGGTATCAGGATCCAAACCCGCACGTGGGGGGTCTACTAAAATGGTACCAAAATCAAAACTATTTAAGTCTACATCAGCCAAACGCCTAAAGGCCCTAACACCGGCTAGTGCTTGCGTCATTTCTTCGCTTGATAAGCGCACAATAGTGACATTATCGATGTTGTTTTCTGTTAAGTTAAAGTGTGCTGAATTCACCGATGACTTGGCAATTTCGGTGGCCATGACCTTGCGAAATTGGCCCGCCAAAGGCAACGTGAAATTACCATTGCCACAATATAGCTCCAACAAATCGGGTTTAATCGACTGAGGGTAGCGTTCTACGCTTTCACATGCCCAAGCAATCATCTGCTCATTAACACTGGCATTGGGTTGGGTAAAGGCGTTCTCTACCTGCTGATAATGGAACTGCTGCGCACCAACTTGCAAGGTTTCCATGATGTAACCTTGCCCTAACACGTGTTTTTGTTTGCGCGCACGACCGATAATGTTAATACCCAGTTTTTGCCTAAGCTGTTCTGCTTCGGCAAGCCAATCGTCGCCCAACTCTTTGTGGTACAGCAGACTGACTAGTATTTCGCCACGCTGGCTACTGAGAAAGTCCATCTGAAACAGTTTATGTCGCAGTATCGTGGACGCTTTAACGCCGTCCAACAAGGGCTGCATCAGAGCATTAATAGACTCACTGGCCTGAGGAAACGATTCAATACGAATCGGCTCACGTTTATTACCCACAGCAAACATGGCATAAAACAAGTCGCCATCATCATGCCACAAACGAAACTCTGCCCGCATACGGTAGTTCTGCGGCTTAGACGGATACACTTCCAAGGGCATATCTGCGGTGAAATCACCTAGCTCATCAAAACACGCTTGGATGCGGGCTGTTTTAGCCTCCAGTAAGGCTGGGTATTGATCCGTTTGTATGGGCTCAAGGGCCACAGGCACACTCCTTAAAGGTTTGCCGTTTGAGGCATTTTAATTGGCGAGGATTATAGCAGGGCAAGGCTATGTTTTGTACAATAGAGGTTGATTTGTATAAACCACTTGAAGCGACCACATGACACACACTCCAGCACGCGAAATACTTGTAACTAGCGCCCTTCCCTATGCCAATGGCTCCATCCACTTGGGACACATGCTGGAGTATATTCAGACCGACATTTGGGTACGCTTTCAGCGCCATATAGGTAACACCTGTCATTACGTCTGTGCCGACGATGCCCACGGCACCGCAATTATGTTACGCGCTGAACAAGAAGGTATCACGCCCGAACAATTGATTGCCAATGTACAAGCAGAGCACGAACAAGACTTCGCTAACTTCAAAGTGTCGTTTGATAATTTCTACTCAACTCATTCGCCAGAAAATCGCGAGTTTTCGGAATACATATATAAGGCCTGCGAAGCCAAAGGCCACATTGCCACGCGCACCATTACCCAAGCCTTTGACCCAGAAAAACAGCTTTTTTTAGCCGACCGCTTTATCAAAGGCACCTGCCCTAAATGTAAAACCGAAGACCAGTATGGCGATAACTGCGAGGCGTGTGGCGCAACCTATTCGCCTACTGATTTAATCAGCCCTAAATCGGCCATTTCTGGTGCCACTCCGGTTCAGAAAGACTCCACACACCTGTTCTTTAAACTACCCGACTTTGAAGCCATGCTTAAAGACTGGACTCGAAGTGGCAGCTTACAAAGCGAAATTGCCAACAAACTGGCAGAATGGTTGGATTCTGGTTTACAAGAGTGGGATATCAGCCGTGATGCGCCCTATTTTGGGTTTGAAATTCCAGGTCAAGAAAACAAGTTCTTTTACGTATGGTTAGACGCCCCTATAGGCTACATGGCAAGCTTTAAGAACCTATGTGCACGCACAGTAGAACTCAATTTTGATCACTACTGGAATAAAAACTCCAATACCGAGCTGTATCACTTTATTGGTAAAGACATCATCAACTTCCATGGTTTGTTTTGGCCAGCGATGTTACACGCTGCAGAATTTCGTACCCCAACTGCCGTTTACGCCCACGGTTTCCTTACAGTAAACGGCCAGAAGATGTTTAAGTCTCGTGGCACTTTCATTAAAGCTGGCACCTATCTGCGTCACTTACAACCGGAATACTTACGTTACTATTTTGCCGCCAAACTAAATAACAAGGTAGACGACCTAGACCTAAATTTGGAAGACTTTATGCAGCGAGTCAATTCCGACTTAGTGGGCAAAGTGGTTAATATTGCCAGCCGTAGCGCCGGTTTTATCAGCAAGAAATTTGACGGTCAACTCAGCAACACTGTAAGTGAACCGAAACTGGTCGCAAGTTTCGCCAATGAACAGAAAACTATTGCTGCCTATTACGAAAACCGTGAATTTGGCAAAGCCATTAAAGCCATAATGGCATTAGCCGACCAAGCTAACCAATACATTGCTGACAAAGAGCCGTGGGTATTGGCCAAACAAGAAGGTAGCGAGCAACAAGTGCAGGACATTTGTTCTACAGGCCTTAACCTGTTCCGCATGTTAATGATCTATTTAAAGCCTGTTTTGCCGATGATGAGCGACAATGCCGCCAAGTTCCTCAACGATGACCTTGCGTGGTCTGGTCTAAATACACCCTTAACTAATCACGGCATCAACAAATTCAAACCTTTGATGACGCGTATCGAAGCCAGCCAGATAGATGCGATGTTAGACGATTCCAAGGTTGAAGTGGCCAAAGAGTTAGCCCTCAAAGAAAAGCAAAAACCAATCGCTAAAGCCACACCGCTTGAAGTAGACCCAATCTCCGCAGAGATTAATTTCCACGATTTCGCTAAAGTCGATTTGCGAGTAGTACGTATCATCAAAGCCGAAGCCGTTAAAGGTGCCGACAAGCTATTACGTCTAGAGTTGGATTTGGGTGGCAAAACCCGCCAAGTCTTGTCGGGCATTAAGTCGAGCTACAAGCCTGAAGACCTCACTGACAAAATGACTATTTTAGTCGCCAACCTGGCCCCAAGAAAGATGAAATTTGGTGTTTCAGAGGGTATGATTTTGGCCGCCGGTGGCGATGAAGGTATTTATTTATTAGAGCCAGACCAAGGCGCAGTGGCCGGTACTCGCGTTAGTTAGTGTCCAAACGCAAAAAGGCCACCCGAAGGTGGCCTTTTGTTTAAAGAATGTAATTAACTAAAGCTTAGCTCCAGCCGGTCACTTCTTTAAGTGCTGCGCCGATTTCAGCTAAAGAACGCACGGTTTTAACACCGGCATCGTTCAAGGCTGCAAACTTCTCGTCTGCAGTACCTTTACCGCCAGAGATGATCGCGCCAGCGTGGCCCATACGCTTGCCTTCAGGTGCAGTTACACCAGCAATGTAAGATACAACCGGCTTAGTGACGCTAGCTTTAATGTAAGCTGCAGCTTCTTCTTCTGCAGTACCGCCAATTTCACCAATCATAACGATAGCTTCAGTGGCTGGATCTTTTTCAAACAATTCAAGTACGTCAATAAAGTTAGTACCTGGAATTGGATCACCACCAATACCCACACAAGTAGACTGACCAAAACCAAAATCTGTAGTCTGCTTAACGGCTTCGTAAGTCAAAGTACCAGAACGAGATACAATACCTACTTTACCTGGTAAGTGAATGTGACCAGGCATAATACCGATCTTACATTCACCCGGTGTAATCACACCCGGGCAGTTAGGTCCAACTAGGCGAGCGCCAAGTTGGTCGCAGACAACCTTACACTGCAACATATCTAGGGTTGGAATACCTTCGGTAATAGCAACAATAAACTTAATGCCAGCATTAGCGGCCTCAAGGATAGAATCTTTACAAAAGGCAGCAGGTACATAAATCACCGAGGCTTCAGCGCTGGTAGCTTCAACCGCTTCTGCAACGGTGTTGAATACTGGCAAACCAAGGTGTGTAGTGCCACCTTTGCCCGGTGTTACACCGCCAACCATTTTAGTACCATATTCAATGGCTTGCTCAGAGTGAAAAGTACCTTGACCACCAGTGAAACCTTGGCAAATCACCTTAGTGTCTTTGTTAATTAAGATACTCATGCTTCACCTCCAGCTGCAGAAACCACTTGTTGGGCTGCGCCAGCCAAGCTGGTGGCGGCAATAATATCAAGGCCACTTTCGGCCAATTTCTGACTACCTAGTTCTGCGTTATTACCTTCCAAACGCACAACTACAGGTACACTTACGCCAACTTCTTTAACAGCGCCAATGATGCCTTCTGCAATCAAATCACAACGCACAATACCACCAAAAATGTTCACCAATACTGCTTTAACACGCTCATCAGACAAGATAATCTTAAACGCTTCGGTAACACGCTCTTTGGTTGCACCGCCCCCTACGTCCAGGAAGTTAGCCGGGAAGCCACCGTGGGTAGCAACAATATCCATGGTGCCCATGGCTAGACCTGCGCCGTTCACCAAACAACCAATGGTGCCATCTAGAGCAACATAGTTTGGCTCCCAAGATGCCGCATGCGCTTCGCGTGGGTCGTCTTGGCTTGGGTCATGCATGGCTTGAATGTCTTTGTGGCGATACACAGCGTTGCTGTCAATCACTACCTTAGCGTCCAAACAGTGCAAATCGCCTTGCTTAGTTACTACTAATGGGTTGATCTCTAGCAATGCTAAATCTTTGTCTTGGAACAATTGTGCCAAACCGATAAAGATTTTGGTGAACTGTTTAACTTGGTTGCCCTGAAGGCCCAATTTAAACGCCAAGTCACGAGCCTGGTACGGTTGCGCGCCAGTTAACGGGTCGATTTCAGCCTTAAGAATTTTTTCGGGTGTCTCTTCAGCCACCTTTTCAATTTCTACGCCACCTTCGGTAGACGCCATAAATACAATGCGCTGACTGCTACGGTCAACAACTGCGCCAAGGTATAATTCTTGATCGATATCAGTACAAGGCTCAATGTAAACTTTTGAAACGGGTTGACCGTCTGCATCAGTTTGGAAGGTAACCATACGGTTGCCTAACCATTTATTAGCGAAATCAGCCACTTCCTGCTTGGAAGAAACGAGCTGAACACCGCCTGCCTTACCGCGACCACCTGCGTGTACCTGGGCTTTAATCACCACGGTATCACCCGGAATTTGATCAAAAGCCGCAATGGCTTCTTCGGCTGTATCTACGGCGATACCCGTAGATACGGGCAAGCCGTATTGGGCAAACAGTTGTTTGCCTTGATATTCATGAAGATTCATTCTACTGCCTGTTTATTTAAATTTAAATTTGAGTTAATAGTTACTTTTTTCTTTTTTTACGGTTTGCCATGTGGATGGCATGACCATCCACGGCTAATGCGGCTTCGTGTACAGCTTCACTCAATGAAGGGTGAGCAAATACGGTGAGTGCCAAATCTTCGGCACTGGAACCAAATTCCATGGCGATCACGGCTTGAGCAATAAGCTCAGACGCATTACCACCAATAATGTGGCAACCCAAAATACGATCTGTTTCAGCATCTGCAATCAGTTTTACAAAACCTTGCGTATCGTTTGCGGCCATGGCGCGGCCAGACGCTGCAAATGGGAACTTGCCCACTTTAACGTCTACACCTTCAGCTTTAAGTTGCTGTTCTGTCTTTCCTACCCAAGCCATTTCTGGGTGCGTGTAAATCACTGAAGGAATGCAGTCATAGTTAATCGAGGCCTTATGGCCTGCAATTAAATCGGCTACCATCATGCCTTCTTCGGAGGCTTTGTGAGCCAACATCGGACCACGTACAATATCTCCAATCGCATAGACACCTGGTGCATCGGTCTTACAGCGGTGGTTTACATGTACAAAACCACGTTCATCCAAGCCCACACCCGAGTCTGCCGATAACAGGCCTTCAGTATAGGGTTTGCGACCAACAGCAACAATCACCTTGTCAAATGTAAGGGCCTCAGTGTCGCCATCGGCCTTTTTAACGGCGACTTTAACTTCGTTGTCAACCACTTCAGTACCGGTTAATAGCGCACCAAGGCGAATATCCATACCTTGTTTCTTTAATGACTTGGCCGCTTCTTTAGCAACATCTTTGTCTGCCATCGCTAAAAAACTGTCCATCGCTTCTAGCACAACCACTTCACTGCCTAAGCGTTGCCATACGGTGCCCATTTCTAAACCAATAACACCGGCGCCGATAATACATAAGCGCTTGGGTACTTCAGAGATGTTCAACGCACCTTCGTTATCAACAATCAAACCATCAGTTAATGGCGCTGGTGGAATGTTTACCGGCACTGAACCCGCAGCCAAAATAACATTGCCAGCGTTTAATTGTGTTTCACTGCCGTCAGCGGCAGTCACTTTAACTAAACAGTCTTTTTGCAATTGGCCTGTGCCGTGGATCAGTGTTACGCCATTGGCCTTAAATAGGCCAGCAACACCCATAGTCAGGTTATTAACGATGCTATTTTTGCGCGCCAACATAGTGGCCACATCCATGGACACTTCACCGGTGTTAATACCATGCACTTCAAATTCATGTTTTGCATCGTGAAACTTGTGGGTGGAGTCCAACAACGCTTTGGATGGGATACAACCCACGTTCAAACAGGTGCCACCTAATACTGGTGCGCCTTTGTCATTAGTCCATTTTTCTACACATGCGGTTTTTAAGCCCAGCTGTGCGCCGCGGATAGCCGCAACGTAACCACCAGGGCCACCGCCGATAACAACCAAATCAAATTCTTGGGACATAATATTTTCTCAAATAGAAAGCGCGCACTGGATCACAGCGAAGGCTATAGTTTAAACGCGAGTTTAGATTTCAAGTAATATACGCGCTGGGTCTTGCAGCAATTCCTTAATGGTAACTAAGAACTGAACTGCTTCCTTGCCGTCAATCATCCGGTGGTCATATGACAAGGCTAAATACATCATTGGACGAATCACCACTTGGCCATTTTCGGCAACCGGTCGGTCTTGAATGGTGTGCATACCCAAGATAGCCGTTTGTGGTGGGTTCAAGATGGGTGTTGACAACAAAGAGCCGAAAATACCACCATTGGTAATGGTAAAGGTGCCGCCCTGCATCTCTTCCATGGTTAGCTTGCCTTCTTTGGCCTGGGTGGCCAAACCAACAATACCTTTTTCGATGTCTGCCAAGCTCATGGCTTCTACATCACGTAACACAGGCACCACTAAGCCTCGCTCTGTGGAGACTGCAACACTGATGTCTTGGTAAGCGTGATAGACCATATCATTGCCATCTAGCGACGCGTTGACCGCTGGAAAACGTTTTAACGCTTCTGCTGCGGCCTTAACAAAGAAAGACATGAAGCCTAAACGAGTGCCGTTATGCGCTTTTTCAAACTGCGCCTTATACTGCTTACGCAAGGCCATAATAGGTGACATATCCACTTCGTTGTAAGTGGTCAACATAGCCGCATCATTTTGCGCCGACACCAAACGCTTAGCGATGGTAGAACGCATACGAGTCATTGGCACACGACGCGAGGTGCGATGTGCTGGGCCAGTTGAGGCCGCCACACTGGCAGTCGGAGCAGGTGCAGACACTGCAGGGGTTGCCACGGCTGCGTTTTTCAAGTGATTTAATACGTCTTCTTTTAATAACCGACCATCTTTGCCCGTACCTGTAATTTGGCTAGCATTGAGGTTATTTTCGTGAAGCAATTTACGAACTGCCGGGCCACTCACATCTGAGTGACCAGCTGCTTCTGCTTCTTGCGGTGCAGCTACTGGCGCAGTGGCTGAAGCGCCGGCGGCGCCTGCACTAAAGCGAGCAATTAACTGGTTGCTTAGTACAGTACTGCCTTCTGGCATAACAATCTCTTCCAAACTGCCATCGGCAGGCGCAACCACTTCCATCACCACCTTGTCGGTTTCGATATCAACGATTAGCTCATCGCGTGTACACGCCTCTCCTGGCTGCTTGTGCCATGTAGCAATAGTGCCATCAGCCACAGATTCAGGAAAAGATGGGGCTTTAATTTCAATAGACATGGTTTATCCCTTCGCTCTAATGATAATGTGGGTATGACCAATTAACCCATTCATGATTCTAAACCCAAGGCTTGGGCCACTAAGTGCTGCTGTTCTTCAAGGTGCACGGACATATAGCCACATGCGGGTGCTGCCGATGCTGGTCTTGATGCAGCTATCAAATCCAAGCGCGGTTTCACCTTCTGAATAACCTTACGCATATGATGCTGGCTACAGTACCAAGCACCTTGGTTAAGTGGTTCCTCTTGGCACCAAACCGTCAGCTCCAAATTTGGATATTGCGCCAAGACTTCTTCCAAACGCTGTTCCGGGAACGGGTACAGTTGTTCAATACGCACAATGGCAACATGGTCTAGTTCGCCTAAACGGCGCTGCTCCAATAAGTCGTAATAAACCTTACCTGCGGTCAACACCAGACGCCTTACATCGGCTTTATTGGGATTGTCTATATCGTCAATTACAGTTTGGAATGCACCTTCGGACAAATCGTCTAAATTAGACACAGCCACTTTATGACGCAACAAACTCTTAGGCGTCATGACAATCAAAGGCTTACGCATCGGGCGAATGGCTTGACGGCGTAACAAGTGGAATATTTGTGACGGCGTGGTGGGCACACAAACTTGAATGTTATGTTCAGCACACAACTGCAAGTAGCGCTCTAAGCGTGCAGAGGAGTGCTCTGGGCCTTGCCCTTCGTAGCCGTGGGGTAGCAACATGGTGAGACCACACATGCGGCCCCACTTGTGTTCACCACTGGTGATAAACTGATCTATCACCACTTGGGCACCGTTGGCAAAATCACCAAACTGCGCTTCCCATACCACTAGGCCTTCGGGAGCAGTGGAGGCATAACCGTATTCAAAGGCTAGTACTGCCTCCTCGGACAACAAGGAATCAAAGATAGTAAATTCTGGCTGCTGATCAGACAAATTGCGCAGCGGCACGTAAGCGCCACTCCCCTTTTGATCATGCAAAACTGCATGCCGATGAGAGAAGGTGCCGCGGCCAACATCTTGGCCCGTTAAACGGATAGGATAACCTTCTTCGACCAGTGAAGCATAAGCCATCACTTCGGCAAAACCCCAGTTAATTTCCGCCGCACCTGCAGCCATCTTCATACGATCATCAAGAATCTTTTTAACTTGTCGCTGTACTACAAAACCAGCGGGCACCTGATCAAGGCGCTGACCAAGATCTTTAAGTACTTCACTGGCAACACGAGTGTCCCCTGGAGCGGTCCACTGGTGGCCTAGATAGGGTTTCCAGTCTACAAATGAGCTTTTGTCTGGCACAGTAACCAAGGCCTTAGCAACGTGCTCGCCGTTGTCGAGCGCGTCTCTATAGTCGTCTTGAAAGGCTGAAATATCGGCAGCGGTAAGCACACCTTCCGAAACCAACTGTTGACCGTATAGAGTAGCCACTGTGTTACGCGCCTTAATGGCGTTATACATGAGCGGCTGCGTGCCCGAAGGCTCGTCCGCTTCGTTGTGACCACGGCGGCGATAACAAACCAAATCGATGACAACGTCGCGTTTAAACTCGTTGCGGTAATCCAGCGCCAATTCAGACACAAAGGCCACCGCGTCAGGGTCATCCCCGTTAACGTGGAAGATAGGTGCGTCTACAAATTTAGCCACGTCAGTACAATATGGCGTTGAGCGGGCGTCTTCTTTTTTACTGGTGGTGAAACCCACTTGGTTGTTAATCACAATGTGGATGGTACCGCCGGTTTTATAGGCACGGGTTTGAGACATTTGTAACGTCTCCATAACCACGCCCTGACCAGCAAACGCTGCATCACCATGTAAACAAATGGGTAGCACTGTGTCGCCTTCGGTATCTTTACGTCGATCTTGACGCGCTCGTACTGAGCCTTCAGCAACCGGGTTGGCAATTTCTAAGTGCGACGGGTTAAAGGCCAAAGCCATGTGCACTTCGCCACCTGGGGTATTTACGTTGGTAGAAAAACCTTGATGGTACTTTACATCGCCCGAGGTATTGAGCGGGCGTTTGCCCTCAAATTCCTCAAACAAGTCAACTGGGTTTTTACCAAAAATATTGATTAATACATTAAGGCGACCACGATGAGCCATGCCGATAACGATTTCTTTGGCTTTGCTACTACCCGAGCGTTGGATAATATTATCCAGCATAGGAATGAGCGTTTCGCCACCTTCTAAACCAAAGCGCTTGGCTCCAGCAAAGCGAGATCCAAGGTATTTTTCAAGGCCTTCTGCCGCAATTAGGCGTTCAAAAATATGCGTACGCTTTTCAGCCGTGTGTTTAGGGTGGCTACGAACCGACTCTACACGTTGACGAATCCATAATTTTTCGTCGGTATTAACGATGTGACTGTATTCACAGCCTACCGTTGAGCAGTAAGTTTCTTCAAGGCCCGCAATAATCTCAGACAAAGGCATTTCTTCTTTGCCTAAGTATGATGCACCCACTTGAAATACGGTGTCTAAGTCGGCTGCTGATAGCTCGTGGAAATGTAAATCGAGTGTTGGCACCACTTCTTTAGGTTTAAGTTCTAACGGGTCTAAGCTAGCAACTTGGTGACCATGTACACGATAGGCGTTGATTAAGCGCATCACTCGCACTTGTTTGCGCTCATGATCGCTACTTAAACTCGCTGTTTGAATCGGGTGAGATTTGCTTTGATTCTTACCTAAAAGAAGAAAGTGTTCTTTAACGATAGAGTGAGGCACGTCACCAACAATGGTTTCAGGCACTCGGGGTAATTGATCAAACTCTTGTCGCCATTGCTCAGGTACAGCATTGGGATCACGCAAATAGGTTTCGTACATTTCTTCCATGTACGCAAAGTTTCCATCAGAAAAGTGAGACTCGCGCCTCTGCAGCTCCATCATGCTGTCTTGCATTTTGGTATCACCAAAT
>Ga0105350_10002420_pt1 | contig 11201 bp, 8 predicted proteins | sample EN1Hudsemesocosm_FD_83506 | JGI IMG/M metagenome (GOLD analysis project Ga0105350, IMG submission 83506) | Methane-oxidizing microbial communities from mesocosms in the Hudson Canyon - EN1E Hudson Canyon | ecosystem: Environmental > Aquatic > Marine > Cold seeps | place: Hudson Canyon...
CATTCTTTGGCAATAGTGGAAGGTCAAAACCGTAATCAGTTATTCCTCCATCTTGATAAACCCCCTTACCCGCTACGTCCTTAACGCCATCTATAAGCACGGGTATGGAGCCCGTCGATAGAATTGCGTCTTCTAGATTATCTCTGGTCAATGCAGAGTATCGCGTGGGTATCTCATCTAACTTATAGCTTGGAGAGGGATCTTGTGGGTAATGCATCACGACTCGAGTGAAACGTGACCCTAAAGATTTTCGTGATACTGCATTCAGCACAGAGGCCGAACCAAATCCTAACATTTTAAGATATTTGTTGTTCGAGCTGGTAAGCCCGTGGCATTGCGTGGTAATCAAGTTCATACGCACGTACGGATGATTGAGTATTCTTTCAGCCCCCCCGTCTTTTAATAGGCCTTTAACGATACCCCGACAGGTATCTAATATTTCTTTCCCGCTCGGCTTTTCACTATAACGTTGCTCGATATACAGCTCAGTAAATCGCTTATGCGCTGACTCTTTCCCAGTCGGTGCCGACATATCAACCGCAAATGAAGCCATTCTCCATGCGCCTGCCGACGTACCCATTAAGTGCAATTCCTTAGTACGACCGACAAAGAATTCATTGAGCAAATATTCGTCAATGGCTTGTAGTGTTAACCATTTTGGTCCACTTGATGCACCCAGCAACATGCCGATGTCATCGGGTTTTAGTCCATTATGTTTGATATGTCGATATGCTTCTTTGCCAGCAAATACGTGTAGATTGTTCGAATCACTATTCATCTATTTAATGCACTTTTCCACTTTAAGGGTTTCGATTTCCTCAAGAGTATACCCGACAGAAGATAGCGAAGACTCTGTGTCAGCACCAATCGGCCGACCAGCTATATGTGGTTGGCTGGATCGAAACGGTAGCGCCGACTCAATTTGCGGTATTGCTCCGCCTTCAGCACTTTGTGCTTCTGTTAGCATGCCTCTTTCAATAAAATGTGGATGCTCAAATGCTTCTTCCATCGTCAACACAGGTTCGACACAGGCATCTAGCGGCTCAAACAATTTGACCCAATGATCCAGTGTTTCCTGTTTAAAAACGTGGCTGAATTTCCCTCTCAGTTCGGACTGAATTTTGGGCGATTGGTTCGCCATTTTTGAGCCGTATTCTTGCAAATTTAAGGCTGCTAAAACTTTATTAGCAAACACTGGTTCCAAACTGCCTAAAGACAAATATCGCCCATCGGATGTTTCGTAGTAATCGTAAAACAAGCCCCCGTTAAGCATCTCCTCACCAAGCGCAGGAATTTTACCCCCGGCTCGTGCACCTGCGCCAAACATAGTGGTAAGTGCTAAAGCTGCATCGCTCATACTGATATCTAAATATTGCCCCTCACCCGTCGCGACTCTTTGTATAATTGCGGCTTGTATGGCCATAACGGCATGATGAGACCCGCCTGCAATGTCAGCGATTTGCGTACCTGATAATACAGGGCCTGTATCTTTGCGACCTGAAAAACTTGCTAGCCCTGAAAGCGCTAGGTAATTAATATCGTGCCCAGCTTTATCTCTAAGCGGGCCAGTTTGACCATACCCGGTTATTGAACAGTAAATGAGTTTTGGATTAACTTGCTTCAAGTTTTCATAGTCTAAATCCAAACGCTGCATTACGCCGGGCCTGAATTGCTCAATCACAATATCGTATTCGCTGAGTAATTTATGAATGATGAGCGTTGCTTTTTCATGCTTGAGATCGACTGCTATACATTTTTTGTTTCTATTGACGCTCGCATGTGCGGCACTCACACCCTGAATCATAGGCGGCATAAATTTGATCAGGTCAGGTCGAGATGGCGACTCTACCCGTAATACTTCGGCTCCCATATCTGCTAATAGTTGAGTGGCATAGGGACCAGGTAGTAAGGTCGTGAAATCAAGTATTTTGATTCCTTCTAAGGGCAAAGGCATAACATTTACTCCAACATGTGTTTCTTATACAAAATTCGCGCATAAAAAAAGGTGAGTTTCCTCACCCTTTTTTCTAGCTAAAACCCTAAACCATGCTTCGACCAATAATCAGCTTCATGATTTCATTGGTGCCTGCGTAGATTTTTTGAACTCGCGCGTCCGCATAGGCACGTGCCACAGGATACTCCAACATATAGCCGTAGCCACCATGTAGCTGTAGACATTCGTCAATGACGTCACACTGCATCTCAGTAGAGATTAATTTTAACTTGGCAGCCGTAACAACATCGAGCTTCTTATTGATATGTAGGTCAAGACACTTATCGACAAATACGCGCGCCATTGTCAAATCAGCAGACATCTCGGCAACCTTAAACTGCGTGTTCTGAAATGCCGATATCGGACGCCCAAAGGCTTTTCTCTCTTTTACATAATCTACTGTTTGCTCCAAAATAGATTCTGCACTCGCAATTGCGTTTAGCGCAACCGACAAACGCTCCTGTGGAAGTTCTTGCATCAAGTAGATAAAACCCATGCCATCAGCGCCGAGCAAATTTTCTTTGGGAACCTTTACATCCTGAAAGAATAGCTCTGACGTGTCTTGCGCCTTCATCCCGATTTTTTCAAGATTCTGGCCCTTTTCGAATCCCTCACTATTTGCTTCAACTAGTAATAAGCTAGTTCCTTTTGAGCCTTCTTCGGGATTTGTTTTAGCCACGACAATGACAAGATCTGCCATCTGTCCGTTTGTGATAAAGGTCTTAGACCCGTTTAAAATATAGTGATCGCCATCCAAAACCGCGTTGGTTTTAACCGCTTGTAGGTCAGACCCGGTACCAGGCTCTGTCATTGCAATAGCCGTGACGATTTCGCCACTAACACAACCAGGTAAGTACTTTTGTTTTTGTTCTTCAGTTCCGTAAGCCATGATGTAAGGAACGGAAATATCTGAGTGCAATCCAAACCCTATGCCGCTCAAGCCTAAACGCGCAACTTCTTCGTCAACCACTGCGTTGTATCTGAAGTCTGCTTCGACACCGCCATATGCTTCAGGGACGGTTGGGCAAAGGTAGCCCTGTGCGCCCGCTTTGCTCCACAATTCTCTAGAAACCTGCCCATCTTTTTCCCACTGTGCATGATAAGGAACCGCCTCAGCTTCTAAGAACTTTCGCAAACTATCTCTAAACATTTCGTGTTCTGATTCAAAAACTGTACGTGCAATCATATCTCTACCTATAAATATCATTATTCTTAATTTTGTTACTGCTGAACGTATAGCTCAGCAGTAACAAAAGACACTTATGCGAAGCTAGTCTCTAAACGTGAGACCATCTTTAGCCATATCATGTAATAAAGCCGGAACTGCAAAACGCTCACCAAATTTTTCAGTCAAATGTTCAGCTCTTGAAATAAAGACATCAAGCCCGGTTTGATTGATAAATTGCAAAATACCCCCCGTCCAAACAGGGTAACCAATTCCCATGATGGAGCCTATATTCGCGTCTCGCGTACTTTCCAATACTTTCTCTTCAACACACCTGACTGTCTCGATAGCTTGAATATATAACAATCTATCTTGAAGCTCGTCTAGCACGTATTCGACACTAGTTTTCTCAAACTTTTCTTGCAGTTCGGGCCAGAGTTTCTTTTTCGCGCTCTTAGGGTAGTCATAAAATCCAGCACCCGAAAGCTTACCAGCTCTGTCCATTTCCAACATTCTATCAACAACAGGGTCAGCCGGATGCTTTGTGTAATCCTTACCTTCGGCAATCAAGTCTTTGATCGTCTGTGTTCTAATTTTTTCAACTAGAGTCAAACTTACTTCATCCGTGACAGCCAAAGGCCCTACTGGGAAACCGGATAAATACGCCGCATTTTCAATCGCCGCCGCAGGAACCCCTTCTCCTAACATCGCTATACCTTCAGTCGCAAATGTTCCAAATACACGAGAGGTATAGAAGCCACGACTATCATTTACAACGATCGGCGTCTTGCCAATTTGGAGTACGTAGTCATAGGCCTTAGCCAAGGTTTCATCTGACGTCTTTTCACCACAAATAATCTCTACCAAGGGCATTTTGTCGACCGGAGAGAAAAAATGCAGGCCAACAAAATTTTCGGGCCGTGAAGAGGCTTCTGCCAAACCAGTAATAGGCAAGGTTGACGTGTTAGAAGCAAATACAGCATCGCTACCAATAATAGCTTCAGCCTCTTGTGTCACCTTCGCCTTTAGCCCTCGATCTTCGAACACCGCTTCAATAATTAGGTCGCATCCACTCAGATCTTCGACCCGTTCTGTTGCACAAATTGCATCTAGCATCGCATCACGTTTCTCGGCGCTGAGTCGTTTTTTGGATACTTTCTTGTCCAGCAACTTCTTCGAATAATCTTTACCCTTGTCAGCACCTTCTTGAGTTACATCTTTGAGTACGACTTCGATTCCTCTCGAAACTGAGGAATAAGCAATACCTGCACCCATCATACCCGCACCAAGAATCCCGACTTTAGATACTTTGCTCTGCTCAATATTCTTCGGTCTTCTTGCACCAGCTTTTATCTCATTCAGCTGAAACCAGAACGTACCGATCATATTCTTAGCTACTTGACTGCAGACTAATTCGACAAAGTATCGAGACTCAATACGCATGGCTGAGTCGATATCAACTTGAAGGCCTTCTACCATAACCGAAAGAATTGACTCAGGTGCCGGAAGCGTTCCTTTAGTTTGTGCTCGCATCATAGCAGGTGCGATGGGGAGCATTTTTGCTAACGCTGGGTGAGTTGGTGTACCGCCTGGAACTTTGTAACCCTTCACATCATAGGGCTGTTGTACTTTTGGATTTGCCTTAATCCAAGAGACCGCCTTCTCCAGCATTTCATCTTCACTTGTAGCGATTTCGTTAACCAGCCCTAGCGAGACCCCTTTTTCAGGTTTGAACTGCCTTCCTTCGGTCAAAAATGGCAATGCTGCCTGAAGGCCAAGTAGCCGTGACATTCTAACGACGCCGCCCCCACCAGGTAACAAGCCAAGTGTCACCTCTGGCAGCCCTAGTATTACACCCTTATCTAGCGATACGCGGTAGTGACAAGAAAGTGCCAGCTCCCAACCACCTCCAAGAGCCGCACCATTGATACACGCTACGACCGGCTTTCCACACGTTTCGAGTTCTCTCATCGCTATTTTTAAGCTTTGAACCATCTCATACAGTACATCTGCATTTTCGCTTGTTGTCGCATAAAGGTCATCTAAGTTGCCACCCGCAAAAAAAGTAGATTTATTCGAGCGGTATATCACGCCAGCGAAGTCGTCTTCGCGAAGCTTTTTTACAGCGTCAACCAAAGAGTTGGTGAATTCGACATCCATGAGATTCGCGCCAGAATTAGGCTTATCGAGAATCAAGTGGACAATATTATTTTGATCTTTTTCGTAAATAATTGAGCTCATTGTTTTGTCCCCTTAACCTTGTTCGTCTGTGATTCGTTCGATGATGGTTGCGATTCCCATCCCGCCACCAACACACAAAGTAGCTAGGCCTCGCTTAAGATCACGTGCCTCTAGCTCATCCAAAAGCGTACCCACTATCATCGCACCTGTTGCGCCCAAAGGGTGCCCCATAGCAATTGAGCCACCATTAACATTAACAATGTCTTCACTTACATCCATTTCGTCCATGAAGCGCATAACAACCGATGCAAATGCTTCATTAACCTCGAATAAGTCGATATCTTTGACATCAAGCCCAGCAACCTTCAACGCCTTCTTTGCTGCTGGAGCGGGTCCGGTCAACATAATAGTAGGGTCGGTTCCAACTACGGCAGTCGAAATAATTCTAGCTCTGGCTTTCATGCCGAATTTTTTACCAGCTGCCTCACTTCCAATCAACAGCGCTGCAGCACCGTCGACGATACCGGATGAGTTTCCAGGAGAATGAATATGGTTAATACTTTCTACTTGAGGGTATTTTTCTTTAGCGACGTTATTGAAGCCCATCTCTCCCATCATTTGAAAAGATGGCTTCAACTTAGCAAGCGTTTCTTGAGAGCTATCTGCACGGATCAATTCGTCTTTATCTAGTATTGTAAAGCCGTTTCTATCCAAAACAGGAATGACTGAACCCTCAAATGAACCTCTAGACCAAGCAGCAGCTGCCTTTTTGTGAGACCTTACTGCAAAAGCGTCTACGTCTTCGCGCGAGTAACCGCCAAGCGTTGCAATGAGGTCTGCACCGATGCCTTGAGGCATAAAGCCGGTGTTAAAATTGGTTTCTGGATCCATCGCCCAGGCCCCGCCGTCGCTTCCCATTGGAATTCGAGACATTGATTCAACACCGCCGGCGACGATAAGATTTTCCCAGCCAGAGCGTATCTTCATCGCAGCTGTATTGACGGCCTCTAAACCAGACGCACAAAATCGATTCAACACCACGCCCGCAACATCATCGTTCCACCCAGCTGCTAACGCGGCTGTTTTTGCAATATCAGCGCCTTGATCACCCACAGCGGTTACACAACCCATTACGATGTCATCGACATCTTCAGTATCGAATTTATTTCTTTGTTGGAGGGTATTGAGAAGGTTAGTTAGCAAAGTAACAGGTTTGACTTCGTGAAGAGAGCCGCTGGCTTTGCCTCGACCACGCGGTGTACGTATCGCGTCATAAATAATTGCATCATTAATCATTGCTGTTCATCTCTTGTTGAATTAGACCTAATTTAGAATAGAGATCTGGCAGAGAGTCTCAATGACCAATCATTGCATTTGCATTGACCTTTTCTTACAAACCGCAATCAATAGGCAGAAAAAACAAGCATTGTAATCAAAGAAACAGGTAGGATATATTTGGGCTATTGAGAGCGTTTAGGCAAAAGCCCATGGTGGGCTCAGCCTCAAGTTAGGTTCACATTTTCAACAGTTTGCGTACATTTTGCTCAAAATTAATTTTGTCTATAGGTTTCAACAACCAGCCACTTACACCGATCTCTTTGCCTTTTTTCTTTAAATTCGGGTCAGACTCAGAAGAGCAAACCAATATTGGAATTTTCTTATATTGCTCTATGTTTCTGAGCTCTTTAACCAAACTCATACCAATCATTTTTGGCATGTGATAGTCAGAAATAATTAGGTCATAGCTGCCAGATTTAGCAACCTCCAAACCTTGTAAGCCATCTTCTGCTTGATCAACAGAGAAATCTTCACCAACAAGTATGTCGCAGACAGTTCTTCTGATAGACGGTGAGTCATCAACAATTAAGATTTTTTTCATAGTTCACGTGCTCAATAAATTCCTTTATATCAGACTAGACCATTTACTGAAATTGATCGCGGTTTTTCGGTAATAACAACAACTTATTACGATGGTCACCTAGTTTGCCGGTATTAGTTATGAATATTTTTAGATACCGAAAATAGAATAAGAATAATAACAGATACAAATTAATCAGGACCCTTTTAGTAGAAATAGTTCTATGGATATATCAATACAGCATGGAATTTGGAAGCATATAAACTATATTGATTAAAAAAATCATACTAATAAGGGCAAGGAAGCACTATGAGCCAAGATCAAACCAGTCTCGCACCGTTACATTCCCTATTCTCATCAACCTGTATTGAAGTGTTTGAAAGCCTTAACTGCCACATTGAACAAGTGGATGAAGCTAAAAAAATTCTAGCTGTGCCCTGCGCCCATATTGCTGCGTTTTCTGACCAAGTCGAAATGACATTATTACTTCGTGGTCCCGTAGCGGTCCTAAAACAAACATACCCAATCAAAGACAACCCAAACACGATTGAATCTTTTGAGTTAGATGACTGGATATCTGAGCTTGCCAATCGATTTATGGGAAGCCTAAAAAACAAACTACTTGCGTATGAGCATACCTTACAAATGAACACACCAAAAATGCAATTTGGTGTAAACGTCAACACGTTTTTACCCGATAGTTATGAACCTTACATACTAAATTTTCAATCAGGACGCGAAGTTTTCGAATGCAGCTTACATACGAGAGTACTAAATAAGAATATTCAGTTTATTCTGCAAGCTGCGTCCGATGAACAGCAGTATCTAGACGACGGTGAACTCGAAATGTTCTGAGGCTGTTTAGCGAGTATCTAGTTTATACAATTAGATTACGCCTTATGTTCTTTCTCTAGATATTCATGACTCTGCATTTCTAGTAATCGACTTTGTGTTCTCTCGAACTCAAACATCAATTTTCCACCGAGGTAGATCTCATGAATAGGAGCTGCAGCTGAAATAATTACCTTAACGCTTCGATCATAAAATTCGTCCACAAGATTGATGAAGCGTCTAGCTTGGTCATCTGTATCCGCATTCAACTGAGGTATATCGCTAATAATAACCGCATGAAATTCGCGCGCTAGCTCAATGTAATCATTTTGGCTACGAGGACCATCACACAACTCAGCAAACTCAAACCAGACAACATCATCAGAATGACGGTGTGCGCTTAATTTTCTTCCATTCACTTCTAGCTCAAGGTTTTGACTGCCAGATTCAACTGCTAATTGTCTAAAATACGTCTCCAGATTGACATTTGCATCTTCGTCTAAAGGGAAGTGATATAGCTCTGCTTGCTCCAAAGTGCGCAAGCGATAGTCGATACCACCATCGACGTTTACAACATCTGTATGCAGCTTCACCAAATCAATCGCCGGTATAAAGCGCGCTCTTTGAAGACCATTCTCATAAAGACGATCAGGAATTATATTTGACGTACAAACCAGAGAAACGCCTCTTTCAAACAATTCTCCCATTAGCCCCGCTAATATCATCGCATCCCCAATGTCTGAGACAAAGAACTCATCAAAACAGATGACTCGCGCCTCCTCGCTTAATTTGTCTGCGACGATAACCAAGGGGTTTTTTTGATTGTCTAAAGATTGCAGCTCGCTATGAACTCGTTGCATAAATCGGTGGAAGTGCACTCGCATTTTATTTTGAAATGGCAAACTCTCATAAAAGTTATCCATCAAGTAAGTTTTACCCCGACCGACACCGCCCCAAAAATACAAGCCTTTTACTACTGAGGCTTTTTTCTTGTTAAATTTATTGAACCACCTAGACGCTTCGAGCTTGCGGTGTTTTTCATCCAACAACAAGTTTTCATACAAAGCCTGAAGTTTGTCTACCGCTTTTTTCTGAGCAGCATCTTTTACGAAGCCCTCTTTATCTAGGTCTTGCAGGTATCGCTGTAGAGGCGACAATGGCAGGGGGTCGTTCATTCTATCAACCTTGAATTCTGAATAAGATCTTGGAGGGGGTTATACGGGGTTATCGATATCGACAAAGTGAAATTCAATATCAAACTCTTCCGCTAGTAATAGGCCAAGGGATTTAACGCCGCCTTTTTCTGTAGCATGATGACCTGCCGCAAAATAGTGGACCCCTGTTTCGCGTGCGGTCAATACGGTTGGTTCAGATATTTCACCACTGATATATGCATCTACGTTTTGCTGTACTGCAAGGTCAATCATTCCCTGTGCCGCCCCAGTGCACCACGCTACAGTCTTGATCAATGGGCTATTTCCGGGTATATGTTGACTCGCCCTACCTAGCTTTAATTCGAGTAAATTGGCAAAGTCATCAACCATCATACCCGTCGCTAATTCTCCAACGTTGCCAACAGACTTACTTGAACTAGGATCTAGAGGGCCTAGAACCTCAATGCCTAATAAATTAGCTAACTGTGCATTGTTGCCAACTTCGGGATGCATATCTAGGGGCAAATGATAGGCGATCAAGCTGATATCATTCGATAACAAAGCCTTTAGACGGTTCCGCTTCATACCGACAATTGAGGCACTTTCACCTTTCCAGAAATACCCGTGATGTACCAATATAGCATCAGCTTGCTGTTCGATTGCGGAGTCAATCAAATCTTGCGACGCCGTAACACCACCAATGATTTTTTTTACCTGTGGCGCGCCCTCGACCTGTAGACCATTTGGACAATAGTCATTAACTCGACCAACCTTCAACAGTTTATTCGAAAAGTTGACAATATCTTTCAGCAACGCGCTCATTATCAGTACCTGTTTTTATTTTAATCTTTCTTGATCCGGTACTCAGCAGACTGGGCGTGAGCAATTAAGCCTTCACCTCGCGCTAGAACCGATGCTACTTTGCCCATTTCACTCGCACCTTGTGCAGAAAAATGAAGTATTGACGTTCTCTTTTGAAAATCATAAACCCCTAGCGGAGAAGAAAATCTTGCTGTACCAGAGGTCGGGAGTACGTGATTTGGCCCGGCGCAGTAGTCACCTAAGGCCTCAGCCGTGTAACGCCCCATAAAGATCGCACCAGCATGTTTTATTTTCTCAGAGAGTAACTCTGGCTCTTCAACCGATAACTCTAGGTGTTCTGGCGCAATTTGATTGGATATACTTGCTGCTTCAGCGAGATCTCGCACTTCAATAAAGGCCGCCCGGTTATTGATAGACTCACTAATAATTGAACGGCGGTCCATATTTGGAAGCAACTTTTCAATGCTCTGCTCTACTTGATCTAAGAAACTCTTGTCTGGCGAAATAAGTATGGCTTGCGCATTTTCATCGTGCTCTGCCTGCGAAAACAAATCCATTGCTATCCAGTCTGGATTAGTCTGGCCGTCACAAATAACCAAAATTTCAGACGGGCCTGCGATCATGTCGATTCCGACTTTCCCAAACACTTCTCTTTTAGCCGTCGCAACGTAAATGTTTCCAGGTCCAACAATTTTATCAACGGCAGGAATAGTTTCTGTACCATAAGCAAGCGCTGCTATGGCTTGAGCGCCACCCACCGTAAATACTCTATCAACCCCAGCTAATGAAGCGGCTGCAAATACTAACTCATTCACCTCTCCATTCGGAGTGGGAACCACCATGGTCACATCAGGAACACCCGCTACTTTTGCAGGTATTGCGTTCATTAAAACTGATGAAGGATACGATGCCTTTCCACCAGGGACATACAAACCAGCCCGATCTAACGGACTCACTCTTTGCCCTAATGTAGTTCCACTTTCTTCTGTGAAGCTAAACGCGTGCTGTACTTGATGTTGATGATAGTCGGTGATTCGATCTTTGGCTGTTTCTAGCGCATAACGCTGCGCTTCACTTAAGCTATTTAATGACTCTAAAAGACGTTCGTTTGAAACCTCTAGAGCTGATACACTTTCCACATCAAGTCCGTCAAAACGCTTGGTATATTCTAACAATGCGTCGTCGCCCTCGTTTTTA
>Ga0105350_10002426_pt1 | contig 11196 bp, 6 predicted proteins | sample EN1Hudsemesocosm_FD_83506 | JGI IMG/M metagenome (GOLD analysis project Ga0105350, IMG submission 83506) | Methane-oxidizing microbial communities from mesocosms in the Hudson Canyon - EN1E Hudson Canyon | ecosystem: Environmental > Aquatic > Marine > Cold seeps | place: Hudson Canyon...
CAGGGCCGTACACAGGAAGCCATTGATAGCCTGAAGAACGCAAAAATAAGCGCGAATAAAATCGAAGACCAAGAACTCAAAGACGAAATTGCCGAGCTACTTGAAACGCTGTTAGCGGCATAAAGGGCTGATTCTAAACAGGTCACAGCTTTATCAACGAGCAGGCTCGCCTTTTTGGTATAGCGACTTATCAAGGCCTTTACCACCAAGGATAGAAATCAGGCATATCTTTCGATGCGGAAGACTTAAATTCTGGTTTACGCTTTTCTAGAAAAGCCGCCACACCTTCTTTTCCGTCTGCTTGGCTAGCGTAAAAGATCGCTAGAGAATCAATTTCATGCGCCTTCCTGGGGTGGTCTAGTGCCGACAGCCGTTGCATCATTTGTCTGGCAAGCGCGATAGAAACCGGCGACTTTTCGGCAATACTTCTAGCGATGCCATAGGCTGCCTCCAATAATTCGTCGGGCTGATGCACAGAGCGCACTAGGCCTTTTTCTTTTGCTTCATTTGCGCTGACAATCTCGCCGGTATACACCCACTCTAACGCTTGTGAAAGGCCAACGATTCTGGGCAGAAACCAACTAGAGCAAGCTTCAGGCGTAATGCCGATCTTCTCGAAAACAAAACCGATTTTAGCTTTCTCAGACGCTAGTCGAATGTCCATGGCGGCAAGCATTGTTGCGCCAATACCAACCGCGGCACCATTCACCGCAGCGATCACAGGCTTCTTGCAGTCGTAGATAGCCAGCACAACCTGCCCTCCACTATCGCTGACGCCTTCGACAACTGGCTCGCACTGCATGTCCTCAACCGTCGGTTTTTTTGATTCATCAAGTCCAAACACATTGCCTTCGACAGACAGGTCCATACCAGCACAAAATGCTCGCCCTTTACCCGTAACAACAATCGCGCTGACGGCATCATCTTCGCTAGCGCGCTCAAAGGCATGCACGAGCTCTGACGCCATCTCGAGTGTAAATGAATTCAAATGCTCAGGACGGTTCAGTGAAAGGGTGAGTATTTTATCCGTGATGTCGTAATTTATTGTTTTGTAATTCATACCAGTCCCTGCAATAGCGATGAGAATTTTATCAAGAACTAACTGTAACGTACTTTAAGAGCGAGTGGGACTGGAATGGCAGGTCACCAAATTAAATGCTGTTATCAATAAGTCTAGCGCTTTGTTGTACTGACAAAGTCATGCGAGATTTCACCGCTTTAGCTTTCTAAACCTTAAGAAACATCAGTTCGAATCACCGCTGGAGAAGTAGAATATCAGTGGCCACAACTAGGCCAAAAACGCCCTCACAAATCCAGGAAGAACGTCTCCGGCTTTACCGTAGATATGATGATCAAACTGGGACTCAAGCGCTGATGGTTCTAAGTTTATTTCTATGGTTGTAGCACCTGCGGCATTAGCCTCCTGAACAAATCCAGCAGCGGGGTAAACGTGACCAGACGTTCCAATCGACAAGAACAAATCACACTGAGCCAACGCTGCATAAATTCGTTCCATTTGCATCGGCACTTCACCAAACCAAACGATATCGGGCCGCAAGCTTCCGCGTTCACCGCAACACTCACATAATGTGTCAGAGGTGATGTCACTATCGATGGTGTAGACATTATGGGTCAACACACAACGCATTTTGAGCAGTTCGCCGTGCATATGAATAAGCTGTTCGGACTGAGCGCACTCATGCAGATTGTCGATGTTTTGCGTAACCAGTAAAAAATTACCGTTAAAGCCCTTCTCCAGCTGAGCCAAGGCCTGATGCGCCATATTAGGTTTGATTGGGTCCGACAATAAGTGCTGTCGCCGCTCATTGTAAAAACGCTGCACCAAACTAGGGTTAGCCGCAAAGCCTTCAGGAGTAGCAACTTCTTCAACACGATGGTTTTCCCATAAACCGTCGGCAGCTCTGAAGGTCTGTATTCCTGACTCGGCAGAAATACCGGCGCCCGTTAAAACAACAATCGACTGAAGCTCTTGAAGACTGGTATGCCTAAGGATCTCCGTTAGATCAAGCACCTGACTCACCTCCCCCCCTACCTTTTATTTTGACAATAACTTGAAGCGTTTTTCGACGACAAACACCAGTAAGGGTAAGCCGATAAACATCCCCAAGGCTGACGTTGTTAATGACTCAACCGTTTGTGGTGAAACAAGAAACACTGACGACAATTGAATCACTAATAACAGTACCGCGAAGCCCCAAATATAACGAGCCAAGCGCGCGTTGACGTCCGACCTTGTTGACAAAAGTAAGCCGCCCCCGCGACTAAGCCTACCTCAAGTAAAAAAGAAACTAGAGGCCTATCCCAAAGAGCAAAACCTACCTTCAAGTCAGACGTTATCGCCAGATCCGGCCGATGTACAATCAAGTCGAGAAACCAGTGCGAGGCGACAACTAAGGCAACTAACATACTGGCCTTGAGCCGTAACTTAATGCCGGGCAGCAAGCGAACCAAGGCAAAGGCGATAAGCGCCCAACCAAAGGTTGCAGCAAGACTGTGGGTAAATGGCATATGGTAAAGGTCTAGGTGATTTGAGGCTAAGCTCGTATCAATTCGAACATGCTCCACCCCCCCTAAAACAAATAGAGCCCAAAAAATGTCGACAAACTGCGCCGCAATAACGAGCAGCCAAAACGGAATACGCGGAGCAATGGCCTTTGCGGCAATAGATGCGCTGTAATGTCCGACAAACATAGATAACTCCACCACTATTCAAGAAGCTATGTACTTTACTCTAAAGAATCGGGGGATAACATGTTCAAAAATGCGACTAACTGTTTCGCTTCTTCATCACTTAAGTCGGCACCAACAAGCTCATGCCGGCCTTCAGGCGGCTGACGATAATGATCGATTACCTCGCTCAAACGGCTGAACCGACCATCGTGAAAGTATGGCCCTGTTAACGTTAAGGCGCGTAAGGTTGGTGTTTTAAACGCGCCTTGAAGAGGAACATGGCCTGATTGATTCAAAAAACGTAGCGCCATGCACGCTTCAGGTTCTGCATCGCTGTATGGCCCAATGCAGTTAAACTCGTCGAGCTTCACACCGCGAACACCAAGTACTCTCCCAAAATCTAAGTCAGCACCCATACTGGAATTGAGAGGGATAGCAGAACCAATATTATGGAAGCTTCCGTTGGTCAGCATAGGGCCATTGTGGCATTGCAAACAACGAGTTTTGGTGGGATGAACAAATAGCTTCATGCCCGCGACTTCATCTTCAGACACTGACCGGTGCGCTTCATTACTGCATGTTTTATCTGGCGAACTCTCGCATTCAATAAATCGATCAAACCGAGATTGCTTGGGGACGATAGTTCGGACATATGCCTCTACCGCCTTCCCCACATTGGCATAGTCTTGGTTGATTTGTTCTCGCTCTTGCCTGTTCAATAAAAACCACTCTTTTTGAGTACGGGAATCTCCCCAAGGCCCAGCGTGTATAGCCACGATATCTAAGCCCTCAAAATTCAAAGGACCAAATATCGCCTCAAATTCCTGCTTGAGTCGCGTATCTTCAACAATTGTGCGTAAGACATGAACACGGCTTGCTCCCATTTCATCAGCGGCTTCAAACGGCACCAAAGCCTGCGCCCAAAGCGAGTCACGGCGGCCATCCCAGTAAAACCAACGCTGCCAAGCCACGCCCAACAAGGTTTGCGTATTACGCCCCGTTTTATGCATGCCTTGAGCTTTCTCTTTACCATCAGTAAACCCAAGAGACGGTAGATGGCACGATCCGCAAGATAGCTTTCCATTGCCACTCAAGCGCTGGTCGAAGAACAGCTTTTCTCCTAATTTTTTCGCCTTGGCTTGATTGGAAAATCGATTCGAAGGGTTAGCGGGAAGCGCTTGCAGGCGCGCCAGCGACAAAGAAGAGAGCAAGGTCAGTTCGACCGCTGAGAGCCGCCGACTACTCAGACCCGAATCAGTGACATTTTCAGATGCAAGCAAATAGCCGCTGCCCCAAAAAAATAAGCAAAGGAAGAGAAAAACTTGCCGCAAACAAAACGCCTTTAGAGTCGATAGGTTATAGGTGGCGATGATCGAAATTGACATCAATACGTATACGATCACGCACCTGTGAGGCCTCAATATCGAACAAAAACGTCCAAGACCCAAGCATGTTAAACAACACACCTTCTATTTTATAGACACCCTCTCCTAAATACTCAGTAACTGCCGGTGCCGCAGGCATTCCATGGCCATGCCCTTCTCCGAACATGCCCGCTGATATGGCTATCGAAGCATTATCAATTGCTTTGTTTTTGCTATCCCTTAGCTCTAGCAACCATTGAGAATGCTGACCTAATACTAGCTGGCTTTCGATTGGAGAAAAACGCGCAGAAAATTGCTGAGTCTGGCCCTCTGCATTCCAAACAAGTTGACCCTTCACAGGCTCTTTTGCAGTTGCGCAAAACGAAATGAATAAGGCCAAAAATCCAACTAGAAACAAAACACCAAGCGCAGGCTTGGCGTTTGTTCGTCTAAAAGCATAATTCAACCTAGTCACTAATCAGAATCCAACCAATAACTTCCGTCGTATGCGCTACTTCTGACTCACGAGATTGTTCTTCATCAACATGCACATCAAAACTAGTCGCATTCATGTTGCGTATCCGCGTGGTAGATGTGTCGCCACCATAAGCACTTTGCATACCGGCTATCAGAGTGTAACTACCTACCGTTTCGCCATGATCAACCGTCACCCAGTTATGCTTCACGCTGCGCCCAGTCTTCCCCACTGAAACTGTTTGGCCATTCAACAAGGTTGAACCAGCCTCAATCGCGATCACGTGGACGTCTTCGGCAACATGTTGCTGAGCGTTGCTTTCCTGCTCTTCCAACTGAACCTGAACAGAGTTTACACCGATGTTTCGAACACGAGTTGTGGCCGCATCGGCTTCGTTTACAGAAGCAATTTGCGCAAACACCGCAGGTGCTGAGGAGAAACTCTGATCGAAGTTAAGCGTCTTCCAACTTTGATTAACACTTGCGGTAAATGCTTCAACTTTTAAGCCACCAATATCATGCACTCCAGGCTCCATTGCGAGGTACTGGATTGTCTCAGTGACATGATAGCCATCCAAATATTCCCATTCATCAACTTGAAACTCAAAACCTTTGCTTGATACGTTACGAACTCGCAGCGTCACAGGCTGCCCACCCTCAAACGTAATCGCCCCACCAACAACGACCGGAGTCACCGCAAACGGAACAGAGAATGTCGTGCTATGCCATGTATCACTATCCGTTTGCAAAACGTCAACTCGTCCGCTTTGCCATTTAACACTATTAGGCTCAATTGGAGGCAATGGCGCTTGATACAGATAGGCGGTCAAGTTCACGAGTTCCTCTTCACTCAAATTGACAATGGTATGTGCAGAAATTGCGTCTTCAATTGTCGCCGCTGAACCGTCATGAAGATACGGAGCACTCGTTAGCAAGCCAAGCACTGTCGGTGTATCTAGACCATCTAAAGCAGCTCCAAGTCGCTGACCTGATGTTTCTAGCAATGTACCAACATCATGCCGCTGAGCACTCAGCGAGTCAGTGAAAGTAGCGCCAGAGTGGCACGTAGAGCACCCCTTATCATTGAATAGTGATTCACCAATGCGCGCTTCTGGCGTAACCTCTGCAACAGATATGGGGTGTACCTCGGTTTTCGACAATGATGTCATATACGCAGCAAGGGCATCCAAATCTGGGCTTAAACCAGCCTTCTCCAAGCCCATTGAATCGGCTCGATCTGCGGTATAAAAGTCGACGTCGTTCATTAGTCCAGTGCCGCCAGCAAAGCCTCGGATCTGACCTTCGAAATCTTGCAGCTCATCGAAGTTGGCGCTCCAGTGCAACAAGCCGTGCGCCATGCCACCTTTACCGTTTAGAGAAATAGTGTTTCGAAGTCCTTCACCGAACTGGGAGAAATCCCAAACGCGGCCGTCTTGTCCGCCATCTGCATGACAACTCGCACAGCTCATGTAATCCAGTGCCGCTAGACGATCATCCTGTGCGTCATAAAAAAGCTGTTTGCCATTCAAAATTTCTGGCTCCAGCGTTTCAGTTTGCACAACGGCTACATCGATCGCAGGTTCAGGATTTAGCGCACCATATTCAACAACATTTGCGATATCAATAAAGCTGACGCTACGGTCCATAAAGTTATGCGACACAAGCGTCCTGCCATCCGGCGACAAAGCGAGACCCTGAGGGGCCCTTCCAACATCAAAGCGCGCAATTTCACTGTCTGTTGACGGCGTACTGATTGCAATCTGACGATTACCCTCTAATGCGGTAAAAAGATGAATACCATAGGGTCCATAAACAGCCGCTGTTGCAACGGAAGCGTTGTCATGATCGATTCGCGAAACGACATCCTCCGAGCGCAACTGTGTTTCAATACGAGAACTGACTGCACGAACTGTTTGATCAAAAGTAAGAGGCATTCCCGAGCGCCGCGTACCACCAAGAATATTGTCTTGCTTGGACGCTAAGTAAGCCTCCGTGCCCGCAGGGTGCATCGCTATACCCGACAAATAGTTCGGAATGCCAGGGCCGGTGTTTTCAGAGATTTCATCATCGCTATACATTAAAGAAATCGGTGCCACTTCGCTAAGGTCTGTCGTTGATAGCACCGCTAGTGCGTCCAAGCCAATGCTAGCATCAGGGCTCGCCGTATGCTCAAAGCCAATTGAGCCAACAACAAAGTCTCCAACATATATCTCATTCGCGCTTGGCGATAAGGCAAGCAACTGAGGGTTACTCAGCACATCGGCACTTGAAATAGTCGCAAGGCTTGTTGTATCTATTTTCACAACCTGAGCCATCCCTTGCAGAGCAACATAGGCTGAAGATCCTGCTATCACAATACCGTGAGGCTTCGCCGCAGAATTTGAAAGCTCTATGGTAGCGCTAGTGGTAAAGCTATTTGCATCAATAATGCTGACCGATGCGCTCTGCTTATTCGTAACCCATGCACGGCCCGCGTCGTCGAATGCGATTGCGCTCGGTTGAGCCTCAACATCAATCTCTGCAATAACAGACTGACTCTGTGTATCTGTCACAGAAACCGTGGCGTTGTCTGGATTGACGTTCCAGACTTGCGCCAAAGTGGGATGAAACGCAACGCTTGTCGAACTTAACCAGCGATTAGGGTTATCTACATCGACAGCAGCGTCATAAACAATTTTGGTAGAACTAAATTGCGTACTTTCGCCTGTTGCTGGGTTTTCTACAGTCAGTACGACAATGTAACGACCAGGTTCTGCATAGCTATGCGTACCGGTACTTACAGTCGAGAATGCCGTGGCAGGCGACCCATCGCCAAAGCTCCAACTGTACGTTAAACCAGCGGCAGCGATTGCATTGAAGCTTGCGGGAGACTGAGCAGCGCTTGCTTCAGCAACCAAGATTCCCGATACCTCCGGGCGAGAACCAAATGTTAGAGTCTGCAAATCTCGTGTCTGGGGCAAGGTTCCGCGAGTAGCCTGAATCCAGTTAACGCCATCGGCACTTACCTCCACTCGGTAATCTGCAATATGCCCATTAAAGGAAGCGTCTTGTCGCGGCAAATACGTCAATGCGGTGGCGGTGTAGCCTACCCGCATATCAATGGTAAACGAGTGCTCATGCGCCGGATCATTGTCGTTACCAGCTGGCGACCAATCAGTATGCCAGTGTGTCGCCGGATCGCCATCCAGTGCTTTACCATAACCAGCACCAGCGTTGGCACTATCGACAGAAGCAATCCAGTCGCGACGCTCAATCACGTCTCCATTGCCGTCAATAACATTAATTTCCGCCGCAGACGTCCATGGAAAGTTATTTGTTTCTGATTCAGCAATAAGTCTCACATAACGCACGTCACCAGGTGTTGTAACAGGAATATCTCGAACAACTTTGACAACATGCGCCTCCGACGGCACTCCTGCGTCGTTAAGAGCGAACATCATCCAATAACCGGGAATCAAGACGTTTGGGTTTTCATGCGCACTTAACGTGAATTGGCCATCCGCATTTTTTTGAGCATCAACCCAATGAAAACGCGCATCGGTGTTGACTGCATGCGTAGTTGAGCCCATTCGCAACAAAGAAAACTTACTGACGTCGGCACTGGTAGTGACCGTGAACGCTTCACCCGAACGAATTACGCCTGGCCCAACATCAATAGAAGGCCGCGTTGCGGAAGAACCATCAGCATTAAACAGATAAGGAGGCGTAAAAATTTGTCCATTTTGATGGCTCGCGCCATTCAGAAACTCATTACCAGAACCATAACCACCGCCGGCAGACAAAACGCGCCCATCATTCAACAGCAGTGCAACAGAGTGGTAGTTTCTAGGAACCGAAGAAGCCGCGGTGCGAGTCCATTCACCCGTTTGAGGATTCCATATTTCGCCATCAAATACAGAACCCACATTATTAAAGCTACCACTGTTTCGGCTACCGCCAACGGCCATTACGTCGCCGTTGGGCAAAGGCACAAGGTTATGAAAACCTCGGCCGATGGTCATATTGTTGGTCACTTGAATGCTCGGACTTGGCGTGTTCAGATCAACCGTAAACGCCTGATTCCTGCGCGCAGTCGGAACCCAAGAACCTTGGTTACCACCGGTAATTAGCATTTTTCCTGCGTCATACTGAATCGCTACACCTGGCGCAACGTCGGCAGAATCAGAGCTTGCGTTAGCACTTTGAAATGCACCAGTACCTGAGGTGTTAATTAGATGGTTTTCTTCCGTAGACCAAAAATGAAACACATCACCACTCGGCGCTACACTCAAGTTTGCCCACCAACGGCGCGCGCCACTTGTGCCATCTCGCGTGGTACGCATTTCGGAATAATTAACGCTGTTAAGAACTTCCCACCCCTTAGAAGCGGACCACTTTTCAGGGTTATTGAAATTACTCGCGGTGCCCATTGACGTCATCATCTCACCGGATGGCAGTGCGACAGTCACCGGATACCAACGGCCACCTGTCGCCATATTGTCGACCATGGTCCACTCGTTGTTCTCAAAATTAAACAAACTAGTCCATGGGCTGTTTAGCTGATTTCGACCTCCATTTACAAAGACCTGCCCCTCCTCTGTCATCGCTAAGTGAGCACAAAACATATTGTGCCCTTCACTATAGAGCTCATTAAAGCTGTTTGTTTTCGGATCCCACGTTGAGCTGTAGTTCTTTTCAGAACTAGGCCAAGTCGTTCTCTCTGAACCAGACCAAGTTAGCACTCGGCCGTCTGGCAAACTCGCTGCTGACACCGGCACTTGCGGCCAAGGGATAACGTCGCTCCACTGCCCAAGCTTTGCTTGTTCGCTGGCAGGCGTCGACATGAGACGTGAGATATCAGCCGCAACTAACTGATAGTTAAACATCGCGACTTGATCAATCGATATGTTGGCTGCACTTAACCAAGGCGTTTTACCAAGGTACATTGGGGCATCGTTATAAACAAAGTTACCGTCCAAGTTAACTTCAGAGTCTTTCGTACCATCAATAAACAACTGCAAACGGCTTCCATTCTTCACATATGCCAAATGTGTCCACTCATTTAACGGCAGCGATGCGACAGACTGTCTGCCACCTTCAGGTGTCGTATCCGTTTTAAAACGATAGGAGATTCTGTTGGTGTTAGGAATACGGGAGATCGCAAAGTTATAGTCTGTTGCGCTAGCCCCTTTAAAAACCAAACTCGTTTCTTCTGGTGAAGCTGCCGCCTCAAGTTTCACCCAAAAAGCAAGACCAAAATTAGTGGTTCCAGGACGCACATTGATTGAATTCGGGAGCACAACACCGTCATCTTCTGAATCAAACTGCAGGCCTGCTGAGTCAGCAATCGGGCCTTGCACAGCAAAAGGGGTACCCTGTTTCACACCTTGTTCTTCTAGGTCAAACTCATCAAACTTTTCCAAGTACATTGCTCGCGCACCAAGCGATGTTACTTTACGCTGATAGATATTTACTGCCGAAAACTGGCCCAATGCAGGGCTATGCCAAGGTGTATCGCCAAGATAGAACGGCCCCTGATTAACCAAAACCGTCCCCGCAAGTGCGACCGTCGAATCTAGTCGACCATTGATATACAACTTCAGCTGATTGTTCTCTTTTACATAGGCAATGTGATACCACTGACCAACCGCTAACGCCGTTTTACTATCGCCACCCTCATTAAAGTTACTGTCGGTACTAACTCGAAAATGCAGGCGGTTATCATTAGGCCGCATCCAAATACTAAAATTACGCTCGTTCGCTTCGCTTCCTTTGAAAGACATAATGCGCCACTGGCCGTCAAAGTTTTGCTCAGGCCGAAACCAAAAACTCATTGAAAAATCGCCAGTAGATGCTGAAATTTCAGTCCTGTGATCAACCGCTAAGCCGTCGCTATCCTCTAAAGTTTGAAGCGTGTCAGGGGAAATAACCGTACTGGTTAATGCGTAGGCGGGGCTACTCGTAACATCGATATTTCTTTCAATCGACTTTTCGATCAAAACGTCTGCATAAGCAGAAACTGCATGGAGCATTAACGCGAGAATCAAACTCGACATATGCAGTAAAGTAAAGAAACACTTGGCCATGAGGGGCTCCCTGTACAAAGAATTGCGAGCATCCAAAGCACTTTTCACGCCACATTACACTTTGTTTATTTGTGTCATTATGTTACTGAACTGCAACGATTCGTAAGCAGAAAATGTGTCAAAAATCACGACGCTTAATGAGAGAAACATCGACTGGTTCTGCCCTTAACACGAGATTCAGACCTAAAGGTCACGTAAAACGGATTGAAAAAACTAGTGGCAGGTACTTAAGAGAAGGTTCTACATCCCCGCCCGAGAAACCAAGGTATGAATTATTCCAAAGGGCCAACAACACTCGTTAGGACCGCACACAAAATTAGTATCAACATAGCAACGGCCATTTCAATCCCAATAGACTTCTCTATTTTCTCTCGCCCGCCATCTAATGATGAGATGAGCGGGACGAGGCGAAATTTGTGGTTTGCTGCAATCGCCAGCACGGCGAGGACACTTATAATTTTGGCCAGAAGTACTTGCCCGTAGGCAGTGCTGATTAGCTCAGAGATTGAACCAAGCAACAGGTATGACAACCCTAACCCTGCGGCCAAGAGCACCGGCACTAAGCACATGGCTTGCATGCCAAATTTCTCCATAAGCCCCTG
>Ga0105350_10002440_pt1 | contig 11164 bp, 4 predicted proteins | sample EN1Hudsemesocosm_FD_83506 | JGI IMG/M metagenome (GOLD analysis project Ga0105350, IMG submission 83506) | Methane-oxidizing microbial communities from mesocosms in the Hudson Canyon - EN1E Hudson Canyon | ecosystem: Environmental > Aquatic > Marine > Cold seeps | place: Hudson Canyon...
ATTGGTGATGACTCCCACCAGCTACACCCCGGCACACGAATCCGCCGCTGTGGCTGCTCCCTTCCGGGCCTGACCAGGTTAACGGCTTATCATTGCGAGGGAACCAGTGAAAGTCACCATTGCAGCTTCTTCAAGGCCACTAATGAACATAGTAGTCTCGAAAAAGTGGCCGCATTCTATCAGAGCATTTCGGCCTTGGAAAGCAACAATCCAGACAAAATCCCACAAGAGTAGTTGAATCATGTCGCTTCTCGTTTTTTAAGCACGAACTGGCCGATTTTCATTCAAAAAAAGTGCAACCTTAACGTTAGATAACAGAAGAGTCACTTCCCGCCTAGTCGACCCAAGCTTGTTCGACTAATCCAGAGCTCTACCTCTTTCTGACTTCGCGTGATGCCGGTATATGCCAAACGCCGCGTCACTAGGTCTCGCGCATAGTCCGGCACCACCACCATGACCCGCTCGTACTCGCAGCCTTGGCTCTTATGAATGCTAATTGCATACGCGCTTTGCCACTGGCGTATCAATGCCAGCGGCACGTGCAAATCGCCATCTATTTTGTCTGGAAACGCGACCGCGAATTGCGGCTGCTCGACTCCTACAAAGCCTGAGCGCGAATTCTGCTTACTCGAAAGTAATGCACTCTGATTCACGAGTTGTAAGTAGCCGACATCACCATTATATAAATCTAGGTCAGGCTGATTCTGAGTGACCATCACGACCTTGCCCTCGTACAAACTTTGAGACTGCGCAAATCGTTGCTCAATTAAGCGATTAATATTCGTCGCACCCAGAGGCCCCTCATAGGTCGAGCACAAGATCTGAAATCGATCTTTTTCTGCGGCGAGTTGCACCACATCAGCCCCCCCCTTCACCAGTTCAAAATATGTTTCGTAACCAGAGAGACTCGCATCAAAATGATCAGCCAGTTGCACATCGATACCGTTTTCTCGGACCGAGCTCTCACGTTTAATGCTCTCACCAACGACTCTGTCGCCTGCGCTTGATCTTGCGTCCAGATCGACCCACGTTAACGGCGCTCGCTCGAACAAATCCTCGGGGCCGCTCGCGCGTCCAAGTGGGGTAGATAAAGGCAGCAATGATTCAACTGACCAGTCGCTATACCCGCGCAAAGCTTGCGCTAAGTCAAAAATAGGCCCAGAAAAACGATAGGTTTTGGTTAGCTGACAAATCAATCTCGCGGGAGTCTCGTCGCCACGCTCTCCAAGGCGCAGGGATGGCGGTAACACGCAACCATAAGCTCCGAGCGTTTCGGCCTGACTCGATGAGTACTCACACTGTTCTAGCCTAGCTATCCAATCGGCAAAAACCTCGCCAGGCTCGACAGGAGGCAATTGAAAGTGGTCACCCATGATCACTACGCGACTACGGCTAGGTATCGCACCGACTAAATCAGACATTAGCTTTTGATCAATCATCGATGCTTCGTCGATCAAAACAATATCTGCTCGCAAAGAAGCTTGCTCCGCACGCTCTAGCAGTAAGGTGTCGGAATGATGGAAATTTCGCCTATCTATGAGACTATCGTCACACACTGCGCCGGGGACTCTTAACAATGCACGATGAATGGTTTCTCCTTGCTCGGGAAATGACTTATCGATTAGCGCTAACGTATCCTCATGAAGACCCGACTCTTGAGCCTCGCTAGCGCCACGCAATAACTCACACAAATCCTGGAATTGCTGCAAAATCGACGTGTGAAGGCGCACCGCTGCTTTTCCTGTCGGAGCAAGCAAGCGAACCACCGCTTTCGTTCTATTCTTGAGCGCATGACGAGCAAGGAGTAGTACTAGAATACGCGCTGCTGTAGACGTCTTTCCTGTTCCAGGGCCGCCACTGACAAGGCAAAATGACTGAGTTAATGCCTGCACCGCCGCCACCGCTTGCCAGTCCGGCTCGACATCATTGTTTACCGGCTTCGTTTTAGTATCGCGCTTACCCTGAGCCACGCTATTGCCGCCGGGCTCGGTTTTGAATAAGAGACGAAAGCTACGCTGCAAATATGCCGAAAGATTATCCTGGCCGGACTCGTCAAGCCCAGCCCGCAGCACATCCTCTGAACAGCGCTGACGATCACTTAGCCAGCACTCTAACGATCGCCGCTGTAACCAAACTCGCCGCAAATAAAGCCGCCCATCGGTCAGCACTAAAGGAGAATTAGCACCCGGTTCATCAGACATTACCTCCGATAGCTCAACCTCACTTTCGTCGTCGGGTAAAAAATCTTGCGAATGTAATAGTCCACCATTACGCAGCAATGCCAAGCAATTACTTAACGCAGAGCCGCCACTGGCCACATTAGAAATATTTTCGCTATCACCAGTACAGTCATCTTGTTTGACCGCCAGCCCGGCGCCTACGAACAAGCCTAACGACTGATAGGCCGCCAAGTCACTAAGTACAACGGCGATATGACCAATGATTGAGGATGCTGAGCACAGCACCAATAAATCAACCGTTCGCGCATCGACCTTATTGAACGACGTGTCTGGTTCGACGTCGACGTCAGTGCCACTATGCGCTCGGGCACCACCCTCCTCCAACATCTGCAATAAAGACTGCGCCGCATATAAGTCTAGCCAGCGCAATGGCGAGCGCCCTTGTTCAATGCGCTGAGCTAATTGGAGTAAGCGTTCATGCCTTAGCATTACGTATCGCTCCTCTTAACGCTTTTTTTGTCGCTTCTTTTACCGCTACTCTGATCACTTGTCGGATCGACCACATTACGATCATCAACATAGCCGCGATCAAGCAATCCCGCTTCGGCGCTAAACTGAATCTGGCCACTATGGTCAGTCTCACCACGAAACATCTGATCTAAGCTTTTAATCAAGGACACATCTGGTCGGCAAAAATACACTCCATTTTTAGACCCTGTGTCTTCCGGCGCCAACTCAGGCGCCCCCTCAACGCCGCGTAAAAATAGATAGATCACCCCGCCAAAATCGCGTTGATAGTCATAACTATCTCCCAAGCGCTCGCTCAAATGCCGATGAACCGCCAAAGTGTAAAGCAAATACTGTAGATCATATCGATGTTCATCAATCGCGATCTGCAAGCTATCGGTTTGATAGTCGGAAGCGCTATCGCCTAAGTAATTCGATTTATAATCAAGAATATAGAACCTTTCGCCATGCTTGAATACAAGGTCGATCGCGCCCTTTACATGCCCCTCAAATGACTCAAAGATCAACGGCGGCAAGTCAGGACGCTGATCAGCCAAAATACTATTCAAACGTGAAGCATCAAACATCTCTGCTGGGAAATGGAAATCCAGCTCGGGTAGGTAATCGCCCGCTACGACATCACAGAGCCTAAGCCCTTCGTGCAAATCACTGGCAATCACCATTTTTGTCCATTCATAAAGATAAGCAGCCCAGCCATCAAGCGTTTCGTCTTCCACTAACCCCGCGCTACTCAAAACACTTTGAATGTATTCAGGCACATCTCGATACGCATAACGCAGTGACTCAATCAGCTCGCCACTCTCCAACGCGATGCCTTCAAATAAGGTGTGCAGAAACGTACCGGCGCGACTACCTTTTGGAAAATCAAAAATATTGATCGACGCCCGAAAATTATCATTAGCGGTCGATAAGTTTGCGAATGCACGCTGAAGAGAGTGAGCGCCGCTACTATGGCTCCGTTGGGACTGGTGTTTGTGGCTTTCGTTAATGATTCCGGTGAAACTCTGTACCTTCCAGCGATCGAGAAGTGTTCGAGATAACTCACGAGCACTGATTACTGCTCCCGCCTTGTCACGCCTCGTTTGCTGGATGCCCGTCTCGGCCTCCGGGTCCTCGATTGATTGTGCAAAGGACGTTCGAGTATTACTAAGGTCTAAGGTCTCATCAAGCGTATGAAACTCACAAAGTCCGGGGGCATTCGCCTGCAAAGAATGTATCGCTTGCTGGATTTCACTGTCATCTAGCGCACCCAAGGCATCGGGCCTTAGCAAGCGCCCCCATGCCGTGTTATGCAAACCAAGAGTCTGGCCGCTGCGCCCTGCAAAGTTTGAAAAACCAAGATAGCAGCGATACTTAGCGCGCGTTAATGCCACATACAATAAGCGCATATCCTCTTCCAAACGCTCTCGCTCAGCACGCAACAGATTAGCCTCTTGATTCAACAGATCGACTGTTAACTTGCCTTCTTGGTCATAAAAAACCGCTTCTTGCGCAGGACGCCCACTAAACATAAAAGGCAAAAACACCAACGGATATTCTAAGCCCTTACTTTTATGGATTGTTACAATCTGAACTAATTGATCATCGCTTTCCAAACGCACACGGCTTTGATCATTCACGGCTTCAGGCTTCTGAATACGTTCCCTTAACCAGCGAATAATTGCCTGATGACCCTGTATTGTTCGTGACTGTTGCTGCAGTATTTCTGCAAGCTGATTTAGGTTGGACAGCCGTCTCTCCCAATCCGCTGAGAAAAGCGCATCGCCTTTAATGCGCCAGCGATCAAGCACCTCAAACCCTACCAATGCCCGCCTAACCATTGCGAGTATGCCCTGACTCATCCAGCTCTGATGAAGCGCCTCAAACTGATCAGCCAACAAAGCGTGTTCGTTAGCGTTTTGAAATACAGAAACGAGCATCTCGTCAGAAAATGCCATGACGCTTTGCGCTAAACATTGGCGTTGCAAGAATACGTTTCCGGGTTCTGCCACTACCTGCAACAACCAGTACAACGCAATAGCCTCTTCCGTTTGAAAAATACTCTCGCGCCCCTCGAAGCTTGCTCGAATGCCCACTTGGGCGAGCCCTGCTTTTATCATTTGAGCGTCACGTCCGGTACGGACCAAAATAGCAATATCCGAACTCTGTACTTCGTTCTTTGCTAATACTTGTGCAATTTCGTCGATGAAAAACGTCATCAGACGCTGCTCGATTTGGTCTTTCGACAAACCATCGGCAGGCACATAAGCTAGTTGCAAGGCCGATTTTACAGGCCCCTTCAACGCGCGTTCCTGCTTAGCCGCCGCCACGGGCATAAAAGGAATTTCTTCACTAAAAAACGGCGACGCCTGAACGGTGAAAACAGCGTTCACCGCTTCGACCATCGACGGTGATGAGCGCCAGTTAGTCGCCATTGTAAAAACGTTACCGTCTGGGTGAGCGTTGATGTCTCTCTTGGCGCGCAAGTAGGTAGCCATATCGCCGCCGCGAAACGCATAGATGGCTTGTTTGGGGTCGCCGATAAGCACCATACGCGATGGCACAGGAACAACTGCATCGGTAAACAAAGTGCTGAAAATCTGATACTGCGCGGGATCGGTATCTTGAAACTCATCGATTAACGCGAGCTCATATTGCTGTCTCACGCGAGTCACCAGTGCTTCAACCTGCTCCGGGGTCCGTTCAGAGGATAAGCCCAAGGCAACCTGCTCTATCAAGTCATCAAAACCCATTAATGACTGCTGTTGTTTCGCCGCTTCCATTCGACTTTTGATCTGCTCGTACCCACACAGCTCAAAGTGCTCATCCAGCTCTGCCGGTATATGATTTAAGGTCGAATCAAGAGATTCAAACCAAGCATGCGACGGCGCACTTGCATTCTTCTTGCACTCCGCGAGCAACCGGTCTGGCGTAAATGCGAGTAGCAAGTTGTTCTTTTTGCTATCAACAGGGAAATCGAAACTGTCACCCTGTTCGCACCAAACACGAATTTTATTTAGCCAATCAACTTTTCGTTTCGCATTCTTTAAACCAGAGTCGGCCACCAGCGCAATGACGTCATCAATAACCGCCAGAGTGTCATGCCACAAGCGCTCAAACCACGTCTGGTGCTCTTCAAACTTCTCGCACCAAGACAATAAGCTTAGCGCCTGCCCATTGGTCGATATACGAGGCAGAATTCGCTGAGGGTTACGTTGAAAAAGCACTTGTATTTGAGCAAGTAAACCACTGGGCTGCTGCCAGCGACCGCGCACATATTGCAATGCGGTTGCCGGTAAATGAAGCACCTGTTCGCGCCAATAGTCTTCAGCACACTGCTGCTGCAACGCACTTAGGTCTTCACTTAAACTCTGTTGTAAAGGACTGCCTAACACCATTGAATGGTTTTGCAAAAGACGCTGACAGAAGCCATGAATCGTATATATCTCACATTGATCCATTTGCCGTTCAGCAATACGCAAACGAATTAAGTCAGCCGCTTGATCTGGCGACTGATCGAACAAAGCCAGCAATACCGCATCGTCCGAGGACGCGCCTTCGAACACCTCTCGCAAGGCCTGAATACGCTGCCGAATACGATCCCTTAGTTCTTGCGTAGCAGCCTCGGTAAACGTCACCACGAGTATCTGGTCTATCTTGAATTTCTTTTCCAAGAGGTAACGCAAGTACAAGTTTGCCAAGGTATAGGTCTTTCCCGTGCCAGCACTGGCCTCGACTAAGGCCAAACCGTCGAGCGGAAAAGACAGCAGGTCGAGTCGCTTCATCGGCTCAGCTCCTTGATTTCTTCAACGTGCGCAGAAACTTGCAGCGCAATGTCATGGGACAGAAATTCAGGAAGGTGGTCAGGATTGATGGGACTAACCAAGGGGGATTCGGAATCTGTGTCAATTTGCCCAAACAAACAGGCGCGACGCCAATAAAAATCTTGGCTTTCTCCTACGGCACCATAATTGCCGCCCGCACCATAAAAACTGGTATTCGCAGCCGAGGCACTTCCAAACAACATCGCAAAGGCGGTTTTTGGAAGGAACATGGTTGGCCGTACCGACAAAGACTCAAATACAGTCAACAGTCGTTCCGCATACTGTTCGGCAAGCGCTTCGGCCAAGCACGGCAAAGTCCAAACCTTGTCTTTACCAACTAATAAACTCTGGCGCCCATCAGCCCCAGCGTTATCCCTATCAGGGTCTGCACAGCGGTAGTAGGCAAGGTTCCAAAATACATGCTGAACCCAAAACCCAAAAAATGACGTCGCCGGACTTTTACCACTATAAACCGCAACCGCCGCCCCATTGGACACTAACACTTTTCCACCAATCGTCTGTCCGCCAAGACTAACATCAATCTCTTTATATTCAGGTGGCTCAAGCGTTTTCAAGCGAGCCCGCAATGGCGCCACCTCACGTTTTGCTTGCTGAAGTTCGAAGTCGCCGAGCACGCCGGCGGGAATGCGCTCAGACAACTGCCAATCGAGAAGAATATCTTCATCGCTCTTCACTTCAGAAGCATTTAGCGCCAGCAGGTCTTGCCGCAACTGAAACTGCTCCAAAAAATCCAAGGCAAACGGCTCTACCTCTTCCAAAGCCTCATCTATATATGGAGGCCGCAGCTGAAAGTTCTGCTGATAATAGAAACGCAAAGGATGATTAAAGGCTCTGACTAAGGTATCGAGACCAAGCTCTTTGCTTTCTTCACGCAAAGGCTCTTTGCCTGCCCCCAAAACACTCGCTCTCTGAGCATTACTTGACGTATCAGGCGTCTGAACCTGACCCCGGTGCAAACCAAGCCACTCCCCCGCATAACTGAGCGGAGGCCTTGAGCCCACAGCTGTGAAGTAGTCAGGGTGAAAAGCCTGCAAACGATGCACTTGAGTCCATGCGATGAGAACCGAGTTCTCGCTTCTGCTGTTAGCCTCTTTCTCATTGTTTTGCAGACCAGAAGGTTCCGAACAAGGAAGGGAAAAGTAGCGCTCACAATAGTCACGTAATTCGCTAACCAAAACCGAAGGGTAGCGTTCGCTGTTGTCTTGCACATGCCGACCACAGTAACTTAAATACAAACGTTCGCGAACGCTAAGCAGGGCTTCAAGAAACAGGTATCGGTCATCTTCACGACGCGATCGGTCACCAATTCTCGGGGGTGTCAGAGCCATTAAGTCAAAACTACTTGGCGTGACAGGACGCGGATATTGCCCTTCGTTCATACCTAACAAACACACCACTCTAAACGGAATACTCCGCATTGGCATGAGCGTACAAAAATTGATTCTGCCCGCCAAGAAACGCTGACTAACGCGCTCTTGTTCGAGCTGGCTTTTCACGACTTGAGCCAACACTGAAAAAGATAAAGGCAAATCAAACTCGCTGACCTGCCACTGTTCACGCAGCTGTTTAAACAAATTATCGCAAAGCTTAATAAACGCTGGCTGCACCGAATCCATGTCGATCCAGCTGCGAATCAAACCATAAAACGTCGCTATCCATTTAGGCCCTGCTTGAACGCCAGACAAAGAAGAGATGCTGCGTTCGATGACTTCCAAAAATCGCAACAACTTACCCAACAAAACGTGAGACTCTCTCGCCCCCAAAGCAACCGGCATTATCGCTTGCCCATTGGCGAAAACTAAAGATTCTTCACCCGACAAATAGCCTTGTAACAGGCGACGCATCGCGCTTAACCAACTATTTGACTGCGAACTCGGGTTAGGCTGCGCCGCCAAACGCAGGCTGTCACGATGGTCTCCCGACAAACCCCAACGCACGTTCAAAAACTCTATCCAGTGATGCAACATTTCGAGATCACTTTCCGATATCGAAAAGCGCTCTCTAATCACCGAAATATTTAGCCAATCCAACACATCCGTCGCACTCACTCGCGACTGGTCGATCACTAGCAGTTGCTGCAACCATTCAACCAAACTCAAGTCGTAAGACACGCTTTGATCAGAAATCGCATAGCGTAATGACTGCGCTTTACCATCCCTATTGATCACGCTCTGCGAAAATACCGCGTCGACTAGTGGCGCGTAATCCTGCACATCCGGCATCATGACAATAATATCTTTTAGGGCGAGAGACGGGTCAGAATCGAGTGCATCTAGAAGGTAGTCTTTTAATGCTTCCACTTCTCGCAATGCACTATGGCAGTCGGCAAAGCGAATGCTCCGGTCAGCCATCGATACGGCATATGATTGAGAGCGAAGCTCCATGACATCCTGTTGCAAGGCTTGCAAGGCCGTAACGCCATTGCTCGTTAGATCAACGACAGAATGGACGCCCTTGCCATCAAACAGCGCCTGCTCATTATTCGCATCGACCGCCACATCGAGCAGCTCATCAACTAGTTCACTATCCACCCAGTCATCAAAGAGAGAAGAATCGAACTCTGAAACACCTTGGGTCTCATCGTATTGATATAAGGTCCCTAAGTAATCTCGCCCAAGCTTACCCCACGACGCGAGCAAACCGTTGCCTTCAACAAATTGTTCCGCGCTAGTCTCTGCACTTAGACCTTTGTGTTGCAATGTCTGCTGATAGCGCAATTGCTGTAGCTCGGTCTGGACGTCACCCCAGTAATATTTACAGGGGTTCTGAACTAGAAAATGAATATCAATATACCGGCCAAGCAAAATAAAAATAGGTAACCACTGGGGCGGTAACGCTGACAATCCAAACACAAACAAACGTTCCGGTAACAGCTCACGTGAAAAATCACCGCTTCCAAGTCGCTCGCACAGGGCAGCCAATTGACGTGGACGATGAAGGCGCTCAGAAGCCTCTAACGCAGGATAAACCGCTTGCCAAAGTTCGCCTTGCCAAGCCTCCATCGCCATAATATGTTGCGGCAGGTCTGATAAGGGATGCGCGCCCTGCTCCCATTGATCCACCCAGTCTGAACGGTAATTTTGGTAAGCATCAAAACAGTCGGCTAAGACATCACACAGTTGAAATAAGGTCGTTTGGGAATAGGCACCTGAACCCGAGCTAGCGACAGCATCACTGCTATCGCTGCCGCGTGTTTGGTCTAGGGTATACACATAATCTTTTAGCGGACGAAACGACTCTCGCTCAAGCAAGCTCGGCAACTGTTTAAGTAGCTCCCAACGCAATGCGCCTTTTTCAAACTGAGGACTAACGCCTTGATCACTCATCAAGCCTTGCGCGAGTTTCCATATAAAACCGGCAGGCATCTGTGTTTCAATAAGCGCTGCAATGCCGAGCTGCGAGGACAGTTGCTGCCTTAGCCAGGTGCCCATGCCCTGACTTTGAATCAGTACTTTTTCACTCGTAAAGGGTGTTTTGAGCGGCTGTGAACGCACAATCGCGCCCATCACGGCACTGAGAGATTCGGTTCTGTTCGAGGGATAAATTCGGAGCATGTTCGGAGCGTAGTGGCCTTCAGTTTGTGCGCTGAGTATAACGATTAAACGGTGGAGATGGCACAGCTCTAATGACTATCTATCAACTATCTAACGGCTAATTACCTTGACCTGAATCAAAACTGCATACCTAGAATTAGTTAATCATTAAGATGACTTATATTAACAACAATATTAATAACGAAAAGAGGCACTTTATTGTGGCAGCATCGCTATTCACAGACCTAACCGAATGCGTCGACAAAATCATCCAAGATTTGGGCAAAGAAATTACACTAGGCATTCCACTAGGCATTGGCAAACCGACCCAACTAGTGAACGAGCTTTACCGCCGAGCCAAAGAAGACAAAACGATTCAGCTAAAAATTATTACCGCGCTCTCTCTCGAAAGACCCGCTACCGCACCCGGCTTAGAATCAAAATTCCTTAGTCCCGTTTTTGATCGCATTTTTAAAGGTTATGTTGGCCCAGAATACGCCCGCGATGTGAAAAACCAATGTGTTCCTGAAAACGTTCAAGTCAGTGAGTTTTTCTTCAAGTCCGGCAGCATGATGAAAAACGACTACGCTCAGCAAAACTATATATCGTGCAACTACACGCATGTTTCACGCGATATGATTGATCTCGGCGTCAATCTTCTCGCACAACAAGTTTGCCAGGGCGAGTACGAGGGCAATAGCTATCTTTCGCTAAGCAGCAATACCGATGTTACGTTCGACTTGCTGCCACTCATTCGACAAGAACAAGCTCGCGGCAAGAATATTAAAATTGTGGGGCAGATTAATCAGCAAATGCCTTTTATGCTGAATGACGCGCTTTGTGAAGTCGATGAGTTCGACTATGTTCTGGATAACCCCAGCTACTACACCGCACTGTTTGCGCCACCTAATTTACCCGTTTCTCCCACCGACTTTGCGATAGGTTTGCATGCCAGCGCCTTAGTAAAAGATGGCGGCACTCTGCAGATTGGCATTGGATCGATGGGAGACGCCATCGTTTATAATTGCTTATTACGCCAGCAAGATAACGCAACGTACAAAGAGGCGCTTAAAAAAGTCGGCGCAGACAACTACTCGAA
>Ga0105350_10002443_pt1 | contig 11161 bp, 10 predicted proteins | sample EN1Hudsemesocosm_FD_83506 | JGI IMG/M metagenome (GOLD analysis project Ga0105350, IMG submission 83506) | Methane-oxidizing microbial communities from mesocosms in the Hudson Canyon - EN1E Hudson Canyon | ecosystem: Environmental > Aquatic > Marine > Cold seeps | place: Hudson Canyon...
GCCGCCAGAACAGGTAAAACGATCACGATCGATGGCAAATAGGTTAGAAGACATTAATACATTAGGGAACTCTTCGCGCATGCTGGCCAAGTTTTCCCAATGGATGGTGGACTTGTACCCGTCCAGTAGGCCTGCAGAGGCCAATAAATAGCTGCCAGTGCAGGTTGAGCCTATGGCGACTTTGGCGTTAGCCACCTTACGAAGAAAGGCGAGGGTGCCTTTGTCATAGGCACGATCGATGTAGGTGCCACCACAGACGATTACTGCCTCGAGGTCGTTAAGGTTAAGGTCGTTTACATGGATAGTGGGGGTCACTTCAAAGCCTACACTGGCTTTAACAGGAGCGCCGTCCATGGATACAACTTCCCATTCGTATAGGTCTTGTTTGCTAATGTAGTTAGCACCACGAAGGCTAGCTACGGCAGATGAAAAGGTTACCATTGAGTAATTAGGGATTTGCAAAAATGCGTAACGTATAGGTTTTTTATCGGACATATAGGTCTCTTTAACTAACTCAAATAACACTGTAAAAAACGACGACCAAAAGACTATTGAAGCCAATAGAATTAGGTCGCATTCTAAACCAGCTTTGGCCGATTGGGAATAACAAAATGACCCAATAGTCATTTTACCAGGCAAATAAAATGAGCCTGATTTAGGGTCATATTTAACCCAGAATTTCACCCTGCTTGTAATATTTCCATTAATGCTTTGGCGGCGTTGGACAAGCTACGCTGCTGGTGCCAAACGCAACCCAATTGCCTAATAATAGGTTTCGATTGGCTGGCAATCACTTTAAGGTCGTGGTTGATTAATGTTTGCGGCAGAATACTCCAACCCATACCGATACTCACCATCATACGAATAGTATCTAGATTGTTAGTGGACATAGCGACTTTGAGCCCTAGACCTTGGGTGGCAAAGTCTTGTTCAACAATGCCGCGGGTAAAGGTGTTGCTTTTACTGAGGAGCGCTGGATAGCTGCTTAATTGTGATAATTCAACTGGCCCATGTTGGCTCAAAGGGTGGTCTGGTGCCGCTACAAACTGCATTTGATCCTGCCAAATTACCTGCTGCTCAATTTGTGGGTGAGGTTCGGGGTTAAGCGTGATAATACCAAGCTGCCAGCGGCCATGGAGCAAACCATCATAAATAACCTCCGACTCGGCAAACTGAATGTCTAGCTCGACCTGAGGGTAGAGGGCGATAAATTTACGCAGAGGTTCGGGTAAACGGTGCAAACTAATATGATGGCTGGTCGCAATGCGTAATTGGCCACCTACACGCCCCGACAAATTGGTTAACTCGCCGGCGGTGTCATCCATAGCCTGCAATATGGCTTTTGCTTTGGGTAGTAAGTGTTGGCCGGCCACAGTAAGAGACACCGTGCGGCCAATACGGTCAAACAGTCGGGTGTTCAGCTGCTCTTCGAGCTTAACGATACGTTTGCTCACTGCCGGTTGTGTAAGATACAGCTGTTCTGCGGCCCGTGAAAACGACTTGTGTTCGGCTACGACTAAAAAGGCTTTGAGTGCAATGCTATCCATAGCCCCAAGAGTACGCCCATATATAACCAAATGGAATGAAATTTTAAATAAGTTGGTGGTTAGGTTATTCTTCGTCTGCAGTTATTGCTGTTGAGCGGGTGGGCAAATCTTTCACGCTTTTTAAGCGATTGAGTATCTCACTGCGTTGCTGGTCGTTTAATATCTGCTCTGCAATGTGTTCGGCTAACTGCTCATCAACTCCTTGGTCTGCCATTAAATCGGCCAGGTAATAAAGCACATCCGTGCGATTATCCATTTCTTTGGCTAATTTAAGGTCCATATATTCTCCAATGACTTGCTCATTTTTACCGATAACTTGGTGGACCGTGCGGATGGCCATATTGTCTCCAGTTGTTTGCTTTTGCTGTATGCATGAACAGTATACGCGACTTGCTTTAAGTTACCAATAATAATGTCTTGCTGAACATGACGCATGCAAAAAAGCGTGATAGATATAAAATACATGTCTTGGCTTATTAATAACCAAAAGGAATCAAATTAAAAATAAAATGGAATTAGAGTTATCGTATTGGTGTGGGTATAATGGCGCCACATTAACCTGAGCTGAGGACATCGCATGGCCGGTAAAACACTCTATGACAAGTTATGGGACAGCCACCTTGTTAAACAGCAAGACGACGGCAGTTGCCTTATTTACATTGATCGACACTTGCTTCATGAAGTGACGTCCCCACAAGCCTTTGAGGGCTTGCGCCTTGCTGATCGTAAACCTTGGCGTATAGACACTAACCTTGCTACCCCCGACCACAATGTACCGACTACTGCCGATGAGCGTGTTATTGGTGTCGACGGTATTGCCGACCCGGTGTCTAAGATTCAAGTGGTTACCTTAGATGACAACTGCGATGAATTTGGTATTACCGAATTTAAAATGCAAGATCAACGTCAAGGTATAGTGCATGTTGTCGGCCCAGAGCAGGGCGCTACGCTGCCCGGCATGACCGTGGTGTGTGGTGATTCCCATACGGCAACGCATGGGGCTATGGGTGCATTGGCTCACGGCATAGGCACCTCAGAAGTGGAGCACGTATTAGCCACTCAATGCCTTATCCAAAAGAAATCGCAAAATATGTTAGTGCGGGTCGATGGCGTGTTAGGCGCAGGGGTAACCTCTAAAGACGTTGTATTGGCGATCATTGGCGTTATTGGTACCGCAGGCGGTACCGGTTATGCCATAGAGTTTGGTGGCGCGGTGTTTGAAGAGATGAGCATGGAAGGCCGTATGACCGTGTGCAACATGGCCATTGAAGCCGGTGCTCGAGTAGGCATGGTGGCGGTTGATCAAACCACTATTGATTACGTTGAAGGGCGTCCGTTTTCACCTAAGGGAGAGCATTGGGAGCTCGCTGTGGCAGCATGGCAGGACTTGCATTCCGATGACGATGCCGAGTTTGATCACGTGGTGGTGTTAGATGGCGCTTCCATTGCCCCGCAGGTCACTTGGGGTACTTCACCAGAGATGGTGTTGCCGGTGTTTGCACAAGTGCCTAACCCCGCCAAAGAAAAAGACGATGTCAAAGCTGCAGGTATTACTCGTGCGCTAGAGTACATGGGTTTAACTGCCGAACAAGCCATCACTGATATTCAGTTAGATCGTGTATTTATTGGTTCCTGTACCAATAGCCGTATTGAAGATTTACGCGCTGCAGCGGCCGTTGTGAAGGGTAAATCAGTCGCCACTAGCCTCAAGCAAGCGCTGGTTGTGCCTGGTTCTGGCTTGGTTAAGGCGCAGGCCGAAGCCGAAGGCCTGCATACAGTGTTTACTGATGCAGGTCTGGAATGGCGTGAGCCGGGCTGTTCGATGTGTTTGGCCATGAATGCCGATAAATTAGGCACCGGTGAACATTGTGCATCCACTTCAAATCGTAACTTTGAAGGGCGCCAAGGTTTTGGCGGACGCACTCATTTAGTCAGTCCAGCGATGGCGGCCGCGGCTGCGATCGCGGGCCATTTTGTTGATGTTCGTACATTCGCTTAAGGCATAGGAGACACTCATGCAAGCATTTACCCAGTTGACCGGCCTCGCAGTTCCCTTGGATAGAGCCAATGTCGACACCGATATGATTATCCCTAAACAGTTTCTAAAATCCATTAAACGATCAGGCTTTGGTCCTAATCTGTTTGATGAATTACGTTACCTTGACGAAGGTCAACCCGACCAAGATTCGAGTCAAAGGCCTATAAACCCTGATTTTGTGCTTAATTATCCCCGCTACAAGGGTGCTAAAATACTATTAGCTCGAGATAATTTTGGCTGCGGGTCAAGTCGCGAGCACGCGCCATGGGCACTGTTGGATTTTGGTATTTCCTGCGTCATCGCGCCCAGTTTTGCTGATATTTTTTACAATAACTGTTTCAAAAATGGCATCTTGCCTATTACGCTTATGGACGAGCAAGTCGATCAGTTGTTCGAGGATACGTTAGCCAAAGAAGGCTTTGAATTGACGGTAGATCTTGAAGCGGGTGTTATTCGTGGTTCAAGTGCGGGTGACATCGAGTTTAATATTGATAGTTTTAGACGCCATTGTTTATTAAATGGGTTGGACGATATTGGCTTAACCCTAGAACAATCTAACAGCATCAAAAAATACGAACAAAAGCGCCAACAACAAGCGCCTTGGTTGTTCACTTAACACATTAGCGCCAATCTAGAGATGAAGAATATGACACATAATGTATTAGTTTTACCCGGTGATGGCATTGGACCAGAGATCGTCGTCGAAGCTGAAAAAGTATTGCACGCAGTCGACGCCAAATTTGGGCTAAGTTTAAACATAAGTACCGCATTGGTGGGTGGTAGTGCTATAGATGCAACCGGCGGGCCTCTGCCGGAAGCGACCTTAGATGCAGCCAAAGCTGCTGACGCAATTCTGCTTGGTGCCGTAGGCGGCCCTAAGTGGGATGCATTGGATATGGCCATACGCCCAGAAAAGGGTTTGTTGGGTTTGCGCTCAAATTTAAATCTATTTGGCAATTTGCGCCCAGCTATTTTGTACCCACAATTGGCCGATGCGTCTAGCCTAAAACCCGAAATCGTATCGGGGTTAGATATCCTTATCGTTCGAGAACTCACTGGCGGCATCTACTTTGGTCAGCCCCGTGGTATTCGGGTCTTGGATAATGGTGAGCGTCAAGGCTACAACACCTATGTGTATGCTGAGTCGGAAATTCGCCGTATCGGCAAGGTGGCTTTTGAAGCCGCACGTGCCCGTGGTGGGCGGTTGTGTTCGGTGGACAAAGCCAACGTGCTGGAAGTGACTGTATTATGGCGTGAAATCATGGATGACATGGCCAGCGACTACACAGATGTAGAACTGAGCCATATGTACGTAGACAATGCAGCAATGCAACTTGTACGGGCGCCCAAACAGTTTGACGTGATGGTGACCGGCAACATGTTTGGTGATATTTTATCTGATGCCGCCGCCATGCTGACGGGCTCCATTGGTATGCTGCCTTCGGCGTCTTTAGATGCGGATGGCAAGGGCATGTATGAGCCTTGTCATGGCTCTGCACCCGACATCGCTGGCCAAGGCAAAGCTAACCCATTAGCGACCATTCTTTCTGCTGCCATGATGTTACGTTACACCTTGAATCAAGGCGCTGCAGCAGATGCCATTGAAGCGGCCGTAAGTGTAGTGCTAGATCAAGGGTTGCGAACCGCTGACATAGCCTCTGAAGGCTGCCAAACTGTGGATACAAAAACCATGGGTGATGCAGTAGTTTCTGCGCTCAATAACAGTTAAAATTAGCTTATTAAATATTTAGTATGTGCCCTCGGGTATTATTGAACGTCTCAAAGTAAAAAGGTTTAAAGATGAAGCGTGTAGGACTGGTAGGTTGGCGTGGCATGGTTGGTTCTGTGTTGATGCAGCGAATGCAAGAAGAGAAGGATTTGCAGCTGATTGAGCCCGTCTTTTTCACCACCTCTCAAGCCGGTCAAGCGGCACCAGATTTTGGTGTTGACGCCCCGGTATTGCAAGATGCTCATGATATCGATGTGCTTAAAACCATGGATATTATTATTTCTTGTCAAGGTGGCGATTATACCGACCGTATATTTGCACCGTTACGCAGCGCCGGTTGGAAAGGCTATTGGATAGACGCCGCGTCTAGCTTGCGCATGCAAGACGACAGCGTGATTATTCTAGACCCCGTCAACCGTGGCGTTATTGACCAAGCATTAGCCCAAGGTAAAACCGACTTTATTGGCGGTAATTGCACAGTCAGCCTGATGATGTTGGCTTTGGGCGGTTTATTTGCTGCCGACCAGATCGAGTGGATGTCGGCCATGACTTACCAATCGGCCTCAGGTGGTGGTGCTCGTCACATGCGTGAGTTGCTTAACCAAATGGGTTACATCAACCAAAGTGTGTCTGGAGAGTTAGCCAATCCTGCGTCTGCGATATTAGAGATTGACCGTAAAGTGTCCCGTGCAATTAACGCCAACGAAAACGATGCCAGTCAGTTTGGTGCACCCTTAGCGGGTAGCTTGATCCCTTGGATTGATTCTCAGCTCCCCAACGGCCAAAGCCGTGAAGAGTGGAAGGCGCAGGCAGAAACCAACAAAATTTTAGGCCGTACTAATGACATTATTCCAGTAGATGGGTTATGTGTTCGAGTAGGCGCTATGCGTTGCCACAGCCAAGCGTTAACCATTAAGATGAAGCAAAACGTGCCCATGGACGAGATCGAAGACATGTTGGCTAAGGCCAATGACTGGGTTAAAGTGATTCCTAACGACCGTGATCTGACGATGTCTGAACTCACGCCCGCCAAAATCACCGGTACTATGACCGTACCGGTGGGTCGGTTACGTAAGCTCAACATGGGCCCTGAGTATTTGTCTGCCTTTACCGTAGGTGACCAATTGCTTTGGGGTGCGGCTGAGCCGTTGCGACGTATGTTGCGAATTTTGCTAGAGGCGTAACTGAGCTGGAGTAGTAGGGGTGATGAAAGCGATGAAATGGCAGCACGCATTAAGTGTCTTGGCCTTGGTTGGCCTCCTCTTGAGCAGCAACGCGCAGGCCATCGCGCTGGGTAACATTAAAGTCAATTCAACTCAATTGCAGCCACTAAAGCTGCAAGTTGAGTTGGTCGAATTGCAAGGCGTACTACCTGACTCGATGACCGCAACAATAGCCAGTCCTGCTCAGTTTGCGGCGGCGGGCCTTGTTTATCACCCTTGGTTCTCATCCTTGGCCGTTAAGCTGAGTAGTGACGCTGCTGAGATTGTGTTGCAGGTTGATGGTACGCAACCGGTTCAGCAAGCTGAATTAGATTTAATTTTTGAAGTCGATTACTTAGGTGGTCGATTGCTGGCCGAGTACTCGGTGGTCTTGCCAGAATTTGTGGCCGAGGCAACGGTCACCAAAGCTACGCTAGCGAGTATTACACCCGTAGTGCAGCAGCCCGAGTTAGTGTCCGAGCCTGCGCTGCAACTACCTGAACCTACAGCACAAGTCTCCGAACCAATAGCACAACCAACAGTACCTGCACCTGAAGTAGTAAAACCAAAATTTGTAACAGTGCGTCCGGGCCAGACTTTGTGGCGTATTGCTGTTAACAATACCCCTAATAACCGCAGTCCTTGGCAGTCTCTGTTGGCGTTTTATAACGCCAATCCTGGCGCGTTCAAAGACGGTGACATTCGTCATTTGATGGCCGGTCATAAGCTCAAACTGCCCACTAATGAACAGTTAGTGGCGCTCACTGCGCGTCAGGCCAAGGCCCAATACGACATTTTAGTTAAACCCAAGGCTAAGCCTAAGCCTAAGCCTGTGCCTCAGCCAGTGCTCAAGGTTACCAATGCGCTACTGGATGAGGTTCAACAGAAAGTTAAATCCCAGCAGCAACAAGTGACGCAGTTAACCTCGCAATCTCAACAGCTTCAAGCGCAACTGGCTGAATTGCAAATCGACAAACAATCGGCGGAGCAAGCACGGCAGGTGTTGCAGCAAGAAAACAAGAATTTAGCGCAAGGCGTTGCAACCCAACAACAGGACTTGATTGGCCTCAATCAACAACGCACGAGCTTAGAAAACAATATGCTCAACTTGGACCAAAAGTTTGAAGCGACACAGGAGAGCCTCAACCAGGCCGAAGCTGAGTTGCTACAGGTGCAGCAGACTTTGATACACACTCAACAAACGACTGAGTCGGCTCAGGCCGAAAAGGCCAGTGGCTTTGATCTGCAAGGCATCTACTCGATGATTGCACTGTTATTGATCCCGGTGTTGTTGATTCTAGCCCTTGTTTGGTGGCTCGTTAGCCGTGGTCGGGCAGCAGCCCCACACCCTATAGAGCCTGCTGTGGTCGACAAGGAGCCTTTGTCCTTAGATCCACTGGCTGATTATGACAGCAAGCCGAGCGCCAAAGTAGCCGATTTGAAAACTAGCGCCTTACAGATGCAGGGCATGCCTGAGCGCAGTTTTATTGAGCAATTGTTACAAGAGCAGGATCAGGCTGAAGCTAAGTCCGCGTCAAGTGAGGGCGTTAAACCAGCCGCGTTGGAGGATGATCAAGTGCACCTATCAAAAGACATAGAGGCGATGCTGAATCAGCGTCATCAACCGCACATCGCAGCTGATGAGCCGGTGGATTACTTGACGCCAGAAGACGACATGAATACTAAGTTAGATTTGGCCCGTAGTTATCGTGACATGGGGCAGATTAGCGACGCCCAAGCGGTATTGGATCAAGTGCTTAAGTTCGGCAATACAGATCAGCAAGCCCAAGCGACCTTACTCTTTTCACGCCTCAAATGAGCACCAAGTTTAGCCCTGATCCTTCAGAATTTTTGCCGGCGGGTCATCATCGTGTGGCCCTAGGGGTGTCCTATAATGGTCGCCATTACCACGGTTGGCAGCGCCAGCCCCATGGCCACATAAGTGTGCAGGAAAAGCTTGAGGATGCGCTCACTAAGGTCGCTGATCAGCCCATTAAAGTGATGTGTGCTGGCCGTACTGACTCGGGTGTACATGCTAGCGCCCAAGTGGTGCATTTTGATACCTCCGCCAATAGGCCGCTGCGAGCATGGACTCATGGGGGCAATATGAATTTGCCTGACGATATTGCCATCCAATGGGCCCACCCCGTGTCGGTAGACTTTCATGCCCGCTTTAGCGCGACGGCACGGCGCTACCGTTATGTGATTTATAACCACCCCATGCGCCCGGCTTTAATGGACAAAGAGGTGAGTTGGAATTATCGCCCATTGGACGTAGAATCGATGCAACAAGCGGCAAACCATTTAGTGGGCAAACATGATTTTAGTTCGTTTAGGGCAGCCGCTTGTCAGGCCAATACGCCAGTTCGCACCATACATCATCTCCAGGTAATCAAGGCCGGTGATTATATTGTCTTGGATGTGCGAGCCAATGCCTTTTTACATCATATGATTCGTAATTTGGCGGGTTTGTTGATGAAGGTAGGGGCAGGAGATGCACCTTCAGGCTGGGCCTTAGAGGTGTTAGCTGCAAAAGACCGAAGGGCCAGTGCCGCCACGGCGCCACCTTACGGTTTGTATTTCGTCAATGCTGAATACGATGACCGGTTTGGGCTACCTGAGCAGTTGATGGGGCCGCATTTTTTGACGCCGTGGATGAATGCTTGATGAGTGGAAAAATTGACCCACATCTCGTCACTTATCTGCTACCATTAGCCCGTATACTCAACTATTTATAATCAGCGACTCACTGTGATTCTACCTAGAGTAAAAATTTGTGGCTTACGCCATGCTGAAGATGCGGTTCACGCTGCCCGCTGTGGCGCCGATGCAATTGGGTTAGTGTTTTATCAACCTAGCCCGCGTTCTGTTACGCCTCAAGAAGCCATTCAAATCACCTCAAAGTTACCGCCTTTTATCACTAGCGTCGGTTTGTTCGTCAATGCCAGTGCCGCCGACATCGATCAAGTATTGTCCGTGGTGCCGTTATCGTTATTGCAGTTTCATGGCGACGAGTCACCTGAGTTTTGTAATCAATTTCAATTACCGTGGATTAAAGCTGTGCGCATGCGTGGTGATATCGACCTGCACCAACAAAGAGCACGGTATAGTGGCGCCCAAGGCCTATTATTAGACGCCTATAAAAAAGGTGTGCCTGGTGGTACCGGCGATCAATTTGATTGGCATCGTATTCCTGCTGATTTGGCCAGCGAGGTGGTCTTAGCCGGCGGTATTGACGTGACCAACGTCCAACAGGCGATCAATCAAGTAAATCCATGGGCAATTGATGTCAGCGGAGGTGTTGAAAGCCACAAAGGTGTTAAAGATCGTGCTAGAATCAGCGCCTTTATGCAGCATGCTAAACCCTATTTGTCCCAACACCAATAATAAGGAACCTCTAGTGACTGAATCAGCAGTATTGCCAGACGCCGAAGGCCATTTTGGCCAATACGGTGGACGTTTTGTATCCGAAACCCTGTTCGCCGCCCTCGACGAACTACGTGATACTTACGACCAACTATGGCAAAGTCCTGCGTTTCAAGCTGAGTTTGACTTGGACATGGCGCACTACGTGGGCCGTCCTTCGCCTTTGTACCATGCCAAACGTTTGTCAGAAACGTACGGTGGCGCACAAATTTACTTAAAGCGTGAAGACCTAAACCACACCGGTGCACACAAAATTAACAACACCATTGGTCAAGCTTTGTTAGCTAAACACATGGGTAAGCCACGCATCATTGCCGAAACGGGCGCGGGTCAACATGGTGTTGCCAGTGCCACTGTGGCCGCACGTTTAGGTTTGGAGTGTGTGGTTTATATGGGTGTGAAAGACATTCGTCGACAGGCACTTAATGTGTACCGTATGAAATTGTTAGGCGCCACCGTGATTGGTGTTGATTCTGGCACTAAAACCCTTAAAGACGCTATGAACGAAGCCATGCGTGATTGGGTCACCAACGTAGACAATACCTATTACATTATCGGCACCGCAGCCGGGCCACATCCGTACCCTAAGTTAGTGCGCGACTTTCAAAGCATTATCGGCCGCGAAGCACGCCGCCAAAGCTTGGAACAAGCGGGTAAATTACCCGATGCGGTGGTCGCTTGTGTCGGTGGAGGTTCTAATGCCATTTGTATTTTCCACCCGTTTCTTGACGACAAAGACGTTCGCTTAATCGGTGTAGAAGCCGGCGGACATGGGGTTGATTCAGGCGAACACGCTGCCCCCTTGTCGGTGGGCACACCCGGGGTGTTACACGGTAACCGAACCTACCTGATGAGCGATGAAAACGGCCAAATTCAAGATCCATATTCTATCTCTGCGGGCTTAGATTACCCCGGTGTGGGTCCAGAACATTCCTATTTAAAGGACATCGGTCGTGCTGAATACACAGCCGCAACTGATGAAGAAGCGCTACACTCGTTCCGTGAATTGACCCTATTAGAAGGCATTATGCCCGCCCTAGAGTCAAGCCATGCCGTAGCTCACGGCTGCAAATTGGCCGCTACTATGGGTAAAGATCAGATGGTGGTGATTAACCTCTCGGGTCGTGGCGATAAAGACATCCATACCGTCGCTGATATCGACGGCATCGAATTTTAAGGAAATAGATCATGAGTCGTATTGCAGCTTGCTTTGCAGCAC
>Ga0105350_10002446_pt1 | contig 11149 bp, 10 predicted proteins | sample EN1Hudsemesocosm_FD_83506 | JGI IMG/M metagenome (GOLD analysis project Ga0105350, IMG submission 83506) | Methane-oxidizing microbial communities from mesocosms in the Hudson Canyon - EN1E Hudson Canyon | ecosystem: Environmental > Aquatic > Marine > Cold seeps | place: Hudson Canyon...
ATTTATGAATCAACCGTTTATCCTGGTGCCACAGAAGAGGTTTGCGTTCCAATATTGGAGCAACGATCAGGTCTTGTATTTAATAGTGACTTTTACTGTGCGTATTCACCTGAGCGTATTAATCCAGGAGATAAAGAACACCGTTTAACCACTATTAAGAAAGTAACAGCAGGATCTACCCCTGAAATTGCCACTGAAGTTGATGATCTATATCAAGAGATTATTGTTGCCGGTACACATAAGGCAAGCAGTATCAAAGTAGCTGAAGCTGCAAAGGTTATTGAAAACACACAGCGCGATGTAAACATTGCGCTTATTAACGAACTGGCGCTTATCTTTAATAAATTAGATATTGATACAGAATCAGTTCTTGAAGCGGCAGGAACAAAGTGGAACTTTTTACCATTTAGACCTGGTCTTGTAGGAGGGCATTGTATTGGCGTTGATCCATACTACCTAACTCACAAAGCGTTAGAGGTCGGTTACAACCCGGAAATAATTCTTGCAGGTCGTAGGCTAAATGATCATATGAGTTCGTATGTGGCAGATCAAGTATCAAAACTCATGACTAAAAAGCGTATACATGTTGTAGATTCAAATGTGCTAATTATGGGCTTAACCTTTAAAGAAAATTGCCCAGATCTTCGCAACAGTCGTATTGTTGATTTAGTGCAAGATTTTGAAGGTTTTAATTCCAATGTGGATGTGTATGATCCATGGGTCGATAAGAATCAAGCCCAGCGTGAATATGGCATTCAGCCAATAGACCAACCTGTAGAAGGCAGATATGATGCAATATTATTAGCAGTTTCACATGATGAATTTAAAGAGTTATCGTTAGAGCAAATAAAAGCCTTTGGTAAGGAAAATCATGTGCTTTATGATATTAAGTACTTGCTAGCTTCTGATGAAGTGGATGGAAGACTATAAATGACTAAATATGAGCAATTGCAAGAGTATTTAAAAGATAATCAAAGCACTTGGTTGGTGACTGGGGTTGCTGGTTTTATTGGGTCTAATTTACTAGAGAAGCTCCTAACTCTCAATCAAAAGGTGGTGGGCCTAGATAACTTTGATACAGGTCATCAGCATAATATTGATCAAGCAATCCAAGATGCTAATAATGCTACTGGCAAAGAATTAACCAGTAACTTTAAGTTTATCAAAGGCGATATAAGAGAGCTAAGTGATTGTAATGAGGCGTGTAGTGATGTTGATTATGTTTTACATCAGGCAGCACTAGGCTCGGTTCCTAGATCAATTGAAGATCCAATCAATACAAACAGAGCCAATATTGATGGCTTTTTAAATATGCTAGTTGCTAGTAAAGATGTAAAGGTTAAAAGATTTGTCTACGCGGCATCAAGCTCTACCTATGGTGATCATCCAGACCTTCCTAAAGTTGAAGATAAGGTAGGCAGCCCTTTGAGTCCTTATGCGGTGACCAAAGTTGTTAATGAGCTATACGCAAATGTATTTGCAAAAACTTATGGCTTTAAAACTATAGGATTAAGATACTTCAATATCTTTGGTAAAAGACAAGATCCAAATGGCGCATACGCGGCAGTCATACCGAAATGGGTGTCAGCCATCTTAAATAAAGATGATGTGTATATAAATGGTGATGGAGAGACTAGTAGAGACTTTTGTTATATTGAGAACACGGTGCAAATGAACCTTCTTGCAGCTACTACGGATAATGATGGGGCTACCGATCAAGTTTATAACGTCGCTCTGAATGATAGAACAAGCCTAAACAAACTTTATGAGATGATTGAAGAAAGACTAATCCAAAGAACTCAAGGGTTAGAAAAGAAAGGGCCGATCTATCAAGATTTTAGAGTTGGAGATGTTAGGCATTCGCAGGCGAACATAGACAAGGCTAAAGTACTATTGCACTACCAGCCAGAGTACTTTATCTCTGAAGGGCTGGACGAAGCGATGGACTGGTATGTTGACTCCTTAACCAAATGAAAGTGTTAATCACTGGCGGCGCTGGCTTTATTGGCTCAGCACTTATTCGCCACATTATTTTCAAACAATCTTCCCAAGTGTACCTCACTTATGGTTGGAGATGAATTCGTGTACGCTATGCTTTTGTCTGAGATCAGTGATAGGCCAATTGTATTTGCAAACCACATGCGTAAAAACGGCATCTGGTCGGTACCTAGCAACATACCCAAGCCGTCAGGTTATATTGGTAAATCTGTTAAAGAAGTATTTGTGGGAGGAATTAGTTATCAAATTGACTACACTAATAAACCTAATGATAGAATTATCTTTTCTCTGTTTCAATAGATGATAATTTTAATTATAACCATCATCTTTATCTTTGAAATATCAATTTTTTTAGCGATGTCAAAAAGAGTAGAGTATTACAGCCCTGTATTGTTTTTTGTGGCTCTTCCTGTGTTCTATGCCAGCTCATTATTTTTGGATCATGTAATATCTAATCGAGGGCTACTAGAGCTTAAATCTATGGCTCCAACCCTTTCAGTTGATAGCTTTACTTACTTGGTTATAGTTTTGTTCACATTTTTTTTTACTATAGGGGTGTATTCAGCCTATCTTGCCAAAATTAGGCGATTCAACGAGTTTTGTATTCACCGAAAAAAACAAATTTTAGAGTTCGATTTAAAAAATAGTTATAGTTGGCTAAAACTACTGATAATTCTCTTGTGCTTGTTTTATATAGTTCTTTTAATAAGCCAGATATATGGGTTAAGTCGGAATGACATAAAGGCCCTTTCCAGTCCTATTCGATCACTTCTTTCTCTTAGTGCGTTTATATTTCTTTGTTTTTCATTGATGTATAAATGGAGATTTAAGTCACTTAATATGTTGATTTTGGTTACCTTGTTGACGTATTCAATTATTTCATTTGAAAGGGAAAATATTCTCTTGGTCATATTTGCTTTAGCGGTCAATCGTCCACCACTTAGGCTATCATTTTTTCACATGTTTGCTGGTTTGTTCTTGTTTGGTTTGATGATCTATTACAAGGCTCTTGTGTGGTCAGTTATTGGTTTAATCAATGGGCAAGGCATAGATCAAATAATATCTAATCTATCGTCACAAGGAGTAAGGCTGACTCATGTAGATCCAGCTGCCAGTCTTCTGATGCTCGCCGACTTTATAGATAATGACTCAGCTTTTATAGGTTATTATGGTTCATATTTTGTTAATACAATAATGCAGATATTAAGGATGATAACTGATATACATTGGGTTAGTTTAGGTGAGTTTTCGACCCAACACTATACTAATGGGATGATGGGAACAGCATTTTCTATGATAATAGAATCGATATTAAATTTTGGTTATTTTGGACCTCTGGTCATTGGCTTCGTAATAACATATTTGTTCTTTAAAACAGAAAAAATTACTGGCATTTATTACAAATTACACTATTTCATTTGGTTTTTGTTTATGCTCAAGTTCGTACGGACAGAATTAGCAGTAGTACTGAAATTATATATATTACCTGCAATAATCGCATACTTGTTGTTCGTTTATGTAACAAAAAAGAACAGATCTAATGTGTGATGATGTGAAATGTTAAACTCTTTTTTTTACGTTAGTGTGTCAAAGCTAATTATTGTTCTTTCTCAATTTATATTTTTATTGATATTTGCCCGAACTCTACCAGTGGTGGATCTTGGGTTTTATGCATTAGTATTGGCAGTTGTGACCCCTTTGGTATGGGCCTTTATCTTTGATGTGCCTGTTAAAATAATTGCAAATACTCTCGAGACAAAAAATCTTTTCGTGCTTCTTTTTCCTAACCTTGTTGTATTGATCGGGTTAAGTATGATGACGTTATCAATAAACATTTTTGCCGTTGATTTGTCTATACGTTATCTATTAATTTTATTAATTTTCATTCTCAAGTTTGGTGAAGTAATTGCAGAAGTTGAGTATGCAATGTTACGGCGTATGGAAAAGTTTAAGTTGTATGCGCTGATCTCTTCAGTTAGGTTTTTGTTGATATACATCTCAGGGGCAGTTGCAATAATTTCCGACTATCAAGTGGTACCTGCGATTTTTATCCTATCTACTCTTTCAATACTCTTCTCTTTTTTGAGTATTCACAGACTAAAAAGTGAAGGGTGGAAGTTTGATCCCAGGTTTGAAGATATCATGCCCTATTTTAAAGAAAATATAAGTCTAGGAGTTGCATCTGGTTTGAAATTTTTTAGCGCAAATTTAATGCGCTATTTTGTAGCTTTTCAGTTTGGTATAGTTAGCCTTGGATACATGACACCAATATTTTATGGACTAACGACATTGTCTACAGTATCTACAATTTTCGATAATATTTTTTCTCCAAAATTATTAAAAACAATGGATAGATCAAATAAATTTAATCTAAAATCTCATAAAAAAGAAGTGGTGATCTTATTATCTACTTCGATTTTAATTTTCATTCTATCTGTATTATTTTCGAACTATTACTATAATTTCTTCTTTCCTAATAACGATAATGGATATCATAATCTTTTGATCGTTTTTTCAATAGGTTGGATTTTTTATGTATCACGAGCGATGCTGAAAGTTGTTTCTTTTAAACTTGGACTACAACATTTGCAGATGAAGGTACAGCTTATGTTTTTGTTCATTTTAGCGATATTGATGAGTGTTTTTTCATTCCTATTTGGGGTAATTGGCGTGGCTTTAGCATTCGTTATTTCAAGCTCCTTCATTTCTATTTACTATTTTCGTAAAGTATCACAACGACTTTGTTAAAACAGCTGTGTTTTATCTTTCCAAGAGCACTATAGTAGTGATACTTACAGTGTCACTCAATGGCTTTGGACCTAGAATAATGAGCGTCCAAAAATGGCGTTAAACGACATCACTCCAATGATGAAAGTTGCAGCTATTTAAACCTCTACTTATAATTATGGTTGTAGTTGGGGGATTACATGGGGGATTATCCCCTGCAAAATGAATGATTTATATTACTTACAATTTTTTTAGAGGTTTTTTGTGCAATATTCTGTTTTTAAAAATAAATGTCAACGAAGTGATGCAATGGCAAATAATAATAGCCATTATTTTTCCCATCATCTTTCAATTCAATCTGCTTATGTTCTTTATAAAGTGGGAATGAGTCCTAATTTTATTACGTTTTTGTTTTTGATTTTCGGTGTTGGATCTGCATTATCGCTTAATTATGATTATTCGATTCTAACGTTTATTTTGTGGAGGCTTCATATAGTAATAGATATGGCAGATGGAAATGTTGCCAGGGCAACACAGAACTTTTCTAAATCTGCCGTCGGATTCGATAGAAGTAATCATATTATAATCAACACCATGTTTATTCTCCTGTCAGCTAGGAATGTGGATGACATGTTCGCCATAATTTTTCTTATTGTTTCATTTAATTTGTATTATCAATTCAGTCGGAACTACTATTCATCCAAGCAAAATAGTCAAAATTTTTCCTTAACTAAAAATATTGTAAAAGATTTTATTGGTTTGGAGGGGTACATTTTTATTACGTGTAGTCTTAATTTTTTGAACTGGTATGATTTACAACAGTTTGTCATTTACATATATATTCTTACATTTTCTTTATTATACTTACTGAAACTAAAGAATTTTATCGAAAATAATCGTCAATAACTGGCGAGTAGGAACGCTTCAGAAATGATTAGTGAAAAAATCAAAATTTTAAGAGTTGGGTCCCATCCAAGTGAAAAAAAACCAGGGATGGGGCTTGCGCTTTATAAACTTAATGAGTGCGAAAAGTTTGACACATTACTTTATTCGTACAGGCTGGTTGATGATTCACATGTCCATAGTGATGTGCATTTCAGGAGTGTTTTTTTTGACTTTTGTAACCCAGAAATGCCAAAAATTAGGAAAGGTGTTAGGTTTTATTCCCTTCAAGTGAAGAGAGTGTGGGTGATCCTTAACTTTTTTTACAATTTTTGGAAAACTAGTAGGCACGAATCATTTGATATCGTTCATGTTCACTCTCCATTACATTTCTTATTTATACATTGGGCAAATTTGAAAGGAATGCCTTCATTTCTTACATTTCACGGAACAGATTTCGTTCGCGTGAGGGATTCAAAAATGTATCAAATTTTGTTAAGAGGAGTTAAGAATATACACTGTGTTTCACAAGGACACGTCGATATATTGAAATCACTATTCCCAAAATCTAGCGTTACGTATGTTTCAAATGGCGTAGATTTTGAAAAATTTAGCCCTAAAATATTCCCACATAGCCCGAAGAATATAATCATTGGGGTTGGTACGCTGCGATGGCATAAAGGTTTTGATGGTTTATTGGAGACGTTTTCTAAAGTAGTAGACAACCACCCGAGCTGGACTTTAAAAATATTTGGTGAGGGACCCGATCGAGCTAAGCTTGAGACCATTGTTGCACAACACAATCTCCAAAAAAATGTTGAACTACCCGGCGCAATCTCCCAAGAGGAATTAGCTAACGAGCTTTTATTAGCCAAAATATTTGTTTTATCATCGGTCACAGAAGGCTTACCAAAAGTTCTGCTAGAAGCTATGTCTGCCCAATGTTGCTGCATTTGCTTTGATGTTGGGGACTGTGCAAGAACTCTTCTTGGATCAGGACTGATTGTAGAACCTTCAAACTATGAATTATTATCTCAGTCGATAATTAATTTAATTGAACAACCAGAAGTGCTCACTTCTTTAGGTTCTCAAGCATCTGAAAGGGCGCAGCTCTTTTCTTGGGAAGCATATCTTGATCTCCATAATAGAATTTATAGACATACGTTAGGACTTGATATCCCTAATCGAGAGTAATGTTAATTTAAAGGAATGTACAATATATGTGTGGTTTTTTTGTGACGAACGATTCTTTAGTAAATGATAGTTACCTTCCTGTATTGAATAACAGGCTATCTTTTCGAGGGCCAGACTTTCAATCTAAGCTGGTTCGCCACGGCGAGTGGTCTTTATATCATTCGAGATTATCCATCATTGCAACGGAATCCACATACGCCCAGCCTTATTTTACGGAGTCTGGAGGGGTTTTAGTTTTTAATGGGGAGATTTTAAACTATAAAGAACTTTCGATTAAATATGGCATCAGCGATGCTAAATCTGATACTAGTGTATTGAGCATTTTATTGGAGATTAATAGTTTTAATTTGAATGAGATAGAGGGTTTTTTTGCCTTCGTTTTTATTGATAAAAATCACAAACTAATACACTGTGCTAGAGACAGATTTGGTGTTAAACCGCTAGTCTATTATAAAGATAATAAAAAAATATCAATATGTAGCGAGGCTTCAGTTTTGTCCGATATATACAACCTACCATACGATAATATGGCACTAGATGAATATAAGGCATTTAGGGCGCCGATTTTTAGTGGTTCATATTTCAAAGGAGTGAATGTAATCGATCCTGGCTGTTGCTTAATCACGGGTTGTTATTTTGATAGTTTGTCGTTTATCCCGGAGTCGTTTGGTAAGTTAGACAATTTACTATTAGAAGTGAGGCCCGCTATTGCTCGATCTATTGACTCTAGGTTAATTGCAGATGTTCCAGTAGGGTTGCTTTTTAGTGGCGGCATTGATAGCAACCTAATAAAGCATTGTAACAAGACAGATTTCGAGTGTTTTACAGGAGGATTTAAAGGAGATTACGACATCAGTTATGTTGACTCAATTGGCTCAATCAAATCGAATCTGCTTGAGATAACCAATGAACAATTTGTGAGTAGATTTAACGATATGGTTAAGCTCAGGAAGGAGCCTTTATCAGTTCCAAATGAGGTTGTTTTATCGCTCTTAGCGGAAAAATGGGAAGAGAAAGGTGGTAAGGTACTACTGTCAGGAGAAGCGGCTGATGAATTATTTGCAGGTTATGATAGAATTTATGGCTGGGCGTTAAACGCTGAATATTTTGATTTAGATATGTTTTTACGTTTCTATGCTTACTCTGCGCCAGAGTTAATCAGTGAAGATATTAAAATGAGTTTGATGGAATTCTTCAATGACCTTAAGTCACTTTCGGTTTTTGAAATGGTTAGGCAGTTTTTTGTTAAAAAACATCTACCGGTTCTGTTTAGGCGTCTTGATTTTTCGCTTATGTATTCAGGTATTGAGGGAAGAGAGCCACTAGCGTCTATAGAGCTCTATAAGCTTGCTCTCAAGTTCAATCCAACTGACCTATTTAAAAATTCAGTTGGGAAGTACCCTCTTAGATATGTAGCGACGAATCTTATTAATAAAGAGTTTGCTTTTAGATCAAAAGTTGGTTTTCCAGTTGACTTAAAAGAAGTTTTTTATGGTGTCAGTAGTCACAATAGAATAGAAAATTATTCAGTTTGGTGTGATAAAAATTTAGAGAAAATTTCATGATTATTGGTTATACGGCAGGGGTATACGATTTGTTCCATGTTGGACATGTGGATATCTTAAGAAATGCGAAGGCTTTGTGTGATAAATTGATTGTTGGGGTCACTGTTGATGAGTTGGTTTTATACAAGGGGAAGCGAGCAGTTATTGGTTTTTCAGATAGAATTGAAGTTGTGAGAGCGTGTAAATATGTCGATGTTGCTGTTCCTCAATACTCGATTGACAAAGTCGAGGCGGTGCGGAAACACGGTGCATCTTTTTTGTTTGTAGGGGATGATTGGTACGGACATGACTCTTGGGCTGAGATGGAGGCAACTCTGCTAGGGAGTAATTGTAGAGTAATATACTTCCCTTACAATCAAAACACATCGAGTACGCTTATAAACAAGACACTTGAGACACTACGGGAATGAAAATCTTCATCTCTACAGCGTAACGATAATTTACTATAGGTGTCTTTAAAACCTTCTTAATAGCAAAAGTTACTTTTATAAAGCCCATATGCTCGCTAGATTGAAGTTTTTTTGAGTCTCCCAATCTGTTTGAAATTTGGAATAAAACGTATCGCGCCATCAACTTTTTTATAGGATTTTCAAATGAAAATTTGCCAGGTCTGTGCTGTTGACTTTACACTTAAGCGTTTAATTATTCCTTTGATAGATGCTCAGCTGGCCCAGGGTGATACCGTCAAGTCAGTATGTTCACCTGGAGGGCATGTTGATGACCTAAAGGGGCATGGGTACGAAATTGAGACTATCCCCATTGCAAGGAGCCTTTCACCTATTAAGGGACTTGTTACTACCTGGAGATTGTTCAAGTTTTTTCGACGCGAGTCATTTGACGTAGTCCATGTGCACACTCCAGTAGTAGCATTTTGGGGTCGTATAGCAGCTCTTCTGGCAAGAGTTCCTTTTGTTGTGTACACAGCTCACGGCTTTTATTTTCATGACGAAATGCCAGCTTTAAAGAAATTTTTGTTTATTTCAGCAGAAGTTGCTATGCGTCCTATGACTGATTTGCTGTTTACTCAAAGCCGTGAAGATGCTTTGAGCGCTGTTTCACTGAATATTATGAATAAGCATAGAGTATTTGATATTGGAAATGGAGTGGATACGAATAAATTTGATCCGTCACTCCATTATCAGACCGATGCATTCGATTTACCTGAAGGCAAGATTGTCATCGGTATGATCAGTCGGCTTGTCCAAGAAAAAGGTATCGTAGAATTTTTACAGGCGGCGAAAACTCTAGCTTTAATTTATCCTAGAGTATTGTTTTTACTAGTGGGTTCACGCCTTCCTTCAGATTACAACTCAAACGTAGATGTCGCTATAGATGATGCAAAACAGTCTTTGGGTGATAGATTGATTTTGACTGGTGAACGCGAGGATATACCAGCTTTGTTAGCCACTATGGACATTTTTTGCTTACCGTCTTGGCGAGAAGGGATGCCTAGGTCCATAATAGAAGCGATGATGATGGAGTTACCTATTGTTGCAACTAATATTCGTGGATCTCGGGAAGAAGTCGTTGATGGTGAAACTGGGGTCCTTATTCCTGTTAAAGATGTTAAGCGATTATATGAGCAGTTTGAATATCTAGTAAATAATCCTAAAATTAGGGTGAAAATGGGCCAGAGAGGAAGAATGCGAGCAATGAAATTTTATGATGAGGATGTGGTCATAAAGCGTCAGTTGGAATTAATCGCTAAATATTCAATTAATGACTGACTCAACCACTTTTATAATTCTTCGTAAGGCTAAATATAACTTTGTCTTTTATGTGTGTCATTCGAATTAATGTTTAGCTTGTCTAATTCCATTTTTCAATTAAATATTTGAAAAGCTTTGTATCTATGACTAATAACCCTCCAATATTCCTTTTCTAAATGGCTTTTTATGAAAATTTTATCTCTTATTTCTCGCGATGCTGCTCTTTTTGACTCAGACCTTCACAATGAAAATTTACTACTTAATGACTTGGTTTCAAATGGTCGTTTTTTAGTAATCGGAGGTGCAGGCACAATAGGGCAGGCGGTTAGTAAACAAATTTTTAAACGTGATCCTAAAGCGCTGCATGTAGTCGATATATCAGAAAATAATATGGTCGAGCTCGTGCGTGATCTTCGGAGTACGAAAGGGTATGGGAATGGTGATTTTAAAACATTCGCTGTCGATTGTGGTTCAGTTGAATTCGAAGCATTAATGGCGAGCGAGGGCCCTTACGATTACGTGTTTAACTTGTCAGCCCTAAAACATGTGAGAAGTGAGTCTGACTCATATACGCTTATGCACATGATAATGGTCAATGTCTTCAACACCATTAAGACATTGCGACTGGCCAATAAGATGGGAGCTAAAAAATATTTTTGTGTCTCTACCGACAAAGCGGCAAACCCGGTCAATATGATGGGTGCTAGTAAGCGTATTATGGAAATGTTTTTAATGCGTGAGAGTCTCACCCAAAAAATCTCCATGGCACGGTTTGCTAACGTAGCATTTTCCGATGGGTCCCTCTTGCATGGTTTTAATCAAAGATTCGCTAAGAAACAACCAATTTCCGCACCAAATGACGTCCGACGCTATTTTGTTACCCCGCAAGAGTCTGGAGAATTGTGTTTGCTCTCTGGGCTACTTGGTGAAAATAGGGATATTTTCTTTCCTAAACTAAGTGAAAAATTACATCTTATTACTTTTTCAGAGATTGCGGTTCGCTATCTGCGACAGCATGGTTATGAGCCCTATGAGTGTGAAACTGAAGATGAGGCTCGGGACCGGGCTGAAGAG
>Ga0105350_10002452_pt1 | contig 11145 bp, 5 predicted proteins | sample EN1Hudsemesocosm_FD_83506 | JGI IMG/M metagenome (GOLD analysis project Ga0105350, IMG submission 83506) | Methane-oxidizing microbial communities from mesocosms in the Hudson Canyon - EN1E Hudson Canyon | ecosystem: Environmental > Aquatic > Marine > Cold seeps | place: Hudson Canyon...
TATTTCAAAGTCGCCGTATGACCAACCTAATTTAGCTTTAGCTGCAATGATTTCATCTTTTCCAAGAGGCGCGCCGTGACAATCTTCTTTACCTTCTTTATTAGGCGATCCAAAACCGATTATAGTTTTGCAACAAATTAGCGTCGGTTGAGTTGTATTTGCTTTCGCAGAAAGAATTGCTTGATTAATTGCGTCAGAGTCATGGCCATCGACTGCAGGAATTACCTGCCAACCATATGATTCAAATCGCTTGGGCGTATCATCCGTAAACCAACCTTCTACTTCGCCATCTATAGAAATGCCGTTATCATCATAAAACACAACCAACTTACCTAAACCAAGGGTGCCAGCTAATGAACATACTTCGTGCGAAATACCTTCCATCAAACAGCCATCACCTGTAAATGCATAAGTAAAGTGATCTACGACATCATGACCTTCACGATTAAATTGACCCGCTAAGGTCTTCTCAGCCAGTGCCATGCCGACTGCATTTGCTATGCCCTGACCAAGCGGACCTGTTGTGGTTTCGACACCTGGCGTATAACCATATTCAGGATGCCCGGGTGTTTTAGAGTGTAGTTGGCGAAAGTTTTTTAGGTCTTCAATACCTAGATCATAACCTGATAGATGAAGGAGTGAATAGATCAACATAGAGCCATGCCCATTAGAAAGAACAAAACGATCTCGGTTCATCCAATCAGGGTTAGCAGGGTTATGTTGTAAATGGCCGTTCCAAAGAACTTCAGCAATATCAGCCATTCCCATTGGGGCTCCAGGATGACCAGAATTAGCTTTTTGCACAGCATCCATACTAAGAGCACGAATAGCATTGGCAAGATCGCGGCGTGACGGCATTTATTTTCTCCAAAAGAAGGTATAAAAAAGGCCGTCATTCTCGCTTATATCTGTTATTTGTACAAATATTATATGCTTTTCTTATTATACTTAGTCTCTCACAGCATGAACGGTACTTTGCGCCAAGTCCAAGAGCTCTCGTAATGCTACCGAATACATAGAAAACTCAGCATCTTCAGTAGCCTTAAATTCAGTCAAAGTATGCTGCCAGCGGGCTACAAGCTCCTCATGCTGTTCCATCCATACATTTATCCTTTTCTCGATATCTTGACTCGCACCTTTGAGTTTTAACAAACCAACAGTTAGTGCTCTTTGCTGCCAGTCCAAGTCCTCTCTGAATGCCTCACGAGCCAGAGCTTGCCAGTGAGTTAAAGGTGTTAGTTTATTAATTTGTTGTCCAAACCAGATCAGCTCTAGGCGATTCCCTAAGATATAGTAAGCATTAGCCACTACACTAAGTGACCCATCACCTTCATCCTGAGCTTCTATTATCCCAAGCGCAGCATAAAGGTGGCTTGACCCCGCAACAATTTCAGCGATATCATCTGGAACACCTTGATCTTTTAAGGTTTCATATTTTTGCACCCATGTTTCTTTAGAGCTACCTATTAGATAAGAAGGCAAAGATTTAGAAATTTGCGCAATACCTTTCTTAAACTTGTCCATATTATCTGTAACATTCAACTCTGAACGTCGATTTCTAATTAACCAACGACATGCTCTACGCATGAGACTCATTAATTCCGCCATCATGCTCATTTGCAGCTCGCTTGAGACCTTATTATCCAAGGCTTCGATTGATTCCCACCAATGTGAGAGATTAAAAACATCTCTAGCGATGATATAAGCCATAGAAATTGAGGCAGGCGTTGCACCAGTAGATTGTTTCAATCGCTCAACAAAGCTAATTCCCATATGATTCACCATATCATTTGCGACATGGGTTGAAATAATTTCTCGGCGTAAACGGTGCCCGTGAAGCTGGGTTTTGTATTTTTTTATAATTTGCTTTGGAAACACATCATTAATTTCTGATACTAAATAAGGGTTATCAGGCAACTCTGAATCAATAAGCTCCTCTTTCAAATCACCCTTCACATAGGAGATAAGAACCGAAAGTTCTGGTCGCGTTAAACGTTTACCGAGTGACTTACGCTCTGTAATATCCTCATCAGATGGCAAAAACTCTAATTCACGATTTAATTTCCCACACGCTTCCATCGAGTTAATTAAGCGTCGATATTCTTCAGTCCTTGATAATGCATCTCGGTGGGCAATACTAATAGCTTGTGTCTGCCGGTAGTTATTTTTTAATACAAGGTCAGAAACATCATCCGTCATATCAATCAATAATTTATTGCGCTGTTTTTCGGTCAGGTCACCTGCTTGTAGAATTTCATTAAACAAGATTTTGATATTCACTTCGTGATCCGAACAATCTACACCTGCGGCGTTATCTATAAAATCTGTATTTAGTCGACCGCCCTTTTTATCATATTCAATTCTAGATAGCTGGGTCATACCAAGGTTTCCACCCTCACCTACAACCTTCACATTCAATTCACTACCCGTAATTCTTAATGCATCATTCGCTTTATCACCTACATCAGAATGACTTTCATCACTAGCCATAACATAGGTTCCAATCCCACCTATCCACAATAAGTCAGCTTCCGCTTTTAAAATAGCGGTGATCAACTGGTTCGGAGGAAGTTTTTTATCCTTAATAGACAGCAGTTGCTGTATTTCTTTTGAGATCGGAATTGATTTTTCACTTCTTGAAAAAATACCGCCGCCTTTAGAAATTAACTTGACGTTGTAGTCTGACCAACTAGACCTCGGTAGATCAAACAAGCGCTTACGTTCAGCAAAGCTTTTTTCATGGTCTGGACTGGGGTCAATGAATATATGCATATGATTAAATGCACAGACTAACTGGGTAAATCGCGATAATAACATCCCGTTCCCGAACACATCGCCCGCCATATCGCCAATACCAATCGCCGTAAAAGGGGTGGTTTGTATGTTTCGACCCATTTCCCTAAAGTGGCGCTGCACCGATACCCAGGCACCTTTTGCTGTGATACCCATTTTTTTATGGTCATAGCCCTGGCTACCACCCGATGCAAATGCATCGCCTAACCAATGCCCTTTATCTAGCGATATTTCATTCGCTATATCTGAAAAAGTGGCCGTGCCCTTATCTGCTGCAACGACTAAATAATAATCATCTTCATCATGACAAATAACGTCGACTGGTTTAACAACTTTTCCATCAATAAGGTTATCAGTTACATTCAATAGACCGGTGATAAAAATTTGGTAACAGGCTATACCCTCTTTTGTAAATGCATCACGATCATTCTGTGGCAATTTTTTTGCAACAAACCCGCCCTTCGCACCGACAGGCACAATAACGGCATTTTTAACCTGTTGCGCTTTAACCAGTCCGAGCACTTCTGTCCTGTAGTCCTCATAACGATCTGACCAACGTAAACCGCCCCGGGCAACTTTGCCACCGCGCAAATGCACCCCTTCAATTCGGGGCGAATATACAAATATTTCATATAACGGCACCGGTAATGGCACATTAGGAATCAACCTTGGCATAAATTTAAATGAAATAAAGTTTTTATCACTGCCATCTTCGTTAGATTGAAAATAGTTGGTTCGCATTGTTGCTTTCATTAAATCAAGGTATACCCTAAGTATTTTGTCTTCGCTCAGGTTTAACACTTTATCTAACTCAGCATAAAATTCTGCCATTAAAGCATCTGCCGTCTCTGTGGCTTTTGTTTGAGAATTATTAGGGTCAAACCTAATGTCGAAAAATTCGACCAATATTTTTGTAAGCTGGACATTTTTAACGATAGTATCCGAAATAAAATCTTGGGAATTTCCGACTCTAATCTGCCTCATATAACGTGCATATGAGCGTAGCATGGAGATTTCACGCCAATTTAAATAAGCTGCCGTTACTAAACGGTTAAAACAGTCATTCTCAGCTTCACCCTGCCAGACCTTTCTGAATAGTGATTCAAAAGCGCCTTTGATTTTCTGTATATCGATACCTTGATTGTTAGCCGTTGTGAGCATGAAGTCATGAACCCATACAGTCACAGCATCCTTATCTAAGGTTTCATAAGGTTTTTCTCCAATAACCCTAAAACCCATATGCTCAAAAATAGGCATTACATCAGATAAAGGTACAGGTTGGTCAAGGTGGAATAATTTAAAATGCACTACTTTATCGTCTTCATATAAGGCGCGATAAAAGCTCATCCCTAGTTGCTGGCCCTGGCCAACATTATTGATGTGCTCAACATCAATCGCTGCTCTTCTAGGTGAAAAGTCTTCTTGATAGCTTGAGGAAAATGCATTCCGGAATTTATTTATATATGAACTAGATTTTTCCTCCCCATACGTTTCCATAAGAGAGCCCTCAAGTTCGTCTTCCCAAAGTGATGCTATGGAAGCTATTTTCTCTTCGAGATTGCCTGCGTTAAATGCTAAATTTTCAGCTGGATCAATCTTTATACTTATAATTGTTCTAGCTAGGTCAGAGTCTGAAATAAAGGTGTTGTAGTCCATATCCTGACCATTTAATTCCTCCATTAATAAATTTTGGATCTTCTTTCTTATACTGGTGTTATAGGTCTCACGTGGCACATATACTTGACAGCTAACAAAACCGCCATAGGGGTCAGTTCGCATAAAGAGGCTAGATTTGAGCCGTTCCTGTACCAATAACGTAGACATTAGTTCATTAAATAACTCATCCTTATCTAACTGAAAAAGATTTTCTCTCGGGTAGGCAGTAAGTAATTGTTGCAGCTCTTTCCCTCTATAGTCATGAACGTTTAAGCCAGACTGATCGATGACGTACTGTTTTTTCAATCGGAGTATCGGTGTGTCATTAAGATTTTCAGCATATGCAGAGGCAGTATATAAACCAAAAAAACAATGTTCAAAAGCAACCTTTCCCTTTGAGTCAAACTCTTTAACCCGTATTACATCAGGATAAGAAGAGCGGTGAACTCTGGAACGTTCACCGTCTTTAGAGAAAGAGAATAAGCAGTCTTTTAATATGTGCGCTTTAATTTTAGGATGTATGTCACTATATTTAATGGATTGGACACGTTCTGGGTGCAACTTAATCAGCCCCAATTCCGAACCTTTGACAGGCTCAACACTTTTGCTAGTGACCTTATATTTGAGGTATGACAAAAAAGTAAAGTGGTTATCACTCAACCAACAAATAAATTTCTTAGCCTCGTCTATTTCTTCCTCATTTGCAGTACCCGTATTCTTAGAAGATAAATCATTCGAAACTTTAACCGCCACTTCTTTCATTGCAGAATAATCATTCACTGAAGCGGATACATCCTTCAGAGCATATTCAATTGATGCCTTCAAGTTTTGTCTTGCAGCATGATCACTATGTTTATCTACTTCAATGAAGATTATTGCTTCACCTGCTACTGCCTTACTCTGCTTTGATTGAGTGATTTTCTGAATGGTGCCATGTTCATCACGCTGACCCTGAATGCTAGAATATTGAATGCTATGCGTTTTAATATGATTAGCGGCGAGTACCATTCTCACAGAATCAACTATAAAGGGCGTATTCCTTTGAAGCACCATGATGACAGTATGAGAAGAATGCCATGCATCCTCCTCGAAGCTTGGATTAAAAACTTCAACCTTTGCATTTTTACTTTGAAAAGTATTAAAGAATTTCCATGCTGAGATAATCAGTCCAAGTAAGTCCGATACTCTTCGCCCTTCAAACTCATTAATAAAAACACTAACAAATAGTTGATCTATGAACTTAGTAACGTCATCAGTTTCAGCCTTACTAAATTGATCTTTTACTGCTGTTTTAATTTGATCTAAAAAAGCTTTCTTGCTGCGTGTATCGACTGCCTTCATTCTATGAGTCCCGCTTAAAGTATAAAATTCCTATCTCGCATAACAAGATAATGCTTCGACGATGGTTAGTTGGAAATGTACATCTTTCATGTTGTATCGATCACGAAAGACTTTAATTCTGATATCCAAGTTGACTGCTAAACCAAGGCTGAGATAAGACGTCTAATGAGTTAAATATTGTTATATAAATGAATGATATTAATAATAGTTCATTGTCAGGAAATTGCTTATTCCACATTAATACATTAATTTTACCAACCCTTTGATAACAGCAACCATTTCAAGTGAGTTTACTGGGATGAATCCAAGCGAAAAGTTTAGTGAATTAAAGCAATCATTAAGTCAGACCATTATTGGTCAGCATCATTTAGTTGAGCGATTACTGATTTCTTTATTGGCAGATGGACACCTATTAGTTGAAGGCGCACCCGGCCTAGCTAAAACAAAAGCGATCAAAGAGTTATCCGATCGAATTGAAGCAACGTTTCAACGAATACAATTTACACCAGATTTACTGCCGTCTGATGTTACCGGTACAGAAATATATCGCGCCGAAGAAGGAAAATTTGAATTTCAACGCGGACCAATCTTTAACAATTTAGTACTGGCTGACGAAATCAACCGTGCCCCTGCTAAAGTTCAGTCTGCTTTATTAGAAGCCATGGCTGAGAGACAAGTAAGTGTTGGTAAAGAAACTTTCGCTCTGGATAGACTGTTCTTGGTAATGGCTACCCAAAACCCAATTGAACAGGAAGGCACCTACCCTTTACCTGAAGCACAACTGGATAGATTCTTAATGCATGTCAGAATTGGCTACCCTGACCTTGAATCTGAGCAAACCATACTACGCTTAGCAAGAGCAGAACAAAGTGAATCAACAGATCATTTAAGTGAATTTATCGAACTTTCACAAGAGACTATTTTTGCAGCTCGAAAAGAAATCAGCGAAATTCATATGAGTGACGCGGTTGAGGATTATATTGTTCACCTCACAATGGCAACTCGCCAACCAAAGAAATATGGCGATGACCTGGACCGCTGGATCGGATTTGGTGCAAGTCCCAGAGCCACTATTGCCCTCGATAGATGTTCAAGAGCGTATGCTTGGTTACAACAAAAAGATTTCGTTAGTCCAGATGATGTTAGAGCCGTACTACACGACGTTTATCGCCACCGTATCTTGATTACATTTGAAGCAGAAGCAGAAGGCATAACAACAGACCAAGTGATTAATGAATTAATTCATCGCGTACCGGCTGCCTAGTCGATAGCATGCTTAACAACATTAAAAATGCCATCAAACCACCTTCAAGCAGTATACGCTCTGCTGATTTAGGACCGTACTGTAACCTTCCTCAGTTGATGAAACTAAGATGGTCAGTCAAGCACCTTTGCTTGCCCAAAGCTAAATCCGTCTCTCGACCACAAACTGGGCAACACATGTCGCGTTTTAAGGGGCGCGGAATGGAGTTTGCTGAAGTCCGCGTTTATCAACCTGGCGATGATGTTAGAAGCATAGATTGGCGGGTTACTGCTAGAAGACAAACACCTCATACGAAAATCTTCAATGAAGAAAGGGAGCGCCCCTTACTAGTAGTCTGCGACCAAAGTCAGTCACAGTTCTTTGGTAGTCAATATACCTTCAAATCTGTCCGTGCCGCAGAAGTTGCCGCACTTTTTTCATGGACAGCGCTTGAACATAATGACCGGGTCGGAGGCATCGTATTTTCCGAGCGAGGCCATAGAGAAGTAAAACCGGCTAGAAATCGTAAAAGCATCATGAAGCTATTAAGTTTTATTAATGACTTTAACCAAAATTTATCCATATTACCGCCGACAAAAGAACAGAATTTTTCATTTAATGATGCGATGAATGAAACTATTCGTTTAGCTAAACCCGGCACCATGATAGTGATTATCAGCGACTTCCTTCACCTCTCAGAAGAAACCGAAAAACAATTTTCAAAGCTGTCAAAACATAATGAACTTATTATGGTAAGAACCTATGACCCGATTGAGGAAGACCTACCGCCACCAGGGTTTTATCCTGTATCGAATGGGACAGAAACCATTGTAATCAATTCGCAGTCAAAAGAGTCCAGAAAAAACTATCAAGCCTGGGCCTCTGAACACAAAGAAAAACTAAAAGCCTTGAGCAGAAAGTTTAAAGCCACTTACTTTGAACTAAGTACCCATGAAGATACCACTCAAGCCTTGCAAAGAGTCTTGATCAACTTAAAGGCATCTTGATGAACCCAGAAGATCTACTTTCACAATTACGTGATGTCCGACCGCCAACAGATATCGGTTGGTGGCCGATTGCACCTGGCTGGTGGATGCTAGGTATATTCGTAGTAATCAGTCTAGTGTCTATCATTTATTTTTCACGTAAAAAATATCAGAAAAATGCTTGGCGCAGACAGGCACTAGCCAGTTTTATTGAATTAAAAGCACGCTATCTTGATTCACCTAGCGCCGCTTCAATTTCTGAAATCAACTCTTTACTTAAAAGGGCGATTGCTAGCGCAAATAGTGATAATACTTACCTTTCGAAGACAGGCGAATCATGGGCAAAAACATTAACAAATCCCATGAATATAGAGATTCAGACAACAATTATATTAAACGATGAAGTGATCAAACTCTTAAGCTTTGACCAATACAGAAAAACCAGTATTCAACTTGATCTCAGCTCATTAAATTCAATTGAAAAATGGATAAAACACCTAAATTAATGTTTGATTTCTTACTAGATTATATTGCAATTGAATTTAGCTGGCCTTGGATGATATTACTTCTTCCTCTACCTTGGCTTGTTACTTTCCGTCAGACGGTGTCCAAGCCTAGCTATATAGCACCCCACCTGCCTATTTTTGAAACAGCAAAAGTGCTCGGTATCACCGCAAGCACACCAGAACGTAACCCAGCACGCTATAAGAAAGCACTCCTTGTATTGGCCTGGCTCTCTTTGGTACTGTCAGCAACACGGCCTACTTATATTGGAGAACAAATAGATATCCCCCTTTCGGGAAGAGACCTAATGTTAGCCATTGATATTTCCCCAAGCATGGAAGTTCAAGACCTTCAATTGAACGGACAAGCAGCGACTCGACTGCATGTTGTAAAGAATGTAGTTTCAAAGTTTGTAGAGCAGCGTAATGGTGATCGCATTGGGTTAATTTTGTTTGGATCAGAACCCTATGTTCAATCTCCCCTCACATTTGATACCACGACGGTTAACACACTTTTGCAAGAAGCATTTCTTGGCATGGCAGGACGAGCAACGGCAATAGGTGACGCACTTGCTCTTGGCGTCAAACGCCTGAGGCAAAGACCAGAGCAAAGCCGTGTACTGATATTAATGTCAGATGGAACAAACAATGCTGGAGAAATACCACCTGAAAAAGCAGCCCAATTAGCCGCTCAAGAAAACATTAAGATTTACACCATCGGTATTGGCGCAGATGAAATGCTACAACGCAGTTTATTCGGCTCTGTACGCGTAAACCCCTCCGAAGATCTTGATGAAGAAATGTTAAACTTACTGGCTGATTTAACTGATGGTCAATATTTCAGAGCACGAAATACAGAAGAGTTAGACGACATCTATAACCTTATCAATTCATTAGAGCCAGTCGAACAAGAAACCAAAAGCTTTCGTCCAACCAAAGCCTTATATTATTGGCTGATAGGCTTTTCTTTATTCATCTATTGCCTATTACTACTCAGCAATATTGTAACAAAGCTAACTTACACCTTAGACAAGACCATTCGGAGTAACGCCAAATGACATTCTTCGAAGGTATATCACAGTTCCACTTCCTACGACCATTATGGCTGATTGGAATATTATTATTGCCAGTTTTCTGGTTAGGTTTAAAACAACGAGCACAGAGTGCCAGTAATTGGAGCTCCGCCATTGCACCAGAATTGTTAAAGCACTTAATGCCGAAACAAGAAGTAAAAGCTAAAAGAGCTCCCTTTTACGGCTTGCTTGTCCTCCTATGCTGTAGCTTTTTAGGTTTAGCTGGCCCTAGCTGGCAACAAAAGCCACAACCCGTCGTCAACATAAGTGATGACATGATTGTAATACTGGATTTATCACTTTCAATGCTTGCTAGTGATGTAACACCTAACCGTTTAACCAAAGCCAAACAAAAATTACAAGACTTACTTAAATTAAGAACAGAAGGCAATACAGCTTTAATTGTTTTCTCAGGTGACAGTCATATAGTAACGCCGCTAACAGACGATACAAATACAATTATTGCCAACCTATCAGCACTTGACCCTTTTGTTATGCCAGCGATTGGAAGCCGTCCTGACCTGGCGATTACCCAAGCACTTGATTTGTTAACCCAAGGCAAAGCAAGTCGCGGTAGAATTATTTTGCTTAGTGATGGCATGACTCAACAACAAGCCGATAACATCGAGAAAGAAATTAAAGATAGAACAGTAAGTCTTTCAATATTAACAGTAGGCACAGAGGCTGGAGGCCCGATTGATATTCCTGGTCGTGGCTATTTTAAAGATGAAGGTAAAGTAATTATACCTAAAGCCGACTTTTCAATTTTTAAATCACTAGCAGCTAATCATGGCGGAAGAATGGTCGCCATCACCTTAGATGAAAGTGACTTAGAGTACCTAGATATAACTGGAGATGAGTTACTCAAACAAATAAAAGACAAAGAGAGTACGGTTTCAGACAAACGTTTTGACAGCTGGGAAGATATGGGATATTTATTCTTGTTCGCAATAATCCCATTAGCGTTATTTGCTCACCGTCAAGGTGCTCTCATTATGCTCACTCTATGCCTCATATACCCCGTCGATAAAGCAGAAGCATTTGGGTGGGATGACTTATGGCAAACAAAGGATCAACAAGCACAAACCTTATACAACCAGGGAAAGTTACCCGAAGCAGCTGAGTTATTTGACTCTTTGGATCATAAGGCAAACGCCCAATACAAGTCGGGCGATTTCGAGCAAGCAGAGCAAAATTATCAATCAACCGAGTCTGCGGACAGCCTTTTTAATCAAGCAAACTCGCTAGCTCAACAACAAAAATTTGAAGAAGCTTTAGAGCAGTATGAAAAAGCGCTATCCCTAGATCCTGAGCATGAAGATAGCCTTTTCAATAAAAAAATTATTGATGACATACTAGATCAGCAAGACCAAGAGGACCAGGATTCGGAAGATCAGGAATCTGAAGACCAGGAGTCCAAAGACCAGGAATCCAAAGACCAAGAATCCAAAGACCAGGAGTCCAAAGACCAGGAGTCCAAAGACCAGGAGTCCAAAGACCAGGAGTCCAAAGACCAGGAGTCCAAAGACCAGGAGTCCAAAGACCAGGAA
>Ga0105350_10002453_pt1 | contig 11144 bp, 10 predicted proteins | sample EN1Hudsemesocosm_FD_83506 | JGI IMG/M metagenome (GOLD analysis project Ga0105350, IMG submission 83506) | Methane-oxidizing microbial communities from mesocosms in the Hudson Canyon - EN1E Hudson Canyon | ecosystem: Environmental > Aquatic > Marine > Cold seeps | place: Hudson Canyon...
CACTGCCTCTTGTTGTTTTAAGCGCTCTGTACGCCGAGTTTTGTCTTGTACTTCACCTGCTAATTGGCCACAGGCAGCAACAATATCATCACCTCTAGTTTTGCGTATAGTTGCAACCAGACCTGCATCCATTAATTGTTGTTTAAAACGCATCATCACATTCCTTGAGGAACAGCGATAATTTGTTCCAGGGAATGGGTTAAAAGGTATAAGGTTAATCTTGGTAGGCAAGTCTTTGAGTATGCGAATCAAATCTTTAGCATCCTCGGCAGAATCATTAATGCCTGCTAATAAAACATATTCAATTGTAATATGACGACGTTGATGGCCATCAACATAACGTTTACAGGCAGCGAGTAATTCTTTGATCGGATATTTATCATTTAATGGGATAATTTCACTACGTAATTTATCATTCGAAGCATGTAATGATATGGCTAAACTCACATGACAATCTTCGCGCAACTTATCAATCATCGGAACCATGCCTGACGTACTGAGCGTGACTCTGCGCCATGAAATTCCATAAGCTAAATCATCACGCATTAAGTTCATTGCCATGATGACATTATTGTAATTTGCTAGTGGTTCACCCATACCCATCATAACAACGTTTGTAACTACACGATTTCCCTTGGGATCCTTACCTAAAGTTTCATTGGCTAGCCATACTTGACCAATAATCTCACTGGCCGTTAAATTACGATTAAAACCTTGCTGAGCTGTCGAACAAAAGGTGCATGCCAAGGCACAACCAACTTGTGATGAAACACACAAGGTTCCGCGTCCGTCTTCCGGGATATAAACCGTTTCTATTGAATTGCCACAAGACAGTTTTATAACCCATTTTCGAGTGCCGTCTTTTGATAAATGTTCTTCCAGAACTTCCGGTGGTGTAACCTCTGCTGAATCCTGCAATTTTTGTCGTAATGTTTTACTGAGGTTTGTCATTTCAGCAAAGTCAGTCACACGATATTGATGGATCCATTGTAATAATTGTCGCGCACGAAATGGTTTTTCATCCAATTCGACAAAAAAAGATTCCAGACCTTTTAGATCTAAACCAAGTAGGTTTGTGCGCGTCATAATTATCTATTTGTTAGCGTGTACGAGCACAAAGTTGATCTTCAGTAAAGAAGTATGCAATTTCACGTGCAGCACTGTCAGTTGAATCTGAACCGTGAACCGCATTTTCATCAATGCTCTCAGCAAAATCTGCACGGATAGTGCCTGCTTCAGCATCGGCAGGGTTGGTTGCTCCCATCAAATCGCGGTTTTTTAATACTGCACCTTCACCTTCAAGTACTTGAACCATTACCGGCCCTGACGTCATAAAACTTACAAGCGCACCAAAGAATGGACGTTCTTTATGTTCTGCATAAAAACCTTCCGCTTGTTGTTGGCTAAGATGTAACATACGTGAGGCCACAACTTGTAAGCCTGCTTTTTCAAAACGTGAGTAAATATCACCAATTGCATTTTTCGCTACTGCATCCGGTTTAATGATAGAAATTGTACGTTCAACTGCCATTATAGTTTCCATTTAAAAAGTTAAGTTAAAATCAGGGTATTCTAACATCTTATGCATATTCTGTGAGTTCTATTATTTAGATCTATACGAGGTGATCTTGCATTTCAATTTTGGATTTTTATACAAAACCATTACTATCTCATTCATCAGCAAATAGTTAATAGGTACAGAACGTAAATATGAATTCACCATTTGTCCGCGTAGGACTCTACATTCGCAGGGATGATCCGGTCATAGAACATGCTGTTATTAAGGTAGTCGAGTTTCTGCGTTCTAAATCACTCACTATATTTATTAACGAGCCTTTAAGCTTTTTAAGCGATCTTGACGTTATCTCAATTAACGATTTTCCTGAATCTTGTGATCTAAGCATTGCGATAGGTGGCGATGGCACCATCCTTTCTGTCTCTCGTGCTCTGGCAGGAACGGCTTTACCGATAGTGGGTATCAATGTTGGTCGTTTGGGGTTTCTTGCAGACCTTACATTAAATAAATTAGAACAGCAGCTCACTGCAATATTAGAAGGTAAATATCGCGAAGACACTCGCTTCTTATTACAAGCCGCAATCAATGATGCCGAACCGTCAGGCATCGCAATGAATGATATTGTAGTTCACTCCCATCAAAGCTTGCGCATGATCGAATTTGAAACCTATATCAATGGTCATTTTCTTAATAGTCAACGTGCTGATGGTTTAGTCATCGCCACACCTACTGGCTCCACCGCCTATGCCATGTCGGCGGGTGGTCCAATATTGGATGTTGATCTTGATGCCATTGTATTAGCCTCTGTTAGTCCACATGCTTTAAGCAATCGACCATTGGTTGTTGCTGCTAGTAATACAATAGATATCTTTATAAGTGAGCAAAACTACACGAATGCAATGGTGACCTGTGATGGTCGCCCTGGACAAATATTACAACCGGGAGATACCATCACGATAAAACGTCATGCAAAAGAGATTAAGCTTTTGCACTTAGAAGATCATGACCATTATTCAATTTTACGTGCCAAATTAGAATGGGGTAAAAAACTCACATGCTGACCCAGTTAAGTGTCCGCCATCTTGCTGTAGTTGACGACCTTGAACTCACATTTACTGATGGCATGACCTCACTAACTGGCGAAACCGGCGCAGGAAAATCCTTATTAGTTGATGCATTAAGTCTTGTGTTGGGGGATAGAGCAGATTCTAATATGATTCGCCATGGTAGTGATCGTGCTGAAATTGCAGCTAGTTTTGATACCTCAGAAAATAAACCCTTACAACAATGGTTAATAGAGCAAGAGCTCGATGATGATGAGCAATGTAACCTAAGGCGAACAATTTCACGGGACGGCCGTTCTCGGTCTTATATTAATGGTAGAACAGTGCCGTTAGGCCAATTGCGAGCCATTAGTGAGCGCACAATAGATATTCATGGCCAACATGCGCACCAATCATTAATTCGCCCTGAAACACAGCGTATTTTAATCGATACGGTTGCCAATACAGCTGCTGAACTATCTTCACTCGCCATCGCCTATAAAAAATGGCAATCATTGCAACAACAACATTCATCGCTGCAACAACAATCAAATGATCAAGCTGCACGCTTAGATCTGCTGCAATATCAAGTTGATGAGCTAAATACACTCGATCTGAGTGAGGTCGGCATTCAGTCTTTATTACATGAACAACAAACTCTTGCCCACGCCAGTCAACTTTTAAGCACCGTTGAATCCGCCCTATATAAACTCTTTGAACAAGATCAGAGTGATGCGTACAGCCTCATTAGTTCCGTCTTATCTGAGCTAGAAAAATCACAAGAGATTGAACCACAGTTTACAAATATTGTTGAAACGCTAAATTCAATTGTTATTCAACTAAATGAATGTGGTGGTGATCTACGTCACTATGTTGATAATACGGAAATCAACCCTGAACGCCTAGAGGAAGTAGAATCACAACTATCAGCCCTACATGATCTTGCACGTAAACATCATGTCGAAATTGAAGCATTGCCTACACATTATCAGCAATTATCTAATGAACTGACATCGTTATCAAACTTGGACGGTCAACTAGAACAATTACAACAGCAGCTCACGGAGAAAGAAAAAACCTGTCAAAAGCTGTGTAAAGAAATCAGACAAAAACGCCTGAAATCTGCTGATCCGCTAGCTAAACAAATTAGCGAATCCATACAACAATTAGCGATTCCTGGTGGCCAAATAGAGATCGTGATTAAGCCTCTCGCAAATAATCATTTCAATGAGACTGGCGCAGATCAAATTCAATTGTTAGTCAGCACAAATCCGGGACAAGCTGCTGGTGATCTAGGCAAAGTTGCATCTGGCGGTGAACTTGCACGCATTAGCCTTGCTATTCAAGTTGTCACTGCAGGCTGTCGCAGTGTGCCAACCTTAGTGTTTGATGAAGTCGATGTAGGTATTGGCGGCGGCATTGCAGAGGTAGTAGGCAGCCACCTTCGAAAACTAGCAAAAACCCAACAAGTAATTTGTATTACACATTTACCACAAGTGGCTGCGCAAGCTCACCAACAATTACAAGTACAAAAACAGCACTCTGCTGATAGTGCACATATAGAGATTTCTGAGCTTAATAAAACGGAACGTATTGAAGAAATAGCTCGCATGTTAGGCGGCGTGACCTTAACCGAAAAAACACGGCTTCATGCAGAAGAAATGTTATCTAGCAGCTCTAATTAGTATTTTTATCCCAACAACTAATTAGAAAATTCAAACTCAGCGACAAACATAAAACAAACTATCTTTAAGTTTGTAAAACTATTTCTGGCACTGCTTACAAATACCATATATGTACAAACTATGATCGGTCATATCAAAACCTTTTTCAGCAGCGATCGCATGTTGACGTTCTTCAATTACATCATCAGTAAACTCTTCGATCGCATTACAACGTACGCACAACATATGATCGTGATGATTGCCATCTTCTATCTCAAATACCGCATGACCACCATCAATGCTTAAACGAGAAACCAAGCCTGCTGCCTCAAATTGAGTTAATACACGATAAACAGTAGCTAAACCAATCTCTTCACCCATTTTTAATAATGCTTTATAGACATCCTCAGCACTCAGGTGTCGTTGTTTAGTTGTTTCTAGAATTTCTAATACTTTTAACCTCGGCAATGTGACTTTTAACCCTACTTTTCTTAGTTCTTGGCTTTCCATTCTTATTGACACCTCGTCGAAACTGAGTGATTAGCGTATCATCTCACTCTGATAATTAACTACTAGATACTAAATACTAAATGAAAACATTTCTCATTTACAGCCTTTCCGCCTTTATTTTACTCATCAGTGCATGCAGTAAAGACAAAATACCCGGTGTTTATCGCATTGATATACAACAAGGCAATGACGTTACACAAGAGATGATCAACAAATTAAAACCAGGCATGAATAAAAGCCAGGTGGCTTTTATTATGGGCACACCACTGCTTATTGATACCTTCCATCCTAATAGATGGGACTATGTTTATAGCTTCCACCCAGGCAATGGTAAACGTGAACAACGACGGTTAACTTTATTTTTCAATGACGAAGAAAATCTGAGTCATATTGACGGTGATATTCGAACTGTTGCGCGTGAAAACCTACCTAAAACAGAGCACTCAGATACTAACGTTGTTGTACCTCTGAATGAAAATGAAACTGGTCTATTTCAAGGATTACTCAACACTCTCGGCTTGGGAGAAGATGAACAAGAAATCCGAGCCGCTGAAGAACAAACCGAGACTGAAAAAACACCTCCGGCTGAAGTAGCTGAAGAAGAGGCAGATCTTACTGGGGAAGAGGAACAGAATTCGAATTGATATTCAAGAGTCTTGATTTCTAAGGCTCTTAATTTTTAAGTCAACTAATTAGATATCAGTTTAAATTGTTCCTTGGCTGGGTCATAACTTAATAGATTGCCGGCAGGAATATCAAAATACCAGCCATGTATGCTCAACGAGCCCTCTTCTACACGTTTCCGAATGCATGGAAACGTCAACAAGTTTTCTAATGACACTAGAACAGCTTGCTGTTCACATGTTTTTAATTGCTCCTGAGATGACGCAGTCGGCAATGCTTCTAAAACTCTCTCTTTTGCCGGTTGAGCAATTGATACCCAAGTATTAATAAACTGAGATTGCGTCGAACCATCATCATGCCACAGGGCATCAATGCCGCCACAATTTGCATGGCCCATAACAATAATATTTTCAACCTCAAGGTTGTTCACTGCAAACTCTAACGCAGCGCTAGTACCATGAAAGTGACCACCCTCTTCACACGGAGGTATTAGATTTGCAACATTACGAATCGTAAATAAATCACCCGGATCGCAATCGGTCAAAATGGCCGGATCTACTCTAGAATCACAACAAGCAACCATCAATGTTTTTGCTGGCTGCCCATTTTTCATACTGTCATATAAGTGACTATCATCACCAAAATACTGCTCTTTAAACCGTTTGAATCCTGCAAATAGTTGTTCTTGACTTGCCATTAACTGATTTTTCTCATAAAACTTAAGAAGAGGTTATTGCCATATTTTGTATCGATACCATCATAACAAGCTTAGCTTAATGTATGACTGGTTTCACTAAAAAACTTTACGCTATTTTGACCTAGATCATCCTCGTCATCACCATCAAACTTATACTCCTTCAATCCATATATTATGTACCGGATATGGCATATAAACCAATTGTATAGGCAGCGCTAACACGATGGTTTTACTATTTGAAGATGACAGATACAAGTTGCTATGAGTAATTGTTACTTATAGAAAAGCTTTAAATATGCAATAAGTTTTGTTTGTTTTTTCACACTACTACACTACATAGTGATAACGGGCTTTCAGTTCATTCCTAACAGCCCGTTTATTAGCCACACTATTTTTTGCGTGTTGCCTCGGTATTCGCAGCAAACCATTTTCGTTTGACGGCCTTGCTTCTTGCTAACTCAAGGTTAGCTTCATACCATTTTTGTTTTGTATCGGCATGAGGATCAGGATTGATATTTGCTTCATACCACTTAGACTGGCTAGCACGTGCCGCCTCTAAATTAGCTTCATACCAGTGTTTCTTAGTGCTGTATTGTTCATCACTAATTTCATACCAATGTTTGTCTGTTTTATGGTCCTCTAAATTAGCTTCATACCATTTTTTATGACTTACTCTTGCTGTTGCAAGATTAGTTTCATGCCACGTTTTTTTCACATCACTATAATGTTTATTATTTGCTTCATACCATGGTGTACCCGTAGCTACGGTTTTTTGCTGATTAGCCTCATACCATTTTTTGCGAGATGCTCTAGCAGATGCCACTGCTTTTTCAAGGTTAGCCTCATACCACTTTTGCTTGGTATCAAGATGCTTTATTTGGTTCGCCTCATACCATGGTGTACCACTAATATCAGCAGGAAGTTGATTAGCTTCATACCATTTCTTTTGACCTTCGCGTGCGGCTTCAGTATTTGCCATAAACCATTTTTTCTTGATGGCCTTAGTTCTTGCTAACTCAAGGTTAGCTTCATACCATTTTTGTTTGGTATTGGCATGTGGGTTAGCATGCAAATTAGCTTCATACCATTTTCTATGAGTAGTACGTGCCGCCTCTAGGTTAGCTTCATACCAATGTTTTTTAGTCTCACTTTGTTTCTCATCACTAATTTCATACCAATGTTTTTCTGTTTTATGGTGTTCTAAATTAGCTTCATACCAGTGTTTATGGCTCTCACGCGCTACAGCTAGATTTGCTTCATACCAGTGTTTCTTAGCACTATACTTTTCATCACTGATTTCATACCAATGCTTACGTACTGGTTGAGCGGCCAAATTAGCTTCATACCATTTTTTACGTGTCGCTCTAACTGAGGCCACAGCAACTTCTAAATTCGCTTCATACCATTTTTTCTTGGTATCAAGGTGCTCTACTAAGTTGGCTTCGTACCATGGTGTGCCAGTAACTTCAGTTGCATTTTCATTAGCCTCGTACCACTTTTTGCGGCTTTTCCTAGCCGTTTCAAGATTGGCTTCAAACCACTTTACCTTTATATCCATTGTATTAGTCATGTTACTACCTCAAATCAACTAAACCATTTCATTTGATAGTACAGCAGTTAAACATGACTTCACAAGATAATAATTACTATTTCAACTTAGAAATGGCCCTGTTTATTCAAAGCAATGCTTCTCGGCTTTTACCTGTCTAAGCATTGCAATCTGTTGTTTTACATTTAAAATCCGGCGATTTTCTTTCTCATCAATTAAGGCTGAGTACCCTAAATATGCGAAGCCAAAATATTCACCAAGAATAGGCAATACATCCATTGTTATCATTGCCGTGGCAAATTTATTTGTGCCGTCTTGGTAATAATCAGGCTTATATGTATAGGTATATGGCTGTAAGTAACGAATGCCTTTATCAATTTGCACACAACTCTGCTGCCGTATTTCTGCTGTTGCTTCCACCACCTGCGGTTCAAAATAAATAGGCTCAGTTGGTATAGGCGGCATTGGCACCGCCATAACAGATGACATCACTGTTAATAGAACCGTAATCGCAAAGTAGTTAATTAATTTCATAGTTTCATTCTCCCTTTTCTAGCTATACCTTTACTATCGGCAACTCAACAGAAAACTCCACTCCGTGTAGCCAATTTTCTGCCGAGAGTTGGCCACCATGTTTATCCGAAATTAATTTAGCTATATACAGCCCCAAGCCAAGGTGAGGTTGTGATTTATCGCTCATTGATTCTCTATCCGAAACCATCGGCTGAAAAATTTGTGACTCGAAAGCTACGGGTAGTGCTTGTCCCCAATTTTTCACTTTCAATTGGCAATCAGTGATACCGCATTCAAGCTTTATCTGGATCTCACTACCCTGATTATGAAAATCAACCGCATTGCTAAGCAGTTTATCAAGCATCTGCACGAGCAATTCCGCAGAACCGTTAATCATGACCGAATCACTAGGTGTTTCAATGACAAACTTGCTATCAGGATAAATATCTTGATACACCGCGCTCAGTTCTATTATTAAAGCGCGTAAATCAAAAACAATTAAATCCGTATTTTGCACTGTCTGCTCTAAACGACTAGCTTCACTCATTCTAGCGACAATATCATTAATCCGTTCACTACCTGTTCTTGCTCTTTCAAGATACCTTTGACCATCTTGTTCTATATAGTCTTCAACGTGTTCCAATGATGTTTTAATGACCGCTATGGGCGTTCGTAATTCATGAGCTAAACGAGATGCTAATGCTTCTAGATAATGGTTATAAAGCCCTAGGCGTTTAAATAACTGACCAAAATTCTGCCGTAACTCGCCTAATTCATCAGCTTCATTGTTTGCCAAAAAGTCGCCTAAAACACGGCCTTCTTGATTCACGGCCAATGCAATATCTTTATTTAAACGTCGAATTCGAAAGGACAAGCGACTCGCAAAACCGAATAGAATAATTACCACAATAAAAAATATAATGAGTGACGTATTTAATAAGGCTTTAACAGCCTTATTTTGTAGAACCAAAATAGTATTGGTATTTTTTTCAGCCACAACTGCACCAGTCAACTGACCATCAATAATCACGGGATGAGCCGCAACTAAAGTTACCGGCCCTCCGTCTCCCATCTGTCGTCGCTGTGTTGTAGCCTGACCATTCAAAGCAGCCTTAACTACCTGCCCAGTTAACACTGAAGTTTCATGTGATACCGATTCATCATCAGAAACGGGCTGGGTTAAAAATAATTGATAAAATAAATCCGAAAGTGTTTTTAATTCAGGCTCTGCAATCAGCACGTCACCCTGGCCTGCTGATGCAAGCTTAAAATATTGTCTATCCAATAACCATAATCTCACGCCATCTTCTGTCATTTTAGTGAGCAAGTTCGATAATTGTGCCGACGGTAAAAATAACTGACTAAAAGATAAATTATCTCGGACATCACCTAAACCTGAGATCTGTAGTTCTTGCTCATTTTTATCTGCGTCAATAATCGCCAATGCTAATTTATCCGTCATCATCGACGGTGGCAGCGAAATTTCAATTCGATAGCCATACGTCGACATTTGCCAAGCGGCTTTAATTAATGGCTGCGGTTTAATAATAACCGGATCACTATAGCGGCCGATATATTCGTAAGCATTGATTTTTCCTGGTGCACTAGTACTTAATATATAACGATGACTACGTTGCTGATTATCGACTAAAGCGATAATCAAAGCATCGCCTCCATGGCGCTGAAAACGTGAGGCATCACGATATACGATGGAGTCATCCGCCACATCAAGTAACAGCGTTAATTGTGATTTATATTGGGCTAAAATATAACGAACAGATAGATCTTGAGGATCAATTAACTGCTGACCAGGTATAAGCTGATTATCCGCCGGCAGTGTCTGCATTAATGATTGATAGTTTAGCCACTCTTCGTTATAGCCATCTATTTGAATGGGCGTTGTAATTACCGCTACTTGGTTTTTTAATGATGTATTGCTGTTTTCAATTAAACGCTCACGCTGCCTAAAACTGTCGGGATACTGTTCAACTATTGCTGTCGTTGCTTTTGCAATTGTAGCAATGGCCTGAGCTTGCTGTTGTTGCAGCAAATTTTCAACAGCTTGGATATAGCTAATACCAAACCAAGGTAATAACACTAAAACCAAAGAAACCAGTAATAGTTTGCTTCGTAGTTTTAAGTTAGAAAATGGCCAAATTTTCATTTAACTAGGTGGAACATCAAGCCAGCGATACCCTAAACCGTATACCGTTTCAATTGCTGAGAAGTCGTCACTAACTTCTAAAAACTTTTTACGAATTCGTTTGATATGTGAGCTAATGGTATCTTCATCAACATAAATATTAGCAGCCTGCATCAATTGTTCGCGGGTTTTAACATGACCGACATAACGCACTAAGGAATGCACCAACCAAAACTCAGTCACCGTTAATGTCACCGGCTGACTGCCATAACTTACTCGCATCCTAGCTACATCTAACTCTAAATCAGCTTGAGTAATTAAATCCTCCGCTACTGCGGGAGTTTGCATTAATTCTAAACGTCTAAATAAAGCCGCTATTCGCGCTTGCAAATGACTCAAGCCGATATCTTTGGTTAGGTAGTCATCTGCACCTAATCGAAAACCTGAAACGGTATCCAATTCGCTATCACGCGCGGTTAAAAAAATAATCGGCACTTTATCTGACATGGCACGTAATTCACGACACAAATCAAAACCGCCCTCGGGTTCATCAGCAAGGCCAATATCAATGATGGCTAAGTCAGGTAACCGTTGTTGAAAGGCTGAAAGGGCCGGTTGACGTCGTTCATACGTCTCCACCTCGTAACCTTGTCGTCGTAATGCGTCAGCATAATTATCCCTAATCGCTGGCTCGTCTTCGACTATTGCAATTCTGCGTCCCATGTCTTGAATTCCTCTATGCCTTTTTTCTGCCACATTCTATCGACACATTGCCTTAATCGCGACCTTTTATCTCCAAAATCATGCGTTGTAATAGCTATACCCAATTAACCCGAGAATGCAGTTTTCAGAGCTTAGCTAGCATGTCAGGACAAGGCGAAATGC
>Ga0105350_10002458_pt1 | contig 11134 bp, 10 predicted proteins | sample EN1Hudsemesocosm_FD_83506 | JGI IMG/M metagenome (GOLD analysis project Ga0105350, IMG submission 83506) | Methane-oxidizing microbial communities from mesocosms in the Hudson Canyon - EN1E Hudson Canyon | ecosystem: Environmental > Aquatic > Marine > Cold seeps | place: Hudson Canyon...
CTCCATCTTCTCCGACTAATCCAGCTCGATCAATGGCGAACAGTACATCAAGGTTCTGAATCGCGACATCATGGATCAATTGGTCGTAGGCGCGTTGCAAAAATGTTGAGTAAATTGCAACAACGGGTTTTACACCTTCGCAGGCTAGCCCAGCAGCGAGTGTTACAGCGTGTTGTTCGGCAATGGCAACATCAAAATAGCGCTCAGGAAAACGTTCAGAAAATTTAATTAAATCAGATCCTTCACGCATTGCTGGGGTGATGGCAACTAATTTAGGTTCCACTTCTGCCATATCACATGCCCATTGACCAAAGATATTCGCGTACTTAGGTTTTTTAATGATTGCTTGGTTCGTGTTTTGGCCTGAATTATCTACTTTGGGCTCAATTTTATTGATTGCATGATAAGCAATAGGATGTGTTTCTGCTGGTGCAAAACCTTTGCCTTTTTTGGTGATAACATGAAGGAATTGAGGTCCTTTTAATTCTTTCATATTTTCTAGTGTGCGGAGTAGTGTTGGCAGATCATGACCGTCTATCGGGCCGATATAGTTGAAACCCAGCTCTTCAAAGAGTGTGCCTGGCGCCATAAAGCCTTTAACGTGCTCTTCTGTTTTTTTCGCGAACTCCATCAAGTTTGGCGTGCCACTTAAAACTCGTTTACTGCTATCGCGAACTTGATTATAAGTTTTGCCTGACAAAATGCGCGCTAAGTGATTTTTTAAGCCGCCCACATTGTTAGATATTGCCATATCATTGTCATTTAAAATGACTAGCATATCTGGGCTCACATCTCCTGCATGACTTAACGCTTCAAATGCCATGCCGGCGGTTAATGCCCCATCGCCAATGACTGCAATCGCTCTTCGGGTTTGGTTTTGAAGTTTTGAAGCTAGGGCCATTCCCATTGCTGCACTAATGGATGTGCTGGAATGGCCAACACCAAATGCATCGTACTCACTTTCTTCGCGTGCAGGAAAAGCTGCAGGGCCATCGTGCTGGCGTATTTTAAGCATTTCTTCTCGCCGGCCGGTGAGAATTTTATGCGGGTAAGCCTGATGGCCTACATCCCAAACAATGCGATCTTCTGGTGTATTAAAAATATAGTGCAGTGCTACCGTCAACTCAACAACACCTAGGCCTGCACCAAAGTGTCCGCCTGATTGACCAACGCTATACAAAAGATAAGCCCGGAGCTCGTAACTTAACTGCTCCAATTGTTCTTCTGAAAGTAGTCTAAGTTGAAAGGGCACATTTACTCGATCTAATAGTGGAGTGTTTGGGCGCTCAGTCGGAATTTCTTGAAAGATAGGAGTTGTTTGCATCAGGTGTAAAATGTCATCTAAAATGTGCTTGAAGTATAACAGATAAAAAGTGCTGGTTACGACGCCTAATATAGTTACGACGTCTAAATAGGTGTAGTGCTGAACCTGCGATCAGGCAAACTCTCGGTTAAAGGGTTCGTTTAACAATGAAATGGCTGATTTCTGCAAGTTTTGAGGTATCTCGATCTGTTATTTTATTAAGTGAAGTAAGTGCTTCTTCGTGAAGCGATTGAAGTTTTTTTCTTGCGCCATCAAGCCCAAGCAGTGCAGGATAGGTTGGTTTGTTGAGGGCTATGTCAGCGCCTTGAGTTTTGCCTAAAGTTTGCGTGTCACTTACGATATCAAGAATATCATCTTGAACTTGGAAGGCTAAACCAATCGCTTGAGCGTAATGCTTGAGGGATGTTTCCTCCGTCGTCGTGATTTCTGTCGTGCTACAAAGTGCTCCCATCATCACGCTTGCTTCAATTAAAGCGCCGGTTTTGTGTTTGTGCATATTTTCAAGCTGTTCGATACTTAGGCTTTGGCCAACGGATTCAAAATCGATAGTTTGTCCTAGTACCATGCCACGAGCACCGCTGGCACGAGCAAGTGTTTGAATCATGTTAATACGATTGTTAGCGGCGAACTGATTGTGACTATACAGGTGGCTTTCTTGTGTTAATAATTCAAATGCCATTGTTTGTAATGCATCTCCAGCAAGGATTGCAGTCGCTTCATCAAAAGCTTTATGGCAAGTTGCTTGGCCGCGTCTTAAATCATCATCATCCATGGCAGGAAGGTCGTCATGGATTAATGAATAAGCGTGGACCAGCTCAACCGCGCAAGCAGGTAATTTGGCAAGTTCTTTTTTGACGCCAAAGCTTTCTGCACTAAGAAGCACCAAGGTAGGGCGGATTCGTTTTCCACCAAGAAGGGTGCTGTAATGAATGGCCTTTGCTAAGGTTGAGTCACGGTCGCTTAACTGGTGAATCGTATGCTGTAATTCGTCATCAATGAATGACTTATAGTCTTCAAACACTAATTGTTCTCTTTATTATTTAGGGAATCTAACTCATAACTTTCATCTTTTTGAGTTAATTTTGAGACGCGTTGCTCCGCTTCTTTTAACGTCGTTTGACAAGTGCGGGTAAGTTGTACGCCTTGTTCAAACGCCTCTAAAGATTGTTCTAATGAAAGCGTACCTTGCTCCATTTTACTAACGATATCTTCAAGCGCCTGTAATGATGTTTCGAAATCATCAACTGAGTCTTTTTGGGGCATATTGGTCTCTAAGAAAGCATGTTTACTGTTAATTTTTTATTCGTTATTTATGAACTTGTTTATTGTATAGGCAACGAGGGAAAATACGTGTAAAAAATCATGATTTTTTACTAATCCCGACTACACTATTTGTAAACTCTCGTATTTTTCATCATAAAACAAAATAATATTGATGAAATAAGAGGGGCAACAGCCCTTAAGTATACAGATAGTTGAATCACTCTTGAAATAGAGCTGGCTGTTTTTGTTTCAAGTGATGATAAGTTGTTTAAAGCGCGTTTAGGAAAATGGTAAGCATGTTCAAAAATATAATGCAGCAGTATATTAAAAGTGTCAGGAGCATTTTGTGGATTTAGCAACCCTTATCGGGATGATCGGTGGTATCGGAATCGTTATATTTGCTATGACCTTGGGTGGGTCGTTGTCGATGTTTGCAGACGTTCCTTCTGTACTCATTGTACTGGTAGGGTCAACCTTAGTTTGTATGATGAAGTTTAACTTGGGTCAGTTTTTAGGCGCGGGTAAAACAGCAGCGAAAGCATTTATGTTTAAGTTGGATTCGCCTGAAGATATGATTACCTTAGTGGTTGAATTAGCCGATGCAGCAAGAAAAGGCGGCTTATTATCTTTAGAGGGTAAAGAGATCAGTAATAGCTTTTTGGAAAAAGGAATTGGTCTTTTAATTGATGGCCATGATGCTGATGTGGTTAAAACAGTTCTGATGAAAGATAAAAATATGGCGGTTGCCCGGCATAAATCTGGCGCAAGCGTATGGATGTCCTTAGGCGATCTTGGGCCTGCAATGGGAATGATTGGAACGTTGATCGGCTTGGTGGCGATGTTATCGAATATGGATGACCCTAAGTCGATAGGCCCTGCGATGGCCGTTGCTTTGTTAACGACCTTATATGGGGCAATGTTGGCGAATATGATCTGTATTCCGTTTGCAGATAAACTCACGATTAGAATGGAAGAAGAAAATCTAATTAAATCAATGGCAATCGATGCAGTCTTGGCAATTCAAGCTGGCCAGAATCCTCGTGTCATTGAGGGTATGTTACGTACATATTTAGCGGAAGGTAAGCGACCTGTCGCAGAAGAATAATTCATGATTTTCACATATATAATTAATGATAGTCAGCCATAACGAGTTTTAGGTAAAGATATAAATGAGTGATGAAGAAGAACATGATTGCGAGTGTGTCCCTGGTCTCCCTGCTTGGATGGGAACCTTTGCAGACTTGATGTCGCTCCTGATGTGCTTCTTTGTTTTGCTTTTATCTTTTGCAGAAATGGATGTGCTCAAGTTTAAGCGTCTAGCAGGTTCTATGCGTGAAGCTTTTGGTGTACAAAACCAGGTTGATGTGACTAGTATTCCTAAAGGCACGAGCATAGTTGCGCAAGAATTTTCTCCTGGTAAGCCAGACCCCACCCCGCTACAAATGGTAATGCAACAAACGGTTGATGCCGATAAGTCCTCCTTGGAAGTTTTATGTGCAGCTGAAATTGAAAAGGCTGTTGCAGACGCATGTGATGAGTCGACTGAAAATGCACAAGATAAAAAAGCTCAAATTAGTGAGTTCGTCGCTCAAAAACTAATGGAAATGGAAGAAGAGGCCGAAACCAAAGCAGAAGAAATAGCTGAAAAAATGCAAACTGAAATTGCGAAAGATATGGTCGAAATTGAAACGCAAGGTCGACGAATTGTTATTCGAATTCAAGAAAAAGGTGCTTTTTCGTCAGGCTCAGCCACATTGCAAGATGAGTTTATTCCAGTGCTTGATAAGTTAATTGATATGCTGGCAACGATAGAAGGACATATTGCTGTTGAGGGCCATTCCGACGACATTCCGATTAAAACATTTATGTTCCCGTCTAATTGGGATTTGTCAGTTGCCAGAGCGTTAGAGGTGGCACACGGTTTGTTTGATGATGGCTACATCGAACCGGATCGATTTAGCGTCGCTGGTTTTGCGGATACCCGACCTTTGGTGCCAAACGATACAGCAGATAATCGAAGAAGAAATCGTCGAGTAGAAATTATTCTACAAGAGAAAACGGACAAACAAGTTAAAAAGGAATTAAAAGAAGAAAGCAAAGAGCTTGATGCTAATCCAAGAACGATTGATGATATTTTTAAACTAGACCCCGATGAAATATTTTAGGTTACATGTTTTAGGGTATATATAAAACAAGGATAAAAATGACTGCGCCACATGATGAAAGACGACGCTATTTTCGTGTGAATGACTTAATCGGAATTCGCTACCGAATTTTGTCGGAGGGAGAAGCTCAAATAGCTATACAGGCGAAACCATCATCATTGAAAAGCCTATTATCTCAAATGGATGAAGACATTACGGTTGCTTTATCAAAGGTCAAAAATACCGACTCTGACGCCTACCACGTACTTAGTTTGTTTAATCAGAAGATCAACTTAGTGATTGGGCATGGTTTTGATAAAGGTGATGACGATGTGGCATGTATGCGAGCATGTCAGGTTAACTTGAGTGCCTGCGGTATTGCTTTTCCATGCTCAACTCCTGCTAAACTAAACCAGCATCTTGAAATAGAACTTAGTTTGTACCAGAGTAATATACATATTACTCTGATTGCAGCGGTAATTGCTTGTGAAGATTACTTGGATGAAGTAAATGAAAATAAATACTTGGTTCGAGCTGATTTCATTAATATCTCCGACGTTGACCAAGAACACCTTATTCAATATGTCATTAAGCGGCAAGCGCAGCAGCTAACAGAGCAGCGTGAAGCGAAAGCACTGCTTTCAGATGGCGCATCGGAGTGCTAGTGATTTTTTGTCATCATGCACTTGTACAGATTCTGTTTCGACCAGATTGCTTAGCTTGATATAACGCCTTGTCTGCATCTTGATATATTTCCCATGCACTTTTTGAAGATGATGATGCCGTCGCAACGCCAAAAGATGCCGTGATTTTGATTTGTTCACCTTGCCAAGAGCTGGTGCTTTGCTCGATGGCTGCTCTAATTCGTTCAGCTAAAAGAGACGCAGCCTTTAAATTACAATCACATGCAATGATGCTGATTTCTTCTCCTCCTACCCTAGCAGCAATTTCGCTTGTACGGCAATTTGCCATGATTGTTGATGAAATATTTTTTAGCACTTCATCCCCAGCAGGGTGACCGTATTGGTCATTGATGCGTTTAAAAAAGTCGAGATCAATCAGAATGACTGAAAATGGACTAGCGGAGCGACGATGACGTTTGAATTCTTGCTCTAAACGGTTTTTAAAATATCTCTTATTATACAGTGCAGTTAATTCATCAGTTAAAGCGAGGTCAGTAATCATTTGTTCACGCTTACCAATCGCATAGCCCAATGCTGAAAAAACAATTGAAGTGGCCAATATCATATATGCGTATAAAAGTGCATCAATTTGAGCAGGATTAAAAGGATTTCTACCTGCTAGCCATTGAGTCAATACCCAGCCAAGCGGAGCGCCTAAAGCAAGTAATAAACCATACATTGCCCGCAATAAAGGAAGGGAAATGAATCGCGTCAGTTTATTGGAAAGCATCGCGTCGGCATTACGAATCAAAGTCATTCTGAGTTAACTTCCTCCGTATTTATTTATTGATTTTTATTACGTCTATCGTTTCAGATTAGCATGATTTCTTAAAAATTGACTGACTTTTATTAAGAATAAATATGTTTGATAGGTGAAATAATATTCAATATCGCTTAGCTTGAGCTAGGCTTAAAATATAATAAGATTGATCTGTTCGGTGAATAGCATGTTAGTAAAAGAAGTGATGAATAAAGATCCTTTAATCGTAGGTTTAGAGACGACTCTAAAAGTAGCGATATCTAGAATGGCAGAGACAAGAAGTTCGTGTATTTTGGTCGTTACTGAGCAGAAACCTGTCGGAATTGTAACTGAGCGCGACGTAAGTATTCTGTTTGCAGAAGTCTTGGCTGGAAAGGGGGAATTAGATCGTCAAATACAGGAAATTATGACGCCAGAACCGGTTTGTGTAACGGAGCACAGTTTATTTAAAGACGCTTTGATGTTGTCAAGAAGCCGAAAATTACGTCATTTACCGGTATTGAATGATCAGGACCTATTAGCAGGTTTAGTGACGCAAACTAATTTGGTTGACGCTTATGCTGGCTTGGTTGATAAACAGGATGAGCTAGAGAATAGTGTTGAGCAATTAAAATTATTATCACTTGAAGACCCGCTATTAGGGATAGGTAACCGGAGAGCGATGGAGGTCGATTTAGCGTTCACTGAAGCGGATGCTATTCGGCATCATAAAACGTACGCCGTCGCCTTGTTAGATATAGATTTCTTTAAAGGGTTTAATGATACCTATGGTCATCAAACAGGAGATGATGCACTACGGGTTGTTGCTCAAACAATAAAACAAACCGTTAGGACATCTGACCGCGTTTTCCGTTATGGCGGAGAAGAAATTCTTATTTTGATGCCAGAAGCAAATATGGAAAGTGCATTTAAATGTGCCGATCGAGCTCGCAAGGCAGTTGAAAATTTACAAATTCCTCATGAAGGTTCTCCATTAGGCGTTTTAACCTTGAGTGGCGGTGTCGCATCGGAAGAAGAGGGGGTGTGGGTGGATCTTGTAGACAGGGCCGATAAAGCACTTTATCGGTCAAAAAATAATGGAAGAAATCGCACAACTAAAGATTAGGCTTTCAGTTTTAGTGTCTCATTACCGTTTCTTTCGAATTCAATTCACTCAAGATAGTAAGGGTTATTAGTGCTAGATAACGGTGCTTTTCCATTAGGAACGATGCTTTATTGGGCTCCGACTCAATTAGATAGGTTTTCTGTTACGGGTTGCTTCATAGGTGTGTTAGCAGGCGTAAAAGAGGGCGTTTCATTATGAAATTTATCTTTTAGCCTAAAGTGTTCGAGCCAATCAGCTTCGGGAGTGTTTTTAAAGTGATCGTCAATTTCTTCAAACCATTTGATGCTTTTTAATGATTGAGCGGAAGGCTTTTCGAACAGAGGTTGTAGCGACTGCTCGTAATGTTGCAGGGCAGTATTGATGTCTTTGTTTTTGTTCAAGCAATTTGCAAGGGCGTAGCCCATTGAAAAGGCGGAGGTTAGCCCTTGTCCTGCGCTGTAATGGAATGACATAGCCCCATCACCAATCAAAGTAACATTCTCATGGGCCAGATTTTGGGTGGTATTCATTTTAAATGCATACCAGGGCAAATTCGCTGGCGTGAGTGAAATGTTGTCGCCATTGCTGCTGAGTATTTCATTTAAATACGGAATGGAGTCTTTTGGTGACTTGCCTTTGAATTTTCCTGAGTCAGCGCATTGATTAGACATTTCTATAATTACAACTTGCTTGTTTTCGGTCAGCGGGTAAGAGGTCATAATAATGACACCTTCTGGCGCTTGAAAAGTGTAAAAACAGGCTTCTTTTCTGATTTGATCAGTTTCGTTCATAAACCACGAAAACTGTAATTTTGCGGTATGGATATGTGGTTTAAAGTTTTTTGCAAAGTGCCGTTTAACGATGCTATTAACGCCATCAGCGCCAACCAGTAAGTCTGATGATTTTTTTAGTCGCTTTATATCGGCTGGTGTTACTTTTCGTTCTTTTATTTTTACGTTTAATGATAATGCTTTCTTATGGAGGTAACGCATGAGTTCAAATCGCGTGACACTAAAGCCATCTGAGAAATCAAAGGTTCGACTATCATTATTTGTTTTGAAAAGCGCCTGCGTAATTAAAGGTGTTTCGCCATTGGGGAATAACGCTTTAAAGTAATTTTCATCTAACCTTTTCAATAAAGCGGTACCTAAGCTTTGCAGGGTGTAACCTAGCCCAAACGAATTAACAGACTCGTTTCTAGCTTCATAAACAACAACATTAATCTCTGGATTTAAGGATTTGATTGAGCAGGCAAAATATAATCCTGCAGGCCCGCCACCAATAATACAAATCTTCATATTCCGTAAACCTTTTGATAATGCATAGAGATTAGGTTAATAACTTGTTAGATATAACTTTACACTGTATAGATTTTAAATCAACCAGCTTCTAACGAAAGTGTGACTGAAAGCATATTGCTATTGTGTCCGTTATATTTGGAGAAGCTTCTAATACTCAAGTACTTGAGTAAAATGACTCGTCAGAAAAGCATTGGTCAGCTAAAATAATGCCTTGTTCATTTTGGAGATAATAAATTCGTGTCGAATAAAAGCTATCATCATGGCGACTTAAAAGAAGCGCTCATTTCATCTGCACGAAAAATTTTAACGGAACAAGGTGCTGACGCTTTATCCCTTAGGGCGATTGCTTCTGATGTTGGGGTGTCACATATGGCACCTTATGCCCACTTTAAAAATAAGAAAGCTTTATTTCAATCTATTGCTGCTGGGGGGTTTAGAGAGTTATCAGATAAAATGCTGTTGGATAGCAAAGAGTTTTCTAAAGCCCAAGATTTAATCTTAGCCTATGGTGCAACCTACGTAGAATTTGCACTAGAAAACCCTCAGTTGTATCGCTTAATGTTAGGACAAGTGGAAAATACCGGGCGGCGAAATCAGAGTGACCCCAGTCAAGCAGGTATTGATATCTCATTAATGAGCCCTGTTGTGTCTTCGGAGTTAGAAGCCAGCTCTACTCGCCCGTTTTTATTGCTTCATGACGCTTTTGCCAGAGCAAATAAGAAAGATGACGACAAACAAGTCAAAGCCCAAGCGGTAGGTGCTTGGGCAATGGTGCATGGTATGGCGGCATTGATTATTGAAGGACATTTTACCATTCCGGATACGATGTCCGTGAAAGCATTTCTAACGATGGTTGCGGTGCAATCTCCTCGTTAGAAAGCTTGTTTGATAAACGGGTGGTTAAAGTATGATTTCAATATCTTCCGTTGGAAACGCAACACATGAATGTATCCAGCCAAATTGCTTATCTGATACTCTTAGGTGAGCTTCTGGCGGATTAAATACATCACCTGAAACCAGCTTCACACGACACAAACTACACTCGCCAGAGCGACAAGCATTTTCGGCTGAATAGCCATTTCTTTCTAAACTATTTAAGAGTGGTTCGCCTGCTTTAGCTTTAAAACTGCCTTTTCCTTTGACGGTAATAGTTACTTCGTCTTCCATGCTAACAGTGTTGGGCCAGTTATCTAACTGGTCTGGGTGTTTGGGAGGGCCATTTGCTTCAATGCGGACAAATCGTGATTCAACACCTAAATTACCAAGTTGCGCTTGGCAATGTTCATTAAAAGGGGTTGGGCCGCATACATAAAACATCTTACTATTTACATCGCCAACAAGTGACTGAATTAACTCCCCTTCAAGATGTCCTGTTAAGCCACTATAGCCCTCTGGTGGACGGGATATAACTTCTGTGAGTTTAAAGTTGTCGTGTTGTTCAGCGAGTGAACGTAGCTCATCAATTATAATTACATCATCTATGTAGCTTGATGCGTAGATAAAATGAAACTGGTAATCAAGGTCACTATCTAGAACACTTTTTAACATGCTTATTGCTGGCGCTATGCCTGACCCACCGGCTAAAAATACTAAGTCTTTGCCATGAAAAATAGGGTTATGATAAAAAGTACCCATTGGGCCAGTGCTGAGAAACTGTTGCCCTGTTTCTATATGATCCAGAAGAAAAGGCGTAACAAAACCGTCTTGAACACGTTTTACGGTTAAATCATAGTAGTCTCGTTGAGAAGGAGATGAAGATATCGCATAAGGGCGTGCGGTTTGAACTCCGTCTATTTCAACAAACAGGTTGATATATTGACCTGCTTGAAAGGGTGGCAGTGACCCACCTGTTGAAACTAAACGAAAGGTTTTAGTGCTTTTAGTTTCTTCAATGATTTCAGCCACTTCTAAAGTAAGGCGTTTAGGGTGAAGTTTGGCGATGGTATTGGCGGTTGCCCACTTTTGGTCCGAAAAATCTGAGCCGGTTTCAGCGAGGGCTGCTTTAACTTCAACGGCTTCTTGATAACCGACAACTGCGCTTAATACGTTTTTCTTAGATTCAGTCTGTTGTGACTTAGAGAAGGAATTAGGCATTTTCAAGCTCCTGTTGTTCTGATTTTAATTGCTTTAAGACAGCGCGTGCGGTGGATTCTCCGGCCATATAGGTCGGTTGAAAGCCTCCCATATTATTCCAGCAGCCAGCCATATAAAGTCCTGAAATCGCATCAATGCGCTCTCGAAATAATTCGGAGTCTTGAGGGGTTTGTTTGAAACCATAAATCGCACCATCAGGTGTATTAAGGTAACGCATCATTGTAAGAGGCGTGGCGACTTCAACTTCTTCTATGTGATCGCGAATTTTCGGAAATGTCTGGGCAATAACATCGATTAACTTTTCAGAAAAGTCATACTTGGTTTGTGCGTACTGTTCTTCAGGAATATCATTCCATACTTCGCCGTACTGTAAGCAGACTAATGAAACGATACTTTTTCCTTCAGGGGCAAAGCTCGGGTCGTCAAAGTTATAACACGTTAACATGCCTGCTACGGGTGTATTCATGGTGAGCATTCCTTC
>Ga0105350_10002462_pt1 | contig 11129 bp, 10 predicted proteins | sample EN1Hudsemesocosm_FD_83506 | JGI IMG/M metagenome (GOLD analysis project Ga0105350, IMG submission 83506) | Methane-oxidizing microbial communities from mesocosms in the Hudson Canyon - EN1E Hudson Canyon | ecosystem: Environmental > Aquatic > Marine > Cold seeps | place: Hudson Canyon...
AAAATCATAGGTGAGTAAAGCTGTAAAAAGATTCTTTAGTTGTATGTTGAACCGTTTATATAGAGGACATTATTTGACACTCAACATGTAGAAATTAATTCAAAGGTATATTCATTAATTTATCGATATTTTATCTTTTCATAAAAGATAGAGAACTAATGAGTATAAGTTTCAAATATCATGACTATAAATGGGTGCATGATATCGCAAATAACTCATTATCTTATAATCGTCAATTACCACTAGAACTATGACCTTCAATAGAGCCATTTATTTGTCCACATCAAAAGCTTTAAATATTTAATTCAAAAATATCTTATTGACCTAACTCATTTCTTAGTTTAAATTAAAAACCTGACTATGTAGTCAGGTTTTAGTTTTCAATAATAAATAATAATAAATTATTCCTACTTATTTGGTCTTACTCTCGTTTTCATAAGAAATAACAAAAAATATAAAAAGAAATTACAAGGAATAATATGGATACCAATATTTTACGCAGCATCCTGGGGATTTTTGTTCTTCTCGGTATTGCATATTTAGCATCATCAGACAGAAAAAATATCAATTGGCGTACGATTATTGGCGCATTAGTTTTACAAATTTCACTGGGCGCTTTTGTATTATATATACCCGCTGGAAAAGACATTTTACTGAGCGTTGCGAATGGCGTTTCTGGTGTTATTGGTTATGCAAACGATGGTATTAGTTTCATATTTGGTGAGCAAATAGGTGAAAAAAGCTTAGGCTTCATGTTTGCTTTCCACGTTTTACCGGTGATCGTATTTTTCTCTGCGCTGATCGCTGTACTTTATTATATCGGTGTAATGGAACTGGTGATTAAATTTATTGGCGGTGGTCTACAAAAACTACTGAAAACTAGTCAAGCTGAATCGATGTCAGCTACGGCTAATATCTTTGTTGGGCAAACAGAAGCGCCATTAGTTATTAAACCCTTTCTTCCAAAAATGACACGTTCTGAGCTCTTTGCTGTAATGGTTGGTGGTTTGGCTTCGGTAGCGGGGTCTGTAGTTGCAGGCTACGCTGGTATTGGTATTGACTTAAAATATTTAATTGCAGCAAGTTTTATGGCGGCCCCAGGTGGTTTACTGATGGCAAAAATGTTGGTGCCTGAGACAGAACAACCTAATGACAGTTTAGATGATATGAAGTCTGATGCCAAAGAAGCGGTTAATGTTATCGATGCGGCAGCAACTGGTGCATCTAATGGCATGATGCTCGCTCTAAATGTTGGTGCTATGCTTTTAGCCTTTGTTGCCTTATTAGCAATGGTTAACGGCTTACTTGGAGGATTTGGTGAATTATTTGGTCTTCAAAACCTTAGTTTACAACTTATTTTAGGTTACATCTTTCAACCGGTTGCCTACATTATTGGCATTCCTTGGCATGAAGCAAATATGGCAGGTAGCTTTTTAGGACAAAAAATTGTCATCAATGAATTTGTTGCTTATCTAGACTTTATTACAGTAGCTGACCAATTGAGTGCTAGAACTCAAGCCATTATAACTTTTGCACTTTGTGGTTTTGCTAACCTTTCATCAGTCGCTATTTTATTAGGCGGTATGGGAAATATGGCGCCAAGTCGTCGACCAGATATCGCGAAATTGGGTATGAAAGCCGTATTAGCTGGAGCTATGGCTAATCTAATGAGTGCGACTATCGCAGGTATCTTTATCACATTTTAGTACTTCAAACTTAAACGAATAAACTTAAACTTTTTTACAGGAATTATCATGCAAGTAAAATTTTCTCAACTTGAACAATTGAAAACAATGACAACAGTTGTCGCGGATACTGGCGATATTGAAGCCATTGCACAATTTTCACCTATGGATGCTACAACTAATCCATCGTTATTATTAAAAGCAGCTGCAATTCCAGCCTATAAGGAATTATTAACAGAAGCTGTGAATTGGGCAAAAGGTCAAACAAGTGATAAAGAACTTCAAGTAAGCCTAGCAGGCGACAAATTATCAGTATTGATAGGTTTAGAAATTTTAAAAACAGTACCTGGACGTATTTCTACTGAAGTTGATGCACGATTATCTTTTGATAAAGAAGCAAGCATCGTAAAAGCACGTCAACTTATTGCTATGTATAAAGAAGCGGGTATAGGCAAAGAACGTATCTTGATTAAAATGGCGTCAACATGGGAAGGTATTCAGGCCGCTAAACAACTTGAGCAAGAAGGTATTCAATGTAATTTAACCTTGTTGTTTAGTTTCGCTCAAGCAAAAGCTTGTGCAGAAGCTAGCGTATATTTAATTTCACCTTTTGTTGGTCGTATTCTTGATTGGCACAAAAAAGATTCAGGACGAGATAACTACTTATCACATGAAGATCCTGGAGTTATTTCTGTGACCGAAATTTTTAATTATTATAAACAACATAGTTATAACACAGTTGTTATGGGAGCAAGTTTTAGAAACGTAGGAGAAATTATTGCATTGGCGGGTTGTGACCGATTAACTATTAGTCCTCCACTAATGGCTGAGTTATCTCATAGTAATGAGCGTATAACACAACAATTAATGCCTGCTACTCAAGTGCTGGACCAACCTGTAGAATTAACAGAAGCTCAATTTCGTTGGGAAATGAACCAAGATGCTATGGCTACAGAAAAATTATCTGAAGGTATACGTAACTTTGCGATTGATCAATGTAAGCTTGAAGTTCAATTAAGCCAATTGTTTTAAAATAACCTAATAAATTAAGGATACCTTTAATGTTAATGGATACTTTTAATGATAATTGGCGTCAGCTTCAACAACACTTAGGTGAGATAGAAAGTTGTCATTTACGTGATTTATTTTCGAGTGAACCTAAACGCGCTGAAAATTTATCAGTAAGCGCTTGTGGTTTAAATCTGGACTATTCCAAAAATCGGATCACTTTGAAAACACGCGCTTTATTAATGGCATTAGCAGAGTCTGCACAGTTATCTGAAAAACGTGATGCGATGTTTTCTGGAGATCCAATTAACAATACCGAGAATCGGGCAGTTTTACATACTGCTTTACGTCAACAAGGTAATGAACCTGTATTTGTTGATGGTGTTGATATCGTACCTCAAATTAAAGCTGTACGTATCAAGGTAGAAGCTGTTGTTAACAAAGTGCGTGATAAGGAATGGTTTGGTTACAGTGGCAAATGCATTACGGACGTTTTAAATTTAGGCATTGGCGGTTCTTTTTTAGGACCTAAAATAGTAACTACTTCATTGAAACCTTATGTTGAAGGTGGTCCAAAACAGCATTTTGTTGCCAACATCGATGGTAACCATTTGAATGATGTATTAAGTCATTTAAACCCAGAAACAACTTTAGTGCTTATCGCTTCAAAGTCTTTTAACACACAAGAAACACTGACAAATGCTGAATCTACTCGTGAGTGGTTTTATGATTACGGTGTAACCTTTGGGCAGTTAAATAGACACTTTATAGCCATTTCGTCGAATGTAACGAAAGCCGTTGAGTTTGGAATAAGCGATGAAAACGTTTTTCCAATGTGGGATTGGGTTGGTGGTCGATATTCTTTATGGTCAGCAATAGGAATGCCCATCGCGATGGCTATTGGTAATGATGGTTTCGAAGAATTACTTAAAGGTGCGGCTGATCTCGATACTCATTTTAAAGAGGCACCACTTGAGCAAAACCTACCGGTATTAATGGGTATGTTAGGTGTATGGAATCATAATTTCTTTGGTTGCCAAACACATGCATTATTGCCTTACAGTCATTATTTACGTGGTTTTCCGGCTTACGTGCAACAAATGGATATGGAGTCAAATGGAAAAAGTTGTCAACTTAACAATGAAATTGTGAGCAGTACAACTGGTCCTGTGATCTGGGGAGCGGAAGGTACTAACGGCCAACATGCATTTCATCAGTTATTGCATCAAGGTACTTCGGTAGTTCCTGTTGATTTTATTCAACCGCTAGTTGCTGACCATGATATGGATGGGCACCAAGATATGTTGGTGGCTAATTGTTTTGCACAAAGTAAAACGCTAATGCAAGGTAAAACACATCAACAAGCTTACGATGAACTTGTCGATTCAGGGATGGATACAGCGTTAGCTAAAGTTATTGCTAAGCATAAGGAAATGCCCGGAAATAGACCCTCAAACACATTAACCTTTGACCGATTGACGCCTTATCAATTGGGGACATTAATTGCTTTATATGAACATAAAGTTTTTGTACAAGGTGTTATCTGGAATTTAAATTCTTTTGATCAGTGGGGTGTTGAACTCGGTAAAATATTGGGAGACGATATCTTGTCGCGAATAGTACAACCAGGTAACAGTGAGCGATCAGATAGCTCTACTGAATTACTCCTTGCTCAGTATCGGCATGCTAATCAGTAACTGAATTGTAATTAGCCTCTTGTGCATAATACATAGAGGCTAATTTCATTATTATGTTTAAACAAATTAATAATGCAATAAAGTAAACCTATTTAAAAATCTTAAATAGGCTTCTAATTATTTGCTACTTGGACTTAATCACTTCCCCTGATTTCATAACAAAATCGACATCTAATAATTCTTTAATATCTACTAGAGGGTTAGCGTGCATTGCAATAATATCAGCAATTTTACCGACTTCTATTGTTCCCAAACTCTTTAATTTACCAATTAAGTCAGCAGCATTAACTGTTGCTGATTTTAGTATGTCTTGTGTCGACATACCTGCATCATGCATCAGTACTGCTTCTCTTCCATTGTTACCATGCTTTGAAACACCACTGTCTGTTCCGTAAGCAATCTTGACCCCGGCCTTATGTGAACGCTTAAAATTTGCAATCATATCAGCACCGACACGTATCGCTTTGGCTCTAATTGCTGGAGATAAAAAATCTGTTTTTTTTGCAAGTTCAACTACTGTATCGCCAGCCATCAATGTAGGTACGAGATAAGCACCTCCTTCTTTGAAGAGTTTGATACTTTCTTCATCTGCATAACTGCCGTGCTCGATACTATCAACACCAGCACGGAGTGCGGCATTAATTCCATTAGCAGCATGAGCATGACTTGCAACTTTTCGCCCTAAAGCATGAGCAGCATTTACAACTTCACGTAATTCATCATTTGCCATTTGTTGGCCGGTACCCGTATCTGTATCTGAAAGTACACCGCCAGTAGACGTAATTTTAATTACGTCAGCTCCAAATTTAATTGCTCTTCGTGTTGCTCGACGACAATCATAAGGGCCATCACAGATGGTTTTTGCAGTATGCATTTCAAGTAACTGAGGATTCATACCATCAACATCTCCATGACCACCTGTTACCGCAACATTACTGCCTGCGGCTATAACACGTGGACCTTGAAGCCAACCACGTTTTACAGCATCACGTAATGCAAAACTTTGCTCTGGACTTCCTCCTAAATCACGTACAGTAGTAAAGCCAGCCATGAGAGTTTTCTTCGCAAAGAATGCACTTTTAGCTAAAATGTCTGAGTCTGATAGTCTTAATGTTTGACTATCATTTTTAGGACCAAGCTCACCTTGCAAATGGACATGCATGTCCATTAAGCCAGGCATAACAAAACTTTTTGACAAATCAACAAACGTAGCATTTATATCGATAGAAGCTGGGGTTATAAACCCTTTTTTAATTTGACTAATTTTTCCATCAGTGATCACAATTGTTTGCTTTTTTAATGTTGAATTACCTGGAACAGCCAATAATTCCCCCGCATGGATAACCTGCGTATCGGCCAGTACAACGTTTGATAATAAGCCAGCTAAAGTCATTGAAATAATATTATGTGCTTTCATCCATATTCCTTTTTAATTGTTCTCGTTATAATTATAGTTAATTGATGTAGCGATTTTTAATAATATATTTACCATAGCAGGGATATCGAAAAGAAAATAACTAATTAAACATTAATGAATATATTTATAAGCGTTTTATCATTTATATCTATGTTAAATCATTTGCTTATATTTAGATTTGTCTAAAATATTATAGAATAAAGGCACTCAAATAATTTAAACTAAAACTTTAATTCCTTTAAAAAAGACTCACCATAATCCATTGCTTCTAATGCAAACAAACTAGCTAAGGTTTGTCCTAAATCAGCAAAGGTATTACGTTTTCCCAGATTAACTGAATCAACATTGTTGTGATATGCAATTACAGGTACAAACTCTCGCGTATGATCGTTGCCCGGCCAAGTTGGGTCGCAGCCATGGTCAGCCGTTAATAAAAGTAAATCATCATCATTCATTTGATTTAAGAATTCAGCCAAACGAACATCAAAATATTCTAATGCTTCACCAAAGCCAACAGGGTCACGTCGATGGCCAAAATCTTGGTCAAAATTAACTAGATTAGTAAAAATCAAGCTATTGTCGGGAGCGGTTCCAATATGTGCTAATGTTGAATCCAATAGTGCAGGAATGCCTGTCGCTTTCGTTTTAATACTTATACCTTGATGAGCAAAAATATCTGCAATTTTTCCTACACTGATTACTGTACCGCCGGCATTTGTTAGCTTTTCTAATACTGTAGTGGCAGGTGGTAGCACTGAATAATCTCTACGATTCCCAGTACGCTCAAATTCAGCTGAACTTTCACCAATAAAAGGACGGGCGATAACCCGGCCTATATTCATAGGATCGAGTATTTCACGGACTTGCTCACAATACTTATATAAATTATCTAATCCGAAATGCGTTTCATGTGCAGCAACCTGAAACACACTGTCACCTGAGGTATAACAAATAGGCATTCCACTTCTTATGTGTTCTTCACCTAATTCAGCAATTATATTAGTACCAGAAGCATGGCAATTTCCTAACATATCAGTATAGCCAGTAACTTGGTTTATTTGTGCAATTAATTCAGCAGAAAAACTGTTCTTTTTATCAAGAAAATAGGTCCAATCAAATAAAACAGGTACGCCTGCCATTTCCCAATGTCCACTAGGCGTATCTTTACCTGTGCTAATTTCAGCAGCATAACCATAGGCTCCTTGACTCGGAGCTTCAGGTTCAACTTCAAGTATTCTGTTTGAAGCTTGTTGGCACGCTTTGACTAAACCTAATTTACTCAGGTTGGGGAGTTTTAATTGTCGTTTTTTGTTTTGTTTAAATTTTTCAGCTAAATTAGCAAAAGTGTTAGCATTGACATCTCCAAATGCTTCTGCATCAGGCGCATGACCAAGGCCAAAACCGTCAATAACTAGAATAATCGCTCTAGGCATGATTTTCTCTTTTTATAAATTTTTGAATGATTTATGCATAAAATAAAGGCGACTACATTGTCGCCTTTATTCAAAATTTTGAATTCGACTTCAAGAAAAAACTTATGTTATAAGTTCATGTATCACTGGTTCAATAGTTACTTGTGTAGCTGAAATCTCAACAGCAGCTAGATATTGCTGTATAGCTAACGTGGCTTGTGCTTCATCTTTCGCATGAACAATTGCAACAATGTCACCTTCAGACACTTTTGTACCTTTAGGTTTTATGTCACTAAATCCAACACTGTAATCTAGACTTTGATTATGATCTACACGGCCACCGCCCATTTCAACTAATGACATGCCAATAGCACGAGTATCCATTGCGCCAATGAAACCTGCAGAAGTAACTTTTATTGGTTTTATTATATTAGCCTTAGGAAGAATATTTTCACTATTTGTTAATAAATCAGCTGGACCGCCCATAGCCGTAATCATTTTACTGAATATTTCAGCGGCTTTTCCTGATGCTAATGCGCTTTCGGCTAAGTCAGTTGCTTGGTTAATATTTTTAGCTATGTTACTGGTTAATAACATGCGAGCTGCAAGTGCTATCGTTATTTCATGTAATCTTGGCTCACGGTATTTACCTGTTAAATAGTCTACAGTTTCTTGAATTTCTAGCGCGTTACCGACGGTAGTTCCTAGCGGTTGGTTCATGTCGGTGATTAATGCTTGTGTTGGCGTACCAGCACCATTAGCAACTGATACGATTGAGTTTGCTAGTGCTTTAGCTGATTCAATATCAGCCATCATGGCGCCATTACCTACTTTTACATCCATCACTAAAGATTCAAGTCCAGCGGCTAATTTTTTTGATAAAATGGATGCTGTGATTAGAGGAATAGATTCGACGGTACTTGTTACATCGCGGATAGAATAAAGGCGTTTATCTGCAGGTGCCAAATCTTTAGTCTGAGAAATAATTGCAGTACCTTGCTCTTTTACCGTTGCTTGAAATTCTGAAAGGCTAGGGCGAACGTTAAAACCTGGAATGGCTTCTAGTTTATCAACGGTACCACCTGTATGGCCTAATCCTTGACCTGCAATCATAGGAACATTTGCTCCACAAGCAGCAACGATTGGCGCTAGCATTAAACTTACTTTATCACCAACACCACCAGTTGAATGTTTATCAACAATAGGTTTATTTAATTTATTCTCCCAGTTAACAACAGTACCTGAATCTCGCATTGCCATTGTTAAGCTAACAACTTCGTCAGTTGTCATTCCATTTAGCCAAATGGCCATCGCCATAGAACCCACTTGTGCATCGGTGAAGTCACCCGTTTTAAGACCATCTACAAAACTTTGAATTTCGTCTACAGTTAAGGCTTGTTTGTTACGTTTTTGGCGAATAATATTTTGAGGTAAATGCATAATGGTTCCTTAAGATAATAATTGTGGTGTAAAAGCATCGGGTAGCAATTCTGCAACCGTCCATACTTTCAAATGGTCAAGGTGGTTAGCTGATGCTACTAAAGCATCTTGGCTAAGAAATTCAGCGATTACTTGTCTGCAAGCACCACAAGGCGGTGTTAATTTCTCTTGCTGAGTGTAAACAAGCAATGCAGTTATAGTGCTTGATTCTTGGTTTACCGCAAAAGATAAGCAATTACGTTCAGCACAAACTGTTAAGCCATATGAAGCATTTTCTACATTACAGCCCGTATAAATATTGTTGTTAGTATCGATTGCAGCAGCACCAACATGAAATTTACTATAGGGCGCATAAGCTTTTGAGGCAGATTTCTTAGCTTGACTGATGAGCGGTAACCAATCGTTTAGGTTTGTATTGTTTTTATTTAGTTTCATACGTGTACCATTACTTAAATTTAAACAGATTTAATAAGCACATATTGTATTTACTTGACTCTTGTGTCAAGATTTAATCCTAATTATTTGACCAATTGGTCAGGTATTTTGTTTTTTATTTAATTTTTACTAGAAAGAGTGTTGTCATGTCCCTGTTAGAAGTTTTTGGTTATGTTGCTAGTGTCTTAATTGCTTTGTCTTTAATGATGTCTAATATCAAGCAATTACGTTGGATTAATTTGTTTGGTGCTGCAGCATTTAGTGCGTATGGTTATTTTATTGATGCTTACCCTGTTTTTATCTTAAATGGTTGGATAGCTTTAGTAGATATTTACTATTTGGTTCGTATTTATCAAGAAAAAGACCAATTTGACTTAGTAAAATTAAGGTCGGTAGAATCTCCTTTGTTTAACTTATTGAAACAAAGTTATGGTAAAGACATTACGCAGCTCCATAAAGGCTTTGAATGGAATCAACTTGATGATGCTTTAGTATTCTTATTATTTAGGAACATGAAACCTGTTGGTTTTTTCGCTTGTAAAGAATTAAATGATGAAGGAAAAGTTGAAGTGTTACTTGATTATATTATTCCTGAAGATAGAGATTTTAAAGCAGCAAAATTCATGTTTGCGAGTGATAATAACCAACTAAAACAAGAAGGTATTAAACATTTAGTCGTAAAACCCTATGGTAAGAGTCATGAACTTTACCTAAGCCGAGTTGGTTTTATAAAACAAAAAAATGGTTTTGAATTACTCTTGGCGTAATTCTAAAAGTAACCAAGTAAGTATCTAAGATCATAGGTTTGATAGAGTAGGTATAAGTTTATTATTTCTACTTCAATTAATTTCTTTATAAGTTTATAGTTTTAACAATAAAGTCTTTAGCAATATTTAGGAGAATATCATGTTGAAAAACCCAATAAATTTACTTAATAAATTCTCAAAGTTTTCTGACCATTGGTCTCCAAGAGTTGTTGCAGAAATGAATGACTATCAATTTAAACTCGCTAAAATTCAAAATGAATTTACATGGCATTCTCACTTAGAAACTGATGAAGTTTTTCTTGTTATTGAAGGCTTCATGAGTATCGAATTCAGAGATGGAAAAGTAGATCTAGCTGCTGGTGAAATGTATGTTGTGCCAAAAGGCGTTGAGCACAAACCTTATGCAAAAGAAGAATGTAAAGTAATGTTTATTGAACCTCGTGGAGTTGTCAATACTGGCGAAGCGAGTGGAGAATTTACCGCTAAAAATGATGTTTGGGTTTGATCTACATTAATTATTTTTCAATGAACGATGAGTAAAGTTGAAAGTCATTCAACAATATCTGATGTTTAGATATTTAATAGATCTTAATGTGCAATTGATGCGTATATAAATAAAAAATATTGGTTTTGTTTATGTTGATTAATGTTATTGGTTTTAATCTTTCTTGGTTCGGCTTAGTTTATTGGGGAGACTCTTTTATCCCAATTGCAATGCTTCTGCTTATTGCCCATCTATTTTTTATATCTAAAAATCATAAGGAATTGATATTAATAATAATCGTTAGTGTTATTGGTTTATGTGTCGATTCTTTATTACAACAGTTAAATGTTTTTATCTTTCCTGAGTCATCTCATATCCCTTTTTGGTTGATGATGTTATGGGCCTCTTTTGCAGCCACTATATGCCATAGTCTACGTTTTTTAGAATCATCTACATTATTACAATTACTCGTAGGGGGGGGGATTTCACCTATCAGCTATATTGCGGGTTACAAATTTATGGCTGTTGATTTTGGTTATTCAATGCTTATTACTTATTCAATTCTGGCCCTAATATGGGGAGGATTATTTATGCTGTTTTTCTACCTTAAGTCTAAAATTATAACAGTTGAGATTAACAATGTTTAAAGCTCTTTTTTATCTATTATTTATTACTACTTCACAATTCCTTATCTCTATTAATGTTTTGGCTACTGAAGTTAGCCAACCCAATACATTAGATGGTGTTCTTAAAGAACACGATTATATACAAGTAGGGGAAACGA
>Ga0105350_10002464_pt1 | contig 11124 bp, 8 predicted proteins | sample EN1Hudsemesocosm_FD_83506 | JGI IMG/M metagenome (GOLD analysis project Ga0105350, IMG submission 83506) | Methane-oxidizing microbial communities from mesocosms in the Hudson Canyon - EN1E Hudson Canyon | ecosystem: Environmental > Aquatic > Marine > Cold seeps | place: Hudson Canyon...
GATAGTTTGGCCATGAATAAATAAGTCTATTCGCAAGACTATCTAGAAACTGAACTAGCCAAAATATTATTTCAAAAGCACTAAATAAAATCGATGTCGTGAGTATCTCGATCCGTTTAAAGGTTTCCTTTTTTCTTAAAAAACACACAATACCAGCATGAATAATAACGGTCATTATCAGTATTATTAGAATCAAAGAATCTATAAACTCGAGTGAACCTGACATACCTTCATCAGCAAAACTTGCTGATGAAAACAGTAGTAAAAACAAGACTATGTAGCGTTGAACATTCACAGCTTTCATCTAATGGCTACCTGACTCTTGCTCTACTAACTGTCTGATTCCTTGCCAGCTTTCAGAGTAACGGCAATCACGACTAGCAATATCCCGTGCTGTAACTCCTTTTGATGTTTTTTGATCAAAGCGAGCACCATGAGCAACTAGCAATTTCATTGACTCTATATCACAAGTATTAGCCGCTTTTATTAACGGTAAAGCATCAAAGTGATTTGGCAATAAACTTGGGTTAGCACCCGCTTCTAGCAGTATATTGACAAGCTGTTGATTGCGTTCAACCACTGCCTGATATAAAGCAGTGGAATAGCCTCGTCCGTGTTGATTGGGATTAGCCCCATGGTGTAATAAGTATCTCACCATCGTAGCATTGCCACTTTTTACAGCTAATAATAACGGTGGTTTTGCAGAGCCTGATGTCGAAACAAGTGTTGTTAGATTCACACCACGGTCAAGCAATATCCTCACCGCTGAAATATTGCCATATTTGATTGCTTCACTCATTCCTGTAGGACTACTTGGGTTAAAATCATCCATATTATCGATCAACTCAGCAATCAATTTTGGATTTTGCCAACCAGCAATCAATGACGCTAATGATCGACGAGTTCCTAAACAGGGTGTAGATAGTGGTGTACCTCCACCAGCAGTATATTTTTCACCATACGTTAGCTGCATTCTATCTAAAACATCACCTTGCTCATTCACTAGTTCAACATGCCAATAGCCTTTATCTATTTCAGTTAAGTTATGGGCAGAGAAAAATGTATTCTCACGACTACCTATATTAGGTTTTACATCTTTAACCAATCTATTTTGATAAAACCATTTATGCCTTAATCCTTGCGTATCAACGTCCATAAGTCGGTTAAAATAGTAGTATGTAATCGATTTTGATAACGGCTGTTTGCCAACACAATCAAATGCTCGATCACCTTTTATTCCCGTACTAATGGATGATTCAAGTATTTGCCATGGTGCTTTGCTTTGTTGCTGGTATCGCTCAATCAATTCAGCAGCAAATAAATTATCATTATCTCGTGCAACCTCATTGGCTCTTTTACCCAGATGATCATTTACAAAAGGATTCACGTGCATAGTATTAAAACTTTGAGAGTCCGCCTTTCTTTGTCCTTGTAGTAGTACTGCCACAGCCCAATCATTATCTTCTCTTACAGCCAACAATAACGGTGTATCACCCAAGGCATTACGTTGCTGCCATTTCTGCTGATTCATAATCCTGTTGATAATTCCGGTATGGAAACGTTCATCTTTGCCCTGAATCCACAGCTTTTCTGTTGCAGCATAAGCTAACATCACTGTCGTTAACTGAGATAAACCACGTTCAGCAGCAAGGTTGTAAGGTTTAGTACCATCTACACCTCGTATAAATGGATTAGCGCCCATTTTAAGTAATTGAATGGCAATCTGTTCTCGATCACTTTTAATCGCTTCAATTAAAGGTGTGTCGCCACTCTGATTACGGCGGTTTCGGTTAAAATATCCTGACAATTTTGCTCGCTCTCCAGTACGAATAATATTAGTAATATCATCACTGTAAACAAACGAAGAATCCCTTTCTTTTTGCCAATATTCATCAAGCAGCATCCACGTTTCAGCTTGGAAATTCGGTTCAGGAATGAGCGCTTTAGCACTATTTATAATGATCGTATCGAGCACATCTTTTGGTTTATGCCAGCTATTAGCTTGATCAATACCGACTAATTGAGCTTCATCCTTATCTCTGTGTGCAATTTTGAACCGTTCTAATAAACAGCCATCCGCCCATACTTGAACCTCCCATTGTCCCTGTCTATCAGCTAGCAATTGCTTAGACCAAATTGGAAACTGATCAAAACCCAAGACGAAGGTTTGCTCTTCTACCTGTTGATTATTAAATAACCAACGGTGACTGATAGCCTGCTCTGCACCACCAATAACCGTGCTATAGAAATAAAGTTCTTGTTGACGAACACCCAACGATTGAATGTGATCAACGGGGGCAGAATTAACAATCTGACGACTAAATACTCCATCCAACAACATCGGTTTATTGATACTTTTGCACTGAGCCGAATTCTTACTTGCAACAGCTCTGACAGTTTGTTGTTGGTCGTTATTATCATGCTCAATAGGTAATATATTTTTAACCTGCTCAACAACAATATTTTCAGTATTAAATTCAGGAAGATATTTACACTGAGGCATATATTTAGCAATATTTTGATAGTCTTGCGTTTCACAGCGCCACTTCAGCATGCCAGGAACAACCGTTGGAATTAAGCGAACAACACCCGCTTCAACACCACTTTTAGCATCATAAGTCAGTTCAATTTCACCATTTTCAGTAATTGCAGCAGTTTGTAATGAATTACTAGCATAAACCTCTGGGCCGCCTAAACCCACGTCCTGATTTGAACTTGGCAGTTTTCCCTGATGATAATAAAACTCCGCTGTGGCCTGTTTTAACATCACGCCAGCTTCAAAACCTTCAGCAATAAAAACAGTGTCTACAAGCTGTTGGTTTGTCTGTTGTTTGTACCCCCAAAGCCCTAAAACTATAAACACAGCTATTAAGCCAATGGCCCACCATTTGGTCTGAGTAGACTGCTCCATATCCATATCGAAAACCTTCTTCCTAATTTGACTAGTCGTTTAATGGCTCATTTTTTGGAGGCAACGGTGAAAAATAACCAATCACTAACATCAAGCCCCCGACCACTAAAAATGATGTGATTCGTGAAATCGTGTCGCTTCCAGACAAATCAACGAAGAATAACTTCGCCACCACAATGGCTAATAATCCTGCACCGGCAAACCAAAATAGTCGTGATGCTTTTTTAAATGCCACCACCATCAACGCCATTGCAATCACACTCCAAATAATGGATGTTGACGCTTGAAATAAGCTGGATTTCATCATGGCATAGTCTGAATAATGAACATGACCAAATGCGTGAACTGTTCGAGCGATAATAACGTTCACCCAAGCAAAGCTCATGATCCCTGCTGCCAAGCCAATAATCGTAGGAGATATTGATAACCATTTGTTTTCGACATGTTTATTTATAAACCATAACCAATACACCATCACAGCTAGGGCTAAGCCTTGAGCAATATCAAGTGGATTAAGAATGGGAATATAACTTAGTGGAGATGGGCTACCTGCTCTCTCTGCTGCGACAAGCTGCCAGAACAACAGCGCGATCATCACTGGTAATAAACCTAAAGAATAATAGGCTCGGGGGAATTGACCTACTGGCCATGTTAATTTGTGACCCCAGCGCATCAGACTCCAAGCGACTAAAGCCAACATCACGCCTATCGTACTACTCACCCATGTGTAGGATAAAACCGTCACGCTATCGACTAAATCTTCTACAGCCCATGTTGCAATGAGTGCGATTATCATCACTCCCACAGCATGCCATGTTGTCAGCATCCAATTTGGCCAAGCATCTTGTTTACGGCGTAATACTAATAAATGAACTAACACTGCTACTGGCCACACGATATAGCCCAGATATTCCATAGGATTAATATGAGAGCTGAAAATAAACTCGACTAACAGCAGCAGTACGATTGCAGGTGTGAACAAAAAGGCTGAGAGTGAAATTTTCTGCCAGTCGAATTTATGACTGGCAATAATTTGAACGAATGTACTCAAAGCAATAAATAATACTAATGCCTTTGTGTCATAACGATGGGAGACAAAGCGATCAATCTCCAATGCACCAGCATAAAACCACCACATCAAACCCCAGATAATCATCGCTACACTTAGTTGGTATTCAAATGAATAACTGCGCTGTTGATACTTGTGATACAAATAGCCTATAAAAAATGCCGCCAAACTGATCAATACCATGCCGATATAAGCGCTGTTTAGAATTGGCATGCTTTCAGGTAAATGACGGTGGGTTGATTCGATAAAGGCAATACCTGCCCCGACTGACAGTAATACACCAAATAAACGTGGCACAAAGTGCGACTGGCGCAAACCAACCCACACTAAACCAGCACCTTCTAATGACCACACTGCCGCAGTCCAACGGCCATCTAATGCTAACGGCACGGCTAAACTAGCAAAGGTCACACCTAAGGCTAAATAGGATTCAGCTAATAATCTAAAGCCATCTTTTTCTGGCATCCACAGTGTTTTTGCCAAGCCCAAATAAATCATTGCCATAACACCGGCGGTGATCGCTTGACCATATTCAAACTGATCAACCAAGCCACTTTGCAAGGCAAAGGCAATCAATGGCAAACCAAATACTAAGGTGCCATCCACATATCCCTTCAGTTTGGGTGCTTGTTTAAAGGCAAACAAAATAGGAATGATTAAATAAAATAAGTAGAACAAGATCAAAAATGCTTCCGTTGAAGCAAAATGTTCTGGCTGGTAGGCTTTATAACCCCACGCAGCACTAATAGCGAAAGTGAAGAAGAAACCGATCAAATTGAGTACTCGCCACGATTTAAACCATGCAATAGCAAAAATGCCGACATTTAATAAGGCGTAATAAGAAAATAAGGTAATGTGGCTGCCACTGCCTGTAGACATCAATATCGGGGCTAAAAAGCCACCTGTAGCACCAAATATGGCCAAGGATTTGGCATTTTGTTGCACAGATAACACGCCTGACAATGCTACTAGGATCAACATCATCACAAATGAAAAACTAATCGGTAATAAATGATACAACTTGCTAGCTGCAAATACGGTTAGATAGAGCAAGCCCACACCCGCACCTTGCAACACTAAACCATATTCCAATTTATCCTCACGCAATCGCCAGCCAATGACCAACATGGCAATGCCTGCGACAACCACGCCCATCAAACGTAATTCGATTGGGAATAAACTTCTTTCTGCAGCATATTTGAGTAAAAAAGCCACACCAAAAAACAAGACAATGGCGCCCACTTTGACCACCACATTGCCCTTGGTGAAAAAGTCGCGCACGGCAAAAAACACTTTCTGAGCAAAATCAGGTTTTCTAGGTGTCGTTGGTTTACTTTGTTGCCATTCCGCATTATCCCACTCTGTTGTTACTTTGTTGGGTTCAGGTGTCTTTGGCTGTGTCTCAATATTTAACTGAGCAAGTGCATCGTCAACCGAAGGCTGAGCTACCGCCTGTGCAACTTGAGAAAATTGCTCCGATAATATTGTCGATTCAGTATCAACTTCTGACTGTAAATCCGGTTCTGGAGCAGGTTCATCTTTGATGGGCCGTGAATGATTGACTAACTTCATGGTTCGCGCCAGGTCTTGTTCTAGCTTGAATATTCGCCCTTTTAAACTGGCTATCATGCCAAAGGCTAAACCAACAAAGAGACCGATAACGAGGCCTTCTTCTTCAGCTACGGCTACACCAATAAAAAGGCCCAGTAGCACTAAAATAATTGTTGTCATTCATTCATCCTTTACGAAAAACAGTTTCATCTTGGTCCACAGCATAACATTTTGCTAAAAAACACTTGCCTATGTCATAAACTGAATCAAATAAAATAATAGCTATTTTGAGAATTTGTATTGTAAATACAAAGTGACACAAAAATAAGGTCTATGTAATACTTTCAGCATATTAAGAGACAAATCTGAAAGTAATTTTTAGAAATGAGACATATAAAGCTATTCCTCAATAGCTTATTCACTGGAGCAGCTCATGATTGAATCCCTTGTTGTCGAATTACTCAATAAGAGTAATATTCCATTTGATGTTGTTGAAATTCCCCTTTCAGAAGATAAAAAACCCATTCGACAATTAGAAGAACTACTCGAATCTGAAGGACGTGACCCGCACTCTGTTGTACGTAGTTTATTGTTTAAAACAAAAACTGGTGATTTTGTATTACTCGCCGTTGCTGGCAATGGCCGAGCTGATTGGGCAATATTACGACAACACCTTGACGTACGAAAACTAAGAATGGCTGAATTTGATGAAATTGAACAAGCCACGGGTTATATCGTTGGTTCTGTTCCTCCTATCGCCTTACCTGCAGATATTCGAGTGTTAGTGGATGACAGTATTAATAGCTTTGATAAAGTCATTATTGGCAGTGGCGTGCTAGGTTATGCCCTCTCATTATCCTCATCAGATCTACTATCACTATTAACTAATGCCGATACGGGACAGTTTATAACTCAATAAAAATCAGTATTCGTGTATTACTGGCATATTCTCTGCTTTAGAAATAAGGAAACGAAAAGCTTTTCTTTTTACTGCAGGTGGAGGGAACACAGCATGATAAGCGATAAGCCAGTGCTAAGTGGACAAGAATTCCGGCATCAATATTCATTATTAAGATTAAATGACAAGCTGAAAACGGCAAAAATGACCCTGTCAGCCGCCGGAAAGAACCAAAATACTAATAATGAGCGTTGGTTAAATATAATACATAGCTATCACGATAATCTTATTAGCCATTAAATTTAAGTGACTTTAAATCCAGCGATTAACTGACTTTTTATAGTCTCTATATTCCTGAGTAAACTTTTGCTCTAATATTTTCTCTTCGGGAATAATTTGCTCTATTGTTATTAAGCCAATAAATATTGGTAACAACAGGTATGGAGATAGGCTCCCAAGTACGATTGCCCAGCCAAGTAATACAAACAACAAGCCAAGATACATTGGGTTTCGGGTATATTGATAGGTGCCTGTTGTGACTAATTTCTTAGTATTTTCAGGATGAAGCGGATTGATTGTCGTATGGTTTCTGAAAAATTGCATCAAAGACATGCCATCCATAAACAAGGCTACAATAATTACTATCACCCCATACTTATTCCATGGTGATTGAAACAACTCCATAATAGGTAAAAAGTTATCTAATGACCACATTAGCCCAGCTATTAACAACATATAAATGGGTGGTGGTATTTTTAATTTAAACATCAGTTATTATCACAAAGCTCCAGACAATATTAATATACCTTATTTAGCCATGCTCTAAAAAATTGTTGTATTTTATAGGTGGTTCCACATTTTCTAAAACTGCACGCATATCCTGAATAAGCTGTTGCAGATCATCGCTCATTTGCTCTTGACTTTCACTCGCTAAAATACGGTATGGCGCACGTAATCCTCTATGCTCGACAGGCAAGCCAATCTGTTCAAATAAGACCCCCATAATACGTAATCTTCTTGCTAAACTCATTTCCATCATCACAAATACATTACTGAGTTGATGATGAAGTGAACCTGCAAAACAGGCCATATATAGCCCATATGTTATCAACGGGTAGTTTGTTCGTCTTGTATCTGATTGTCTCTCAGGTGTGTCAATAGAATACGGTTTATTTTGCTCCCCTCTACGCTTCCTGAATTGTGAGCGAACAGCTAACCTTGAAATCTCAAAACAACTATTTTCTTCTAAAGATACAGGGCGAATGGTATCTACATACAAACTATTGCCACAAGTTGACTCGAAAGGTAATGTCTTATTGTCATCCACCATAGCTAAACGAACACAGGCTGCAAATTCCTGACTTTCCTTATGTTTTAATAGGTAATGTAGGGAGTTTTCATCAAAACTATCTTGCTCTAGTTGATCAGGAAACTCATCTGGGCTCTCATAAGCTAGCTCCTCGCAATACACCTCATAGCGAATTTTAAATGCCTGTTCTCGTAACACCTTAGTTGTTGCAGGAACAAATTCAAAATAGTTGTGAAACACCTCTGTCAGTGACAATTTATCTTCCATGATTAATCCTTGATTTAAAGACCAAATTAGATTAAATCAGGAACCGCTAATAAAGGTCAAAAAAGATAAAGGCTTTATGTGTGTGACGTCACAAAAACAGGTCAAAACACACAGATCCATCAGGAAATAATTGTAATACCACGCATTTTACAAAATTGTTGATTGTTATGCACCAAAGAAACCTACAATATGAGTAAGCTTAGATCACATATAGCTCTTATTATTCCTAGGGAACTAGTTACGACTTAATCTGACATATTTAAAACGTATATTCCGATAGGCTCTAACAGCCTGCTAAGTGCCAAGCCACAAGCAGTCATTGATTTAACAGTAGCTTTATTTTTGGGTTGGTGCGCTCAAAACACTTCGGTAGACATAGCCATCACAGAACGAACCTTCACATTTATTCCAGCATTGACTAATTTTTTAGGTTTACGTCGTAAAAGTCGTACTTAATACTGCCTGCCCTACAGTAAACCAACACAATAAAATGTTTCACTAATAGTGATTTGGGCATGTGAGCTAATTACACTGTCTTGTAGTCATTTCACATCATAATAACGGTTTGGTCGAACTGTTTTTTTATTTCTTGCTGAAAAAATTCTCCCAGACTGCGATAAAAACCACGTAGCGGAGACGTATTGCGCCAGGCTAGAGCATGAACACGATAAATTGATTCATCTTCGATACTCAATACATGTAGTTCATCCCTGTCACGTATTTCAGACCGGATATATAAAGCCGGTAGAAATGCACCGCCCATATCCATGTATACCATTTGTCTTATCGCATCGAGACTACTACCTTCATAATCATGTAATAAGTGAGCATGGAACCGTTGACACAAATTCTCAACCAGCTTGAAAAAATGGTGATGTTCCTCAATGGCAAGAATATCTAGTCCAGATAATTGACTGGCTTTAATGTATTCAAACTTCGCCAGAGGATGATTAGCATTGACCACTAGAAATAATGGCTCACGAAATAAAGGCATAACGGTAATTGCTGGGTCATCAATAGGAAGTGGAGAGAAAATTAAATCATAATTTCCAGAGATCAAACCATCTACTAACGATGAGGGAACCTCCTCTCTCACAAAAAACTTCACCCCCGTAAACTCATGCCTTACAGCAGGCAATATCCAAGGTAAGGAATAAGGACCCAATGAAGGGCTGACACCCAACCTAAACGTTCCTGTAGGGCCTTTGGCTGCAAAATTGGCGGCATCAATGATTGATTCTGCCGCATTCACTGCTACGGTTGTTTCAGTTATCAATTCTCTACCTACAGGCGTAAGTGTCACGCCGCCCCGGGTTCTTTCAAATAACTCCACCCCCAATGCATCTTCCAGTGACTTTAATTGTGCACCTAGAGAGGGCTGTGAGATCCGCAGTTCTTTAGCAGCCTGCCGTAAACTTTTATGTTTCGCGGCTACAAGGTAATAACGCAACTGTTTTAATGAAATATTCAGGTTTTTCATATTACTCATAATACACTTACTATGACTTCATGTGAAAGGTTTTTCCTATCACAAATAACATAAAAGCATATATTAAATTACATTAACCTTCGCATTGCTTAAATATCTAAACGCAATTATGGAGCTATTTTGTGGACAAACTAATTTCTGGTGTTACAGAATTTCAAAAAACTGGATTTACTGAAAATGAGGAGCTATTCGCGAGCCTTGCTAATGGACAGCAGCCAGAGGTATTACTTATAACGTGTGCTGATTCTCGCGTTGATCCAAATTTGATCACCCAAACACTGCCGGGTGATCTGTTTATTTGTCGCAATGCGGGAAATATTGTCCCGCCTCACACCAATGTGACTGGAGGCATGACAGCATCTATTGAATTTGCAGTCGCGGGTTTGGGTGTTAAACACATCGTAGTATTGGGACATTCAGACTGTGGTGCTATGAAGGGTGCTTTGAATCCCGCCGCGGTAAAAAGTCTACCCCATGTTTCAAATTGGTTATCACACTGCGCAGCCGCGCAAGCTAAAGTGAAAGCCCGTCATCAAAAAGTAGGCACTGAACACCTATTAGAAATGACCGAAGAAAATGTGCTTCTTCAACTGAAACACCTAGAAACACACCCTAGCGTGGCAGCAAAAATTGCTACTGACAGTATTGAACTACATGGCTGGGTTTATGATATATCCAAAGGTACCGTGAGTTGTCACGACCAAGAGCAGCAAGCCTTTATTCCAATTGTTGAGCGTTATTCCAATAACTAGCATCATAATATTTCAGTCGGTGTTCAGACGCTACAAATAAGGATTCGTATGTTTAATTTAACAACTCGTCACCTCCGAGGCGATTTATTCGGTGGCATAACAGCTGGCGTCGTTGCTCTGCCATTAGCACTGGCGATGGGTGTAGCTTCTGGCCTAGGGCCTATTGCAGGCTTATACGGTGCCATTTTTGTTGGTTTTTTTGCTGCATTATTTGGTGGTACTGAGACCCAAGTGTCCGGTCCTACAGGTCCTATGACAGTCGTTGTTGCTGGGGTGGTTGCCAGTATTGCTATTCATCCCGACCTTTCTGGAAATATAGAACTGATTTTCACTACGATTATTCTGGCTGGTGTTTTTCAGGTTTTATTTGGTTTTTTTAAACTGGGGGATTACATCAGTCTGGTTCCCTATCCCGTAATCAGTGGTTTTATGAGTGGTATTGGTGGCATCATCATTATTCTTCAAATAAGTCCGTTGCTGGGTCAAGAGGCGCCTGCCGGTACATTAGGTGCGTTAATGTACGCACCTACAGCACTTGGAAACATGAATATTGCTGCATTAGCATTAGGAATATTGACCCTCCTCATTGCGATGAAATGGCCAGCAAGCTTAGCTAAGTTTGTACCGGGTCCTCTTGCCGCTCTAATTATCGGTACCTTAATTAGTCTATTTATAGGCTCAGTGCCAATATTGGGAGCTATTCCATCTGGCTTGCCAGAGCTACATTTACCCGTCTTAACTCAAGCATCATTTTTGATTGTCGCAGAAGCGGCGTTAGTACTCGCCGTCCTAGGTTCTATTGATAGCCTGTTGACGTCTCTGGTTGCCGACAATATGACTCGGACACGACACCAGTCTAACCGTGAGTTAATTGGTCA
>Ga0105350_10002466_pt1 | contig 11111 bp, 8 predicted proteins | sample EN1Hudsemesocosm_FD_83506 | JGI IMG/M metagenome (GOLD analysis project Ga0105350, IMG submission 83506) | Methane-oxidizing microbial communities from mesocosms in the Hudson Canyon - EN1E Hudson Canyon | ecosystem: Environmental > Aquatic > Marine > Cold seeps | place: Hudson Canyon...
ATAATTGAAAAAGAGGTCTTGGATACACCGATTTATGGCGCTAACCCGAAAGTGCTTTCTGCTCTCGAAGATAGAATTGGTACTATTGCAAGGCGCCCTGAAAATTCCACTGAGCAGTTCAAAGAAAAAGTTTCCAGCTATATAAAGCAACACTTTGGCTGCGAATTCCCACTCGCTCAAAAAGCAGCTAATCACTTCCATATGAGCTTAAGTGCCTTTAAGAAGCGACTTCAGATCGAGCACAGCTGCTATCAGAATATATGCGACGAAGTACGATATAGCCGGTGTCGAGAGCTGATGCAAGAAGACGCCTTCACAATGAAACAAATCGCCTTCGAATTGGGATTTACAAATGCTAGTGCATTTAATCGCGCGTTTAAACGTTGGTCTGGAGAGAGCCCATCTAGTTTTAAGAAGCGCACACTCGAAGCAAAATTTAGTTAATATTGATCTAGAAACTTACCCTATTAGACACTTTTGTTTGCATATTATGTATCAATTAATACAGGCTCTTTTTTATTTGCTTTACATATTGTTAATGTGTTCCCGCCTGCTGCTATAGCCAAATATTTGCGGTATGTTTTAAACGTATTTGGCTTGAGTAATTGGTAGCTAGGCTCCCTAATAAATTAAATAAAAAAGAGGATCCGTAAATGAATATACGTAAAACTGCGCTACTAGGACTCGGCCCTATTCTAGCCATTTCAATGATGTTTTCTACCCAAGCACAAGCATTGCCCAGCAATACTGCTGCTGCAGGAGATAGTATAACGATGGGTTTCGCTGCTGACTGCAGATACAACCGTTATTTCTGGGACTTATTCTGTTTGTTGGGCGGAGACCAGCCTAAACATTCCTGGTTTGATGGCTGGGATTCTGATGTACACAGTGTGCACGACAAATATAAGCAGATTGACTCATCTATATCGGCTAACAAAAATGCAGCAGCATCAGGCTCAGAAATGCGTGGCGGATCAAATAATTTTGCAACGCAAGCAGCCAATATAGTTGCACAGTCAAATACCCCGGATCACGTTGAAGTGGTTTTAGGTGGTAATGATATTTGTAATCGTGACTGTACTGATGCAAATAACTGTTCTAACCCTGTGTATACAGAAAGCCAATGGCGCTCCTCTGTTCAAGCAGGTTTAAATACCTTAGTGGGCGGTTTAGCATCAGGTTCAACGGTTTATCTTGGTGGTGTGCCACGTGTTCAAGACCTTCGCGCTGCTGGTATTGCAAAGCAAGCTACAAGTAGTCGAATTCGATGTGAAAATGTGTGGTCAAGCTACAATGTATGTAATCTTGCGACTAGCGGTTCAAGCATGAATGGCGAAAGCTCTGCACAACGTTTGGCTGCGATAGAAGACATTCAACAACGTTACAATGAGATTATCGCTGAAGAAGCGGTTGCTTATAACGGTACTAACGGTGTTGAAGTCGTAGCAAGCTACCAGGGTGAATCAGCTTCAACAGTTGGTACTTTCAGCTTCGGCAAAGACGATATTGATGGAGGTGATTGCTTTCACCCTAGCCGCCTAGGTCAGAGCAAGGCAGCTAATTTAATGTGGAATAGTAACCCAGACAAGTAAATCTGGATGCACCGACAGTGGCTCTTGAATAAAGTTATCTGTCGGTGCTTTTCTCTTTATTATATTAATAAGAATAACAAAACCTAGGTTTAGTCATATGTTTCGCACACTATTAGTTTTGCTCGCTTTAGTCATATTGAATGCATGTTCATCTGAGAATAACACCGCAATAGACGATAAGAAGGAAACTGAAATTCACGACAAAGTGGTAATTATTGATGTGTCTGAAACTAAATTTGAACAGCCATCCACCGTTTATGCCCGAGTGGGCACTGAAAATATTAGCCAAGAAGATATTGATAAAATACTAGAATTACAATTATTTGACCTAGAGTGGGTTAAATACGATTTACGCCGAAAAATGCTTTCACAAGTCGTCAATGAGAAAACTCAAAATGGTGTTCGTCCGGCAAGTTCGGTCGAGATTTTAATCGAGCCCCCCATGCCACCAAGACTTGAAATAACACACAGTGAGAAACAGCCGTCACGTGGCAATAAATCTGCGCCCATTACACTCGCAGTGTTCTGCAGTTATCCATCTGTTCACTGTGCAGGCATGGCCAAAACATACGACGCATTACTAATGGCCTACCCAGAACAAATAAAATTAGTCTTTTATGATTTCCCTCAAGCCTTCCACGTTAATGCCGGTCATGCAGCAAGAGCAGCTCGCTGCGCGAATGAGGGAGGGAAGTTCTGGCCGTTCCATAAAGGTCTGTTAGCAAACTACCAACAGGTATCAGAAAAAGTGATCATGCGTATTGCCAGACAAGTTAACCTGGATACTGTAAGTTTTAAAGCCTGTTTTGATAACAATCAGTATACCAAGGAGGTGAAAGCGAACCTGCGACAAGCAGAACAACTTGGCCTGAGGAAAGTTCCCGTGACATTAATTAATGGCTTGTTTATGAATGGCCCAAGAAGCATTGACACCTTAAGGTATTTTGTCGACAAGGAATTGGAGCGATTAAATATAGCGCCCTCACACACCTTACAACAAACCAGCATTGAAACGCCTACGCAAGAGATACCAATCAGTACACTACCGCTAAGGTTAGAGGCTATCACGCTTGGCGGAAGTGCAGAAAATTCAACAGCAACCATTCAACATCTCACCGACACATCAAGCCATTTATATAAGCAAGATGATGAAATTCTACCCAACACTTACTTAGTCATGATTCAATCCAACTCGGTGGTACTTGAACGTGCAGGCAAGCTGGAGCGAGTAATATTATCTAATGGCAAGGCGAATGATAACGGAGAAGATACCAGCACAATAAGCGATCATAAATTACTTACCGTTAGCAACACGTCTTCGCATTGGCGCGATACAACTCAACGAAAAAAATCGCTAGCAGACCCTGATGAAATACCCGCAGGTCTTGAATACGATTTTCAAGGTGTTGTCAGTGCAAAGGGAGAAACCCCACTATCCCGATCCTGGCTAACAGAAAAGCTAGCCGAACGTGAAACCCTAAAAGAACATTTCGAGCCTGCAGAGCTTGAAGTAGAAGGGACTTACGTCATGCGCCTAACAAATATTCAGGAAAATGACTTCTATCAAACCCTTGGCCTACAAGAACAAGATGTGGTGTTACGCGTCAATAATGAATGGGTACATTCAGCACAGAACAGTTTGTTTGACTCTTTGGAGAACCTACAGGAAGTGTCTGTTGTGTTAATGCGTAAGGGTCTACCGGTACACTTGAACTACCATATCAATTAATTACGACGCGTAAACTCGATGCTGATACTAACTCTAGTGAGATTTAGTTTCACGCCTGCCAAGCGATTTGGTGAGGCGATCTTGCTTGCTTTGCACCTACAGTTAATTATTTGATTTGAAATACAATTTAAATACGTCCAAGAAAAAAGTGGCCAAGCATTACACTTTATAGGCAGAGAGGGCCGTTTTTATTTCCGAGGCCAATGCAGAGAGCTCAACACTTGAATTCGTAATTGACTCGGTTTCTTGATTTGTATCTGTCGAAAGATCAGCAATATTATTAATATTTCGATCAATTTCATCAATAGTCGTGGATTGCTCCTCCGATGTGCTCGCAATTAAGGTGTTAATTTCACTTATTTCATCAACTGATTGATTAATATTATTGAATGCCAGTTGCACTGAATCAGCCAACCCTACGGCAACATTCGAACTCTCTTTACTTATCAGCATTGCATCGACCGCATTTTTACTACCGGCTTTCAGCCGGTTTATAATATCCTGTATTTGACGAGTAGACTCCTGAGTACGCTGAGCTAACGTTCTTACTTCATCTGCCACAACAGCAAACCCTCTCCCTGATTCACCCGCACGCGCGGCTTCTATGGCTGCATTCAAAGCCAGTAAATTAGTTTGTTCCGCAATATTTTCTATCACCGTTAGCACGCTTGTAATTTCGTTGGTATCTTGACTTAATTGGTCAATAACATCTGATGCATGGTCAACCTGACCTGCAAGTTGTTTGTTAGAGTGTTGGCTTTCCCTAACAATCGCCTCCCCTTTTTCTGACAGTATCAAGGTGGCTTGCGCTTTGTCCGCGGCGGTTTGAATATTCCCTAGCACTTCTTGTGCGGATGCCGACAGTTGAGTAATGGCGCTTGCCGCTTGCTGAATTTCATTATGTTGAGTAAGAATACTTGTTTTAGTATTTCCAGAGGCCTGGCTAAGATTTTCAGACGCAGACACCAAGGTTGATACACTACCACCCATTGAGGCGAGCATTGTTTGAAGCTTAGATATAAAAAGGTCAAACCATTTACTTAAGTCACCTAATTCATCATTCTCAGAACGATCAAGTCGCTGCCTCAGGTCCCCTTCACCTTGAGCTATATCCTGTAATAAGATAACAGTATTATTAATTGGATTAATGATACTTTTGATCAAAAGGAAACCCGAAATACTACCCAAAAGGAATGCCACCATAATGGACACAAATGCAGTTAACGTAATCTCATATTTCAAATTAGTAATTGAAGATAACGCTTCATCCGTAGTGATTTCACTGAGAATTGCCCAGTTCAAGCCTTGTATATTTAAAGGTTTATAAGCAGAGAAAACACTTTGATCTTGATAATTTCTAAATTGCTTAAAACCAGATAAGCCATCAATGGCTTCTTCAACCCCTATAGACTCGATCGATTGTAAGCCAAGCCCGGAATTTTGCTGAGATATTTTTTCTAAAACACCTGGTTGTTGACTACCGAGCGCCTTAAGCCCTTCAAGATATTCACTCTGATTTTCAATCATATAACGACTCTCACTGCGTAATGTTTTATCAGGGCCGACTAGATATGTTTCACCTGAAACGCCCAAGCCAACTTCTTCCCATTTTGAATAATGGGTCATCACATCGTTGATTCGGCTTGCCGGTATCTGGTAGATAAGTACCCCTGACGAGTTATTTTCAGAATCAAAAATCGGAGAAGAAATAAACATAGCTGCCGCTTCATATGAAGGCGTGTAAGGGTGGCTATCGGTGATAAAAACAGCGTTTTTAGTGCTTGAATTTTTTGCAAGCCTAAACGCTTGACCCAAACCCGAATTAGCAAAAGCGCCATCGATTAAAGATGTCGCAAAGTCGATCTCTTTATACACACTGTAAACGACATTCCCTGTTTCATTATCCACCAAGAATATGTCATATAAACCAAACTCTTCTAAAAAAAGCCGAAAGTTAGGATGATAGTAACCATGCGAGCCATCATAGGTGCTACCAAACGTTGACTGTTCGAAATGATGTTTTTTTCCTGGCTGATTAGGGTTTTCACTCAAATATGAAAATTGCACAGCAATGTTCGCCGCGGGAAGTTTGGCTATATAGGTCGCTCCATCTTTATTTTTTGTATTATTTACCTTCTCATATGTTGGATTAAACTGGGTATTATAAAAATTAACTAACGATTCTTTTTGCTGATCTTCTGTGGTGTCTTGCCTTAAATACATTTTATGTCGGCCAAACCCCCGTCCTAAAGCAGCCAGTGCATCAACTGCTTCTGTGCTGCTTGAATGAGTAATAATTTGACTACGTAATGTTTTAAAATAGTTTTCAATATTATTTGCAGTCGCGTCTCTGATTGAGATCAATTGGTTTTCTACCTGCAGTGACAAGGCTTTTTGGCTAGATGTTATCGAGCCATAACCAATGAATAATGCAGAAATAAATACCGGAACAATTGCCAGTAAAGAGGTACCTAAAAGGAGCTTCGTTTTAATTTTCATTTTAATGCCTCGATATGCATCTGTTAAAACAAAAACTGTATTTAGAAAAGTCATTATGGGTGATTTTATAACCCTATAAGTTTAGTCCAAATCCCAGGTTGTGCAATTTTTGATCAATTACAAATAGTCATCCAGAGCGTCCAGCTAACGTACAAACCCAATGAAACCAAACCAACGATTCTCGCTATTGGAAAACCTAGCCCTTATTTTTGTACATGCTATTGAGGGAATGATCATATTAGTTAAATTCCGGCCTTTGGTGTTTGCCTTCTCGAAGGCATGAATATATATTCGTTGAACACTAAATAATAAGACCATGATGAAATATAAATTAGAAGTTAAAAACCTATACAAAGTGTTTGGCAATAAGCCTAAAGAGGCCATTCAAATGCTTGATTCTGGTGCCTCTAAAGAATCTATATTCAGCCAAACAGGAATGACAGTAGGTGTGCAAAATGCGTCTTTGCAAATCAAAGAAGGCGAGATTTTTGTCATCATGGGCTTATCTGGCTCAGGTAAGTCGACACTTGTGAGACTGCTGAATCGTTTAATTGAGCCCACACATGGCAAAGTTCTGATAGATGATGAAGACATTACCCTCCTCGATAAAAAAAGCTTAAGAACTGTTCGACGAGAGAAAGTCAGTATGGTCTTCCAATCTTTCGCCTTGCTACCTCATTTAACTGTTTTAGATAACGCCGCCTTTGGTTTGGAGTTGAGTGGCGAGTCGAAAAATGAACGCCATCAAAAAGCCATGAAGGCGCTCAGTCAGGTCGGCCTTGATGCCAATGCAAGATGTTATCCGGATGAGTTATCTGGCGGAATGCAGCAACGTGTCGGGCTTGCAAGAGCGCTTGCAAATAACCCTGACATTCTACTCATGGATGAAGCGTTTTCAGCCCTGGACCCTCTGATTAGAACTGAAATGCAAGATGAGCTCCTACACCTTCAACAAGCTCACCGACGCACCATTATTTTTATTTCGCATGATTTAGACGAGGCTATGCGTATTGGTGATCGTATCGCCATAATGCAGGGTGGAGAAGTTATTCAAGTAGGCCGACCAAATGAGATACTTCAGAATCCGGAAAACGATTATGTTAAATCATTCTTTAGAGGTGTCGATGTAAGCAATGTCTTTAATGCTGGCGACATTGCCACTGAACATGATGTTACGGTGGTTAAGCGCGCCGCTGATGCCGACCTTTCCCAAGCCCTGACGGACTTAAATAATAATGAATCAAGCTATGTTTATGTAACCGACGAAGATGCGCATTTTCGTGGCGTATTACTCAAGAAAAATCTTCCAGATACATTATCTATTCAAAGCCAACTTGAGCATGCTTTTATTGACCTTGAAGCGATTTTAAATACCGCTCAGATAAATGAAACCATAGGGCAAGTAGCTGCGTCCCCTTGCCCTGTGCCTGTAGTAGACAAGGATAATAAATATCTGGGCGTAATAAGCCAGAACCTTCTTTTAGCAACCTTAGATCGGGAGGGTAAGCATGAGCAGTCAAGCAAGTGACCCTTGGGCGGCGACAGCACCGGCTGAAGATTCATCTGGTAACCCATGGGGTTCGATTGAGTCATCAAATGCCGAACTATCATCTAGTTTATCTGCTGGTGCCGATGAACAGGTACCGCTGTCCTTCAGCGATCCATTTGCACATGAATGGATACCCCTCCAAGATTGGGTGGAAACCTTCGTTTCTTGGTTAGTGCTTCATTTCAGACCCATATTTTCTGCCATCAAAACGCCCATCGATACAACACTTCAAACAATTGAAGCCCTGTTTCAAAGTGTATCGCCACTCATTATGATTTTGTTATTCGGTCTACTTTCCTGGCAGCTTGTCGGTAAGCGTTTAGGGCTTATGACAGCTCTTAGCTTATTGTTTGTCGGTGCCATCGGGGCATGGCAAGAGTCGATGACAACACTATCATTAGTGTTAACATCGGTACTTTTTTGTATGTTAATTGGTATACCAACAGGCATTTGGATGGCGAGCAGTGATCGTAGTCAACGCGTTATAAGGCCCTTGCTTGATACCATGCAAACCACACCAGCATTTGTCTATTTGGTGCCCATTGTGATGTTATTTGGTATTGGCAATGTACCTGGTGTTATCGTGACCATTATCTTTGCTGTGGCACCCGTGATTCGTTTAACCAATTTAGGTATTCGACAAGTACCCTCTGATTTAATAGAAGCCGCCCAATCATTTGGTGCCAGTGAACGGCAGATGCTATTTAAGGTACAACTTCCGCTCGCTATGCCAACGATTATGGCCGGAGTGAATCAGACGCTAATGCTGAGCTTATCGATGGTGGTCATTGCGTCTATGATTTCGGTGGGCGGTTTGGGCTTGATGGTACTGCGCGGAATTGGTCGGTTAGATATAGGTCTCGCGACGGTGGGCGGCATAGGTATCGTGATACTCGCGATTATTTTAGATCGTATGACACAGTCATTAGGTCGATCTAATCGAGAAAGAGGCGTTGGGGCCTGGTATTCGAAAGGACCAATAGGGATTATCGTAAAGTTAAAAGCAACATTCTCAAATTCAAAGAAGTAATAAGTACATTCATTTACAACAAGAAACCATAAAAGAGGGATATATGAAAAAAATACTTAGCGCAATCATTGCTGTGTCATTACTAATGACCGTCAACCCAAGCTATGCAAATAAAAAACCAGGTGAAGGTGTAAAGGTGCAAGCATTGCACAGCCCTATCTCTGAAGAAGCATTTCAAACCATAGTGCTGAATGAAGCCTTGCGACAGCTTGGTTATAATGTTCAGGATATCAAAGAAGTCGACTACAGTGCAGCTTACACTGCCATTGCCAATGGTGATGCGACCTTCATGCCTGTTAACTGGTTCCCCTTGCATAATACAATGTATGCCAATGCAGGTGGAGATAAGGCATTTTCTCGCAAAGGACACTATATAGAAGGTGCTGTTCAGGGTTATTTGATCGATAAGAAAACGGCTGACAAATACAACATCAAGAACATTGCGCAATTCAAAGATGCAAAGATTGCCAAGCTGTTTGATACCGATAATGATGGCAAAGCAGATTTAACAGGTTGTCAGGCTGGCTGGGGTTGTGAAGGCGTCATTGAACACCAGTTAGATTCATTCAAACTACGCGACAGTGTGACCCATAAACAAGGACAATATGCAGCGATTATTGCAGACACAATTGCCCGCTATAACGATGGCGAGTCTATTTTCTATTACACTTGGACGCCATACTGGGTCTCTGGTAAATTAGTCCCAGGTAAAGATGTTGTTTGGTTAGAGGTACCTTTTTCATCGAACCCGAATGGCTCTGATACCGCGCTTGCGAATGGTAAAAACTATGGCTTTGATATCAATAGTCAGCGTATCGTTGCCAATAAGAAATTTGCTGAAAACAACCCTGCTGCAGCTAAAATATTTGAAGTCGCTAAGCTACCCATTAATGATGTTAGCGCCGAAAACATGTTAATCGCTAACGGTGAAGATTCTCAAAAACAAATTCGCCAACATGCGTTAAATTGGATAAAAGCGAACCAGTCAGCGTTTGATGGTTGGCTTGAAGCAGCTCGAAAAGCAGCAAAATAATCATGTCGTTATACACCTCTCCTTGCTAGGAGAGGTGTTTGTATATCTAAGCTGCCTCATCAAATCGCCAATTATCAATCACCTCATTAATATCGCCTTTGTTAACGTTTACCTGTTGCTGAAAACGGTCTTTGAACGCCAAGCCTAAATTGATTCCCATAACGACTATATTTTCAATGCGGTAGATTTGATCCTTGCCCTTATGAAGTGAATACGAAACATCAAAAACTAAGCCACGAGCGGATTTGATCTCTATATTCACCTTCGCTTTCTTGATATTTCGAGGGTTTAGAGTGGCATTGATAACGTCAATTTCAACCTCGTTATTATCTAATAATACTTGGGCGTAGGTCTTATACAGGCTGCTTTTGAAGACACTAATGAATTGTGCCCTCTGAGCTTTAGTTGCAGTTCTGCCATGTTTCCCCATTACTTTTAGCGCAATTCTCTTGAAGTCGATAACCTTACTTAACTCAATATTCAAGTCATGGTAAAACAACGCCGAATCATTTTTATAGTCGAGTTTACGTGCTTCCAGTTTTAAAAGAAGTTGATTCATTGATGTTGAAATATATTGCTTCAGCGCTTGGCTGTTCTTAACCTCATCTGCGCCAGCCCATGTTGAAAACGCAAATACCCAAGTTAGGAATAAGGCATAAGTCAGTGATTTCCCTGATTCAATTATGCTGATGTTCATCTCTAATTTACTCCTCATTGATCAAGCTGATTTATGATCGCTGTTTGCTGACACGCGCCCTGCTAGAAAAACAGTAAAGGGCACACAATAGGTTAATACTGCAGGTAGCCAGCGAAAATGCTGTTCACCGAAAAATGCATCATATTGATTAATCAAAACTAACAAGCTACCGACTACCAGCGCCACCTTAAGCGCGGGTAAAACCAGTGAACTTGTTGGGGCCTGCTTGATCATATTGATAGTCCTTTCATACACTTATTTTTTTCATAAACTGTGCCTGTTTAGACACAAGCAACTGGCGTTCAACCAGTTTATGTTGCGCATCACGAAAAGCAGTACGCACGCCTTCTTCAATGACGGGGTGGTAAAATGGCATCGCCAAAACTTGCTCAACCGTTAACGACTGCTGAACTGCCCAAGACAGTAAGTGCCCTATATGTTCTGCTGAAGGGCCAAACATTTCGGCACCTAACAATATGCCGGTATCTTGATCGACAAAGATCTTTAGTAGGCCCTGGTTTTTAGCCATCACTCTGCTTCGTCCTTGCCCCTCGAAACTGACTTCACCGATGACATATCCTTGCCCGAACTGTGATTCAAGATCTGAAAAACGTATGCCTATCTGCGCAATTTGAGGTTCAGTGAAAACCACACCCAAGGGCGTACGACGCGCACCGGCCTTTACCTCTGGAAATCTAGCCGCATTTTCGCCTGCAATTTTTCCCTCGTCAGCCGCTTCATGCAAAATAGGTAAATCATTGTTTGCGTCACCGGCTATAAAAATATGAGACTGTTTCAGCTTCATTTCAGTTTGCATAGTAAACTCATCGTAAAGCGGTACGCCTTTTTCATTTAACACCAATGAGGTATTCTCTAGATCTAGTTTTGAAATATTTGGCTTTCGCCCTGTTGCCGCTAACAAATACTCATACACGGCTGTTACCTGTTCACCTGCTTCATTTTGATACCTCACCTCTACACC
>Ga0105350_10002475_pt1 | contig 11094 bp, 9 predicted proteins | sample EN1Hudsemesocosm_FD_83506 | JGI IMG/M metagenome (GOLD analysis project Ga0105350, IMG submission 83506) | Methane-oxidizing microbial communities from mesocosms in the Hudson Canyon - EN1E Hudson Canyon | ecosystem: Environmental > Aquatic > Marine > Cold seeps | place: Hudson Canyon...
AAAGTCTTCACCAATGAATTGTTAAGGACTAAAGGTTTTAAAGTAAGCAAGCACTTAACGGTATTAATGACGGATATAGATGACTCCACGATAGAGCGTACCTTTGAAAATCTGAACCCACCCTATGTAATAAAGCCGATAGATCAATCAGCTGGATACGGCGTATTCTTAAACATAAACACACGGGAGGTTTTTTATGATGCGATTGAAAAGTTAAGGAAACTTGAAAAGGTCAATCAAATTATAATTGAAGAGCAGTTTGCAGGTAATCTGTACAGGTTTATGGTTATTGGTGATCAGGTAGTAGCCGTATTAAAAGCAAGTTATCCTGTTCTTTGTGGAGATGGAAAAAGCTCAATAAGAACGTTAATCAAACAATATAATACTGTGAATAGAAGAAGAATTAAACTTGACGATAGCACAATGCTGTACCTTTCATCGCTCGGGGTTAGCCCGGAAACGATTTTGGAAAATGGCAAAACGATGACAGCGGCACTCAAGAAAAACGGAGACGTGTTACAAAATGTTACTACTTTTGTCAGTGAAAAGTTCAAAAAAATTGCGGTCGATGTCAATAGTGCTTTTGGGCTAAAGGTTAACGGTGTAGATATGATGATATCTGCTGACGGGGATTATCGCATAATAGAGCTTAACCCGGTGCCGGCTCTCTACCCGCACCTTGCACCCAATTATGGAGAGTCATTGGATATCTTTAAGCAGGTGATTGAATACGTACTGACAAACGCTTCTAACGAATTTTACGACTGCAGTGATATTTATGAATATCACTATTGATCTAGGTAAATTAAATGGCTAACGAATCATATCTTACGCCACAAAACGCTCAGGAATTTGCCGGTGGGAGATGGCTGAATTGTGACATGAATATTAGGTTTACAGGGGTAAGTTATGCACAGTTCATTAAGGGCAATTTGTATTTTCCGTTGAATAAGGACAAAAGAAATTTAGAGAGCATTCAGAAATACATTAGTAGTGGTATTGGTGCAGTTGTTTTAGACAATGAGGATTTGATAAGTAAAATAACGGTTCCAATCTTACTGGTTGCAGATATTGGGAAAGCATTTGAAAAAATTGCGCGGGGCGTAAGGTCCGGTGCAAATCCCCAGACAGTTTTGATTACGGGGACCGAAGGTAAAACGGGTACAAAACTACAATTACATCATGTGTTGGAGAAACAAACGAAGGTACATGCAATACTGAACAGTCAAAACAATCTTAATTCCGTGTACAGAACTTTGGCGGATATTGGTGTTAATGATCGGGTAGAGATCGCGGAAGTCGGCTGTGGGGCTAATACGAACTTAAATAGAACTAGAGGTAGAGCCGTCAACCCAGATATTTGTTTCTACACACAAATAGGATTGGCGCACATGGACTTCCATAAAGATCTAGATGGTCTACTACAAAACAAAGCGTCAGTTTTGGCAGGGCTAAGAGATGGCGGCTTATGCATTGTCAATTCAACAATTGATTGTTACGGCAAGTTTATTGATAAAATACGAGCTGAAAAAAATAATGTAACCTTATTGACCTATGGCGAAAATGACAGTGATACAGCGAAAGTTATTGAAAGAAAATTTGACGGAAAAAGGAGGTGCTGGAATATAAAAGCGGATATTGAAGGGGAGATCGTTGAATATTTTCATCCCGTATTTCATCAATTTATTCCTGTAATGAGCGTAGGAATATTACTGCTTGTAAAGAGATTAGGCTTTGACATACAAAGAGCATCGTTGGATTTTGGAAGTTTTACTCCTTATGAAACGATGGGGCAACTTTTAGAAATACGAAAAGGAGACGACCAGTTTCTATTTTACAACCAGAGCAGAAGAGGTGGTGGAATAAACAGCCTTGTTTCGTCTTTTCAAGACTTAGGCAACTTTGAATGCTCTGGAAAAATCATTGCGCTACTTGGCAGTATGTCGGTAAAAGAGGATAAAAAACACACATTTGATCTTCATAAGTCTACGGCGGATCTAGTAAATAGCAGTAAAATTGAACGCTTATACACTACCGGTGTATATATGGATATAATACGCGATAATTTAGACGATTCTTCGATTTTCGTAAAACACAGTGATGACTACCCGTTTTTATTGAACGAATTGTTGAATGAGTTGGAAGATGGCGATCTTCTTTTTATTAAGGGGCATGCATCGCTAAACTTAGCCCGCCTCGCCAAAATGATCTTGAATCACGAAGATACATTACATTCATACAAGATAGTAAAAGGTCTTATTAGTTTATAGCATCTATCTTCCAGCATTCGTCGATACTGTAAATGATAAAAATTAGGTTGATGCAAACAAATTTCTGGACGCAGACGCTTGATGTGGTCCAGCTTTTCTTTACAACCCCGTTAAGCAACTTTTTTCAATTTCACCTGTTCCGCTTCAAATTGATTTGGGCTTTGGTAGTCCAGGGTTGAATGCAGTCGATGGCGGTTGTAAAATATCGTTATATAATTCATTACATCCTGTTGAGCCTCAATCCTTGTTTGGTAGTGCGTCCAATAGACTCGCTCCCGCTTCAAACTGCCAAAGAAACTTTCAGCGACTGCATTGACGCTCCCAACAATTTCCCTTTCGGCTCATGCTGCCGATAAATCCGTTTTCTTTCAGCAATCCTACGTATTCTTTGCTGGCGTATTGTGAACCCCGGTCGGAGTGTGCGATTAGTCCTGCTGTGGGGCATCTTTGCCACATCGCCATCTTTAGTGCGTCACAAACCAACTGCGCTTTCATTCGTGAACCAATACTCCAGCCCACCACCTTTCTCGAATAGAGGTCGATGACAACGGCTAAATACAACCAATCTTCCTGAGTCCACAAATAGGTGATGTCACCAACATACGCCAGGTCTCGTTTCTCAACCATGAACTGATGATTCAGTACATTGTCAAAAACTGGATGCTTATGATTACTGTTAGTCGTGACTTTCTATTTCTTCCGGTGTTTCACTTGTACACCGGCTTCTCTCATCAGTTTTCTGGCCTTGCTGCGACTGACTGAATAACTTAGCGCATCCAGGGCCTTTTTCATTCGACGGCTGCCGTAACAGTAACCACTGCCTTCAGCTATAATACATACAGCCTCCCGTAACTCTCGGTGACAGGGGCTGTCAGGACTGCCTTTATTCCGGCGCTTATAACCATAATAGCCGCTGCGAGTAACACCCAATACTCGACACATCAGGTCGATTGGCCAGATCTTCTTTTTCTGGGAAATAAACAAATATTTACTTTGTTTCTTTGGCAAAGAAGACCGTCGCTTTTTTTAAGATTTCTTTCTCCATTTTCAATCGTCGATTTTCCTCCTTCAATCGACGAATTTCCTCCAGCTCCGGCGTTAGTTTTCCGTTGCCCCTAAACGCCTGCACATCATCTTCTCGCAGCTCTTTGATCCATCGAGTGAGCTATTGGCATTGATCCCCAAACTTCTTGCTGCCTCTGCTCGCGTGTAGCTTTGATCCATCACCAAGCTGATCGCATCCGGTTTAAATTCCTTCGAATATTTCTTTCTTATGGTCATCTTTTGTTCTCCAGTTAAGACAATTATACTCTTAACTGGGTTGTACAGATCTATTGGACGACATCAGCTGAAGTGCAAATAGCGAGACGTGAGATCATGTCAATCGATACTTTGAGCTTGGAGATCAAATTGGGATTGTTAGTGGAATATCAGGGGCGGATATTTGTGCTTAGCGACGGCGAGGATTCAATGTTGGGGCTGAAGTGTCGATTTAATTCCAATTAGTGGTGGGTCTCATTAAAAACTTACTATTTTAATAATTTCAATTCAAGGAATCGGACAGCTAACCGTAACGCGACGTCTAAACTACGTTTAGACTGGGATTTGAATAAGAACCTGGTTCTCCAGTTCAAAACTCCTATTCCTGAGTGTTTTAAGACGGCTCGTCGAGACCGGATTCTACTATTTAGTAGTTGATATTGGTAATGTCGATTTTCACTGCTAGACTAAAAAATGTCGGCATTTTCGCCGCTACCTCACCAAGGCAAACTTAAGCAGATCGTATATACGAGTAATCAATGTAGTCCGTATGTTTTTGCATCTACTTTCTAATAGTATCTACAATTAGAAGGAAATTGATATGTTGAAACAAATAGGAAAGGTGCTCACGACTTCTTTGATAGCAATAATTGGCTGTACAGCAGTTCATGCTGCGGAAACTCGAGGAATAGTAGAGTCATTTAGTTGTAATTATCTTGCCGGCAAAGATCAGCGCGACCTCGATAAGGCAGTTAAGTTTTGGCAACAAAGCGTCGACAAAATCAACTCACCAACGCTAAATAGTTATTTTGCAACCGTATTGCAACCGATCAGATCGACGACTGATTTCGATTTTTTTTGGCTTGGAGCAAATCCCAACCTCAATAGCTGGGCAAAAAGCAGTTCTGATTATGTAAATAGTAAAGAAGGTCAGGCTGCTGACGCTAGATTTGCCAAAATGAGTAAATGCACGTCTAACATGTATTTTTCGGAACCACTCCATGTAGGACTCACTCCATCCGGTGACGCTGACGGAGCGGTCATGATCGCCGCGGGATGCACACTAAAAAAAGGCAAGACTATGCGGGATGTTATGGCTGCGGAGGCACCGAGAATCAAGCAGTCAAAAGCAGCAAACACCGCCTCGAGCATTTATCGACTAACGCCTTATATTGCTAACACTCCTATAGATGTCGTCTATCTTATTGTTTACCAGGATCTGGAATCTCTCGGTAAAATTGGCACTATGCAACTAACCTCAAAGGACTGGATGGCGACGGGTGGAAAGTTTGCAGAAACCATGGAGTGTAACTCGGGGTTATATAGTACTAACATTGTTCATATGCCACCCAATCCCAGCTAGTTTGGTTTCTTGACCTTTTGCCAAAATTCCACAAGAGTGCTTCGAAAAACTGGAAGCACTTACTACATGGGATTTTGGCTTGTCGAAATGTTAGTTTGAACCTTGTGTTTTTCATTAAATTAAAATTGATTTTCTCTTTACGATCACCGCGTCAATTCTAACGCACTCGTAAGCTAATGGTCTTTACCCAATCCATCCTCACCCTGTTATTGTCTATTGCCATTCCGATCTCGGTTTCGTTTCGTCGCTCTTAACTACAGATTGGGGCTCGTGCCGCTGGCTGATTGCGCTGTATGGAAATCGGTAGCCAATATCGCCGCTGTCTTTGTCAGTGACAAAAAGGCAATGGGATCAATGATTGTGAAATGGACTGGTATTTTGTGGAAAAAGTTCAGTCTCCAACTAAAATTAGGGAAATCGATCATCTAAAAGACGGAATGATTATGTGGAGCAAATTAGCTATAAGGCACAAGTTATCAATCGTAATCGGTGGGGCTCTTCTACTTAGTCTGATTATATCGACGTTTATTAGCAATAGTGCAATGCGAGATATGGTGTTGCACAGAATTCAAATACAGGAAATTCCCTCTACTCTCGATGCGGTTGCAAATGCGATCGAGAAAGAAATCAACATTCCCTTGGCGATTTCGAAAGCGATGTCGCTTAACCATTTCAGCAATAAGTGGCTGGCCAATGGTGAGCCCGTGGGAATGGTACCTGATATTACTGAATATCTGCGAGTAATGCGTGATAACAATAAAGCGATTACGTCATTTATAGTTTCGAATAACAGTAAAAACTACTACACCCCGGATGGGATTTCCAGACAAGTTAGCCCCGAAGAAGACGCCTGGTTTTATGATTTTATGCGTAGCGGGAAAAATCAATCTCTCGATTTAGACATCGATATTAAGTTAAAGAAACTAGCGCTGTTTATAAATTTTCGCACGAATAACGATCAGGCGATAACGGGTATAGGCATGGGTATCGACCAGGTATTAGAACTCATTAACAATTATCAAGTGGGAGAAAAAGGGCTCGTATACATAACCGACAATCAGGGAAATATAGTCATCCATCCCGACAGTAGTGTTGTCAGCGGCACCAGCATAAACGATTACTTGAACGATCTTGTTGGCGAAAAACTTCTGAATGAAAATGAAACTCAAGTACTTGAAACTCACGGTAATAAAGACGCGATTATCGCCGCGAAATTTGTTTCCGCGTTAAACTGGTTTATTGTGGTTGAGATACCGACGGAGGAAATTTACGGACCTATTAATAGTTCGTCTATAAAGCTGGTAGGGCTGAACTTTATTGTTGCAATCCTACTCATTATTCTTGGTCTTTCAGTTGCCATGGGTGTGGCGAAACCGGTAACAAAAGCTGCGCAGATGTTGAATACCATTGCTTCTGGTGACGCGGACTTAAGTAAAGAAATGGACGTTCTGACTCAGGACGAGGTTGGCGAATTGGCAAGATCATTTAATCACTTTATTTCTCAACTGCGCGTTCTTATAAAATCTGTTGCGGGAAACGCGATTCTGGTAAACGAAGCGACATTGGAGTTATCCACTGCTGCCGCATCAACAGAAAAAAACACCGAAAATCAACAGCAAAGTGTTGATATGGTGGCAACAGCGATAAACGAAATGGGCGCAACAGTACAAGAAATCGCAAGAAACGCGAGCGATACCGCCGAATCGGCTAAACACGCTGCCGTGGAAAGCCAGGAAGGGCAAGAGGTCGTTAACAAGACAATTGCAGGTATTAACAGTGTCTATGAGAAAATACATAGCGCCTCTGAAGTTATACAGTCGCTGGCTAACGATGTTGGTCAGATTAGCACTGTTCTGGAGGTTATAAGGGGGATCTCGGAACAAACAAATTTGCTGGCTTTGAATGCTGCGATTGAAGCTGCGCGGGCTGGCGAACAAGGGAGAGGGTTTGCTGTCGTTGCCGATGAAGTGAGAACGCTCGCTCACCGTACGCAAGAGTCCACCCAGGAAATCAATCTCATGATTGAAAAACTTCAAGGTGGTGCGCAAGACGCGGTCAGCGCAATGAACTCAGGCATTGAAACCGCAACTGATTCTGTTGAAAGTGCCGATACAGCCGGGCAATCTCTAGTAAAAATTACCGAAGCTATTAACTCAATTAGCGACTTAAGTACTCAGGTCGCGACGGCGACGGAGCAGCAAAGTTCAGTAGTGGAAGAGTTGAATAGTCACATATTGAACATCAAAGATATGTCCGATGATACGGCGACCCAAACTAAAACCATCAGTGATAAATGTTTGGGTTTGACTTCGACTTCCAATAAATTAACGGCATTGGTGGGCAACTTTAAACTATAGATTTCAGCATAAATTATGCTCGCCAAATCGATAGCCTAAAATATCGATGCTGGTGTGTTTGGACTTTCAGTCCATAGTCGTTGAGTCCTATTTTTCGCTTAACAAAAAGGCTATAACTTTTGATGAGCTAAAGGATATTAGACAATACAGAGACCAAAGACCAAAGACCAAAGACCAAAGACCAAAGACCAAAGACCAAGTTCGCAAATTAATGCACTTTTGTTGACTGTCTCTTCTTTAGCTCTAAATACTTACCCATTTTCTGGCGTCGTCAATCGTCTGAAAAACTTCGCATTCAAATCTTTTTCCGATCATATGTTCACGGTAACTGTGTGCCAAAGCCGTGAGTGGATCCTGAGTCACAACAAGTGCGATTATTAGCTGATTTTTTGTATTAGAAATTATTTCATCTGTTTTGGCATAGACTTGTGTGTGGTGGGCCTCGATCGAATGTCCAACAACTTCTATAAAATCGTTAAGAACATATTTGATGTTCTTAAAATGAGGGTCTTTGTGCGTTTCAAAATTAGACAATAATATTTCGTCACTACTTACGATTCCGGTAAATTTTCTGTAAAGGCCCTGTGCTTCCCAGTTGTAAGTATATGGCATAAATAATTTCCTATACATCTAATCGATCGTCAGCTTGTTTACATGAGATCGCGACTCCAATCGATCAGTTCTTAGTGCGTTCTTAATGCGGTCGTATCGTTGGTCATAGCGAATAAAATACACGATAGGGCTTACGGCATTAAGAATGTCTATTTGATGGCTTGACGATTGCTCACATTCACTGCTTTGTGTGCTCCTTGTGTTATTAATGGTAGTCTTTGTTGTACGAAAATCAAAAGTTCGATTTTGATCGCGTCCGGTATGATGGCGGAAAGTGGGAACTTGTGGCAGCGATACAATCGTGGGAGCAATTGGAAAGTTAGCGCTAGAGTTTTGGAGTACTAGGGTGGCAGAACGTTAAATGCTACTCTCGGACAAACGGTAAAAGGGCCAGGAGTTAACGTAACGGTCGGCTGTGTTGAGTAATGATGGGAAAGATCAGGTATTTTCGCCTACACTTCGGATCGGTATCCAAAAAGTCGTTGTGTTTTTGTCTTTGTTCCAATGTCGGGAGTTTCTGGTACATCCATTGCCAATTTTCTCTAGAAGCGAGATATTTCCCTGACTAGGCTAAATCGCAAATTTTAATATTTACAGGTCGTCGGACTAACCCCGGAGTGTTTATGAGTCTTATTGTCCCTGACTTCGAAAGTTACTCTTTCGAACATCGTTGTCGTCATGCTAAGTGTATAGGTCAAGTCGTTGCAGTCACTTTTACTGACGGCGAAACCTTTCATGCTCCTTTGATCTGGTTGCGCGAATTTAGTCCAGACGAATCGACTCATCATCCGGTGACGAGGGAGCAAACTATTTTGCTAAATCAGCTTCCTCCGGATCTTGGCGTAGACACTATTGGCATCGATTCCGATGGTTTTCTCACGATTAAATGGATGCCGGAAAACCTTAGCTCAAGGTATCACCCAGGTTGGTTGTACACACACATGCCTGACTCTGAAGAGTCACTTTTAGAATTACCTGATCATAAATTGTGGGATTCGTCACTGCATCTCGACCGACTCGCGGGTGACCGAATGCTTAATGGCGATGAGGAAGTGTTTGAGCAGTGGCTAAAAAACATCCACGTTGACGGGGTCGGATTACTAACACAATTACCACTTGACGAAGACTTGGTACCGAAAATTCCAATGATGATCGGTCCTGTAAGAGCATCGAACTTCGGTAATATCTTTACGGTAGAGGTTCTTGCCAACGCGGATTCCAATGCTTATACATCCATTTATCTGAGCCCACATACGGATTTGAGCACACGAGAGTATCCGCCGGGCCTGCAGTTTTTGTTCAGTCTTGCCAATGACGCACAGGGAGGAGAAACAATACTGGTTGACGGTTTTCATCTGGCAGAGGTTTTAAAGTCTGAATCCGCTGAGTTTTATGAAGTGCTTTCAACGATGCCGGTACCGTTTGTGAATAAAGCTGAAGATTCCGAATATCGTTATCGGGCGCCAGTGATAAATCTCAATAGGGAGGGGCAGCTCGACACTATTCGTTTTACCTATTGGCTGCGGGCACCGATGAAAGCCTCTAATGAAGATCTGGCGACTTTTTATGCAGCATTTATTCGATTCCATGAGCTTGCTGAAGAAGGGGAAAATCAATTCAGGTTCAAACTACAGCCGGGAGAGATGATCGGGTTTGACAATAGAAGGGTATTGCATGGCAGAACAGCTTTTAATCTGGAAACAGGTCGGCGAAAATTGATGGGTTGTTATGGAGAGCGGGAGGAGCTTCTGTCGCGATTACGTTTGCTGGCAAGGTCCCGACGTGCCCGCCAGACTTAGTCATACGTGAGAGACCCATTCACTCTTTCTCGAGCCGCTTATCCATTAGATCTTGAAAGCCTTTTTCAATTTTTTCGCGACGAGTACTTTCTTTAAACGAACATAGTCGGGTACGCCGTTTTTATAGGGTGGATAATCTTCACCCTCGGTGAGCGGTTGCAGATATTGCCGTCCCAAATCGGTAATACCAAAACCGTCTTTGCTGATATAATTTCGGGGCATCATTTTCTCTACGTTGGCAACTTTCTCCAGTGGTGCTTCACCGATTGACCAGCGATACTTTTTGCCCTTATTCCGTTCGATTGTCACCATAATGGCATTTTTCCCTTCGACGGCCTTTTCTACCGCAGCTCTTCCAACGGCGTAAGCCTGTGCGACGTCGGTGGCCGAGGCAATATGGCGGCCTGCCCGTTGGAGGTAATCTGCGAGTGCCCAGTGGTATTTGTAGCCTAACTCATCCTGGATCATGTTGGCCAGGGTTGGCGCAACTCCTCCAAGTTGTTTATGCCCAAAGGCATCAGTCGTGCCGGAGTCCGCTAGAAAGGTTCCGTCTTTGTATTGGGCTCCTTCCGATGCGACGATAACGCAGTAGCCTTTCTCCTTCACCGTGGCCTTAACCTTGCGCATAAATTTATTTCTATTGAACGCTATCTCGGGCATAAGAATAATATGGGGCGCGTCTCCCTCTTCTTCCTGTGCCAGTGCGCCTGCCGCTGCAATCCATCCGGCGTGGCGGCCCATAACTTCAAGGATGAAAATTTTAGTAGAGGTTTCACACATCGATGCGATATCCATGCTGGCCTCTTTTGTCGATACGGCAACATACTTTGCGACCGAACCGAACCCTGGGGAGCAATCGGTAAATGGTAAATCGTTATCGACAGTTTTAGGGATGTGGATCGCCTGGATAGGATACCCCATGCTTTCCGATAACTGAGACACCTTCAGACAGGTGTCGGCAGAATCGCCACCGCCGTTGTAGAAAAAATACCCTATATTGTGTGCTTTAAATACCTCGATTAGACGTTCATATTCTGCTCGGCTCTCGTCAAAGCTTTTAAGTTTGTAGCGGCATGAGCCAAACGCGCCCGAGGGCGTATGCTTTAGTCCTTCAATGGACTTTTTTGACTCTTTGCTAACGTCTATCAATTCTTCCCGTAGTGCGCCGATAATGCCGTTTTGACCAGCGAAGACCTTAGCAATTAACTTTTGCTCCCGCGCGGCTTCAATAACGCCGCAGGCCGAAGCATTAATAACGGAAGTAACTCCACCGGACTGCGCGTAAAAAGCATTTTTTGTAGCCATAAACTTTCTCGATATCAGAAAAACAAACGTCGTAAGCGGTCGGTGATCTGCGTACCGAAGGATTTTCGACTAACCGACCGACTAAAAGGTAGAGAATCATACGTTAAATGGTTGCTCATTGCATGGCA
>Ga0105350_10002478_pt1 | contig 11090 bp, 5 predicted proteins | sample EN1Hudsemesocosm_FD_83506 | JGI IMG/M metagenome (GOLD analysis project Ga0105350, IMG submission 83506) | Methane-oxidizing microbial communities from mesocosms in the Hudson Canyon - EN1E Hudson Canyon | ecosystem: Environmental > Aquatic > Marine > Cold seeps | place: Hudson Canyon...
ACATCACACGAATCATCGCTATCTGTGACACCTATAATGATATTACCAGTGACCAATGCTACAAAAAGGGCAAATCATCTCTTCAAGCTATGAAAGCTATCTACATGGAACGAGGCACTAAATTTGACGAACTTCTTGTGCAGGAATTCATCGCCTGCATAGGTTTGTTCCCCTCTGGAAGCATCGTGGAATTACATAGCGGCGAAGTCGGTATTATCATCAGTACAAACTACCAACACCGCCATTTACCTAAAGTACTCGTTTTGCTGTGTCGAAATAAATCACAACGGCGTGAAAAAGTTGTCGATCTTGCTAAATCCGCCGAATCTGCAAAACGGAGCGACTTTATCAAAAACCTTCTGCCTAACGGCGCCTTTGGTATCCGCGTAGAATCTTATGTCAATAATGGCTTGGTCTTGAACTAGTCATAGAATTTGGAGCATGAATATGCCAAGTAGCCGCAAAAAACAGCGCTCTGTCAATTCAATTAACGGAAACAACGACCCCATCAAAGCAGATAAACTGCACACCAGTCTAAATCATCTTTCACTTGAAGATAAAGTAGATCAACAAGCTATCGATGCCATAAATAATAAAATTTTGTTATCCGTAATGAACCGTTCGAACGAAACATTGCCTCTAGCAGATTTTCTATCTCACTTTTGCAGCCTAGTCACCTCAAATTGCGGTTGGATGGCACACGCGTTTGATTGTTTATCATTAAATCAGGAAAAACCTTCATTTCGCTCCTCTTGGAGCACATCAAACTCACTCAAGCTCTCGGATTTATTTCTTAACACTATGAACGAGACGAATGGCCAAACCCTAATGGATGCTATCGCAGTGAACGTCATTCATTGCGGCGAAGCCATATGTATCGACAATTTTGCAGAGCTCGCTACGCCTACCCTGCTCACGTTACTAGAACAAAACAAGGTATTCCAAGTTGTCGCCTTTCCACTTGTCGCGAATCGGCAACCGGTAGGTATTCTTTACTTTTTGCTGTCTAAAAAGGACTTAACAAACAACTCTATTTTCGACACAATCGAGAGCGCATTAGCTCAATTTGGCCAACAACTGGAATATAATATTCAGAGGGAAATGCTCGAAAGAAACTACGCTCAATTACGCGAATCAGTGAAAGACCTTAGAGAAACACAAAATCAGTTAATTCAGTCCGAAAAGTTGATTTCGATCGGGCAGTTGTCTGCGGGCATTGCACATGAGGTCAATAACCCCATGGGGTTCATAAAAAACAATCTTGATTGTTTACATCGCGATGCAAAAAGCATCAACAAGATGTTTCTAAAGTTTCAATTATTAGTCAATAATCTCGAGAAAAAAGATAGTACTGAGGTGCCACGAATACTACATGATATCAGCACCTACCAACTAGAGAGTGGTGTAATAGGCGCACTTGACGATCTTGAGAACCTAATAAACGAGTCGATGAGCGGAATACAAAGAGTCATTGATATTACCAGAGGGCTAACCAATTTTTCCAGAAAGTCTTCCAATGAACTAATGCCCTGTAAGTTAAGCGATTGCATTTCAGAAGCACTAAAACTCGCAAGAAACGAAATAAAGTACAAAGTGCTTGTACACGAAAACCACGTAAGTGATACCACTGTTTTTGCCAATCATGGGCAGCTCGTCCAAGTGATCTTGAATATTATCATCAATGCTGTTCAAAGCATTGATGATAAAGGTGAGCTCTTCATCTCAACAGAGCAGGAGGACAATAAGACATGTTTAAAAATAAGGGATACTGGCAGCGGTATCCCTGAAGACGTCGTAGCATCCATTTTCAACCCGTTCTTCACAACGAAAGAAGTGGGTAACGGGACAGGACTCGGATTGTCGATAGCATATGGAATCATTGCAAGTCATAACGGGTATATTACAGTAGACAGTGAAGTAGGAACCGGAACAGAAATTATGATCTGGCTCCCGACCGATCAAACACCTTAAATATGAATCGTTATTGCTCAGGTTTATAGTTCAATACGATTACATCCCGCTCAACTCACCAGATCAAACGCTCTGAATAATAGTAAATCATCAATTCACATTTAGCCTACTGCATATTTTCAGGAAACAGCAGGTTAATTTTTCTTTCGATGAATAAACATGACAAGCAATATTTACTCTCTTATTTAAAGGGCAATACGACCGTTGCATTCATATCATTCACAATAGACAAATTCAGAATGACCATCACTTTTATACCAATCCTTGCTTTTCTTACCCTTGCTTGCGGCCCATTCATTAATCTTAGGATAGCCTTTTGATAGTTCGACTTTCTCAACAGGGTGGTCCCACTTATGAGGAATCAGCATCGCCCACGGTAAATTCCCTTCGGTTTGATAATACCGGTCCTTGTGCTTGTCAGACTTATCTTCTTTTATCCCAAACTGTCTTTTCGATGCACGCTTTGAGGGCGGGTATCCTGGAAAATGTACCTCAATTACTTCACCGTTAGTGAGTTCTCTCGAAATAAAACTGTTATAGGGCGGCACGCCAAAGTTCGAGGAATTAACGGGAGATTTAAGACTGATCGTGACCGTAAAGTGGTCACCGGTAACTTTTGGGCTATGCGATTCGGTATTGGCAAATTTGAAGCCTTTGGGTGTCGGCAGTGCGTCTTCCAAATCATCAATAATATTGAACAGCGTTTTGTTTCCATCAGCGATCGGGGCAAGTGAAAGTTGCTTATCTTTGCCCTTACCTTTGACCTTCACCTTAGCTGACATGATGTTACTGATGGGCGTGTTTATTAGAAGTTTGAGCGAATTCTTGAATGATGCGCCCCTCGCAACTGGCTGCAGTTTGAGCACCACTTTACTGATTAATCCATCAATTTTTGTTTCGGTGACATTATATGAGATCACAGCATCATTAAAATCGTAATCACCTTTACGAGGCCAAAAGTCTTCAAAAGCCATAGTCCCCACCTCACTTTCTGAAGGTGAAAAAGAGGTACTTTGCGTCGTCGATTCAGGTCGATCTGATGAGTCTAAAGGTTCGGTATTGTAGTGATTTATTTCGTTGCCATCACTGAAACCATCATTGTCGGTATCAGCAATAAGGGGGTCCGTCTGATGAATATTGATCTCTTCATTATCGCTCAACCCGTCACCGTCGGTATCGGCCAATGAAGGGTTAGTATTCATTTCGTTGATCTCAATTTGGTCGGTAAACCCATCACCATCGGAGTCCAGTAAAGAGGGGTCCGTATTGGTAATATTAACTTCTTCACTATCCGTAAATCCATCACTATCGGTATCGGTATCGGTTGGGTCTGAGTTGTAAAAAATAATTTCATCAAGATCTGTCAGCCCATCTGCATCAGTGTCAGCAAGTAATGGATCAGATTGATAAACGGTCACTTCTTCCTGGTCACTTAAGCCGTCGTTATCACTATCTGCATTGTTGGGATCAGTACCGAGAATCAATACTTCATCGTTATTACTGAGTCCGTCCCCATCGATATCATCAGGGTCAACCTCCGGCGTTGCTGTTGGGTCATCTAACAGAGCAAGTGTATTCTCAAGATCTATTTCTGCTTGTGTCTTCTCTACTTGTAGATCTAGCATAAACACATAAGCCTCACCCGAAGCGCTTTTTTTATCCTCTTTATTGTAGGCTCCGATTGTCAGGTAATCGTCAGAGAGAGAAAGTGCATTACCAAAATGGTCATCTTTACCGCCATCTTCTGCCAATAATTTGTATACTTCTTGCCAGTTTTCATCGACCAATTCAAACAGAAATGTCGAGCCTGTAGACAAATTAGAGGCGTCAGAACCCACGGCTATATGGCGATTGGAGATAGAAATTGATGAACCAAAGTTATCGCCAGAACCACCGTCACTTGCCATTAATTTCAAATGGTGAGTCCAGTTACTCCCCTTTCTAAGGTAGACATGAGCTGAGCCTCTACTAATGCACTCTTGAATAACAGGGTCATCTTCCAGTTTGGCTGACACGACAGCATAACGGTCCGAAATGGCGACCGCGCCACCGTAGTCCCCCCCCCTCGTAACTGCACCACCTTGCAATGTTGCTTGACGAGTCCAGTACTCATTGTCTTCATCATAATGATAAATATACGCAGAACCCTCTTTAGATTTACCCGACTCAGAATCGCCGATGATTAAATAATTACCAGAAAGAGCCACTGCCGTTCCGAAAAGCTCACTTTTATCCTGAAAGTCAGATTCCAACTTGATGCTAAGTCTCCAGGCGGAACCGGTCCGTTGGAATACATATACTGCACCTTGGTTTTCCGCACCGCCTGGAGATCCTATCGCAAGGAAGTTGTCTGACAAGCTAACAGACACGCCGAATGAATCACTTGATACGGCTTCAGGGCTGATAAATTCTTGCGTTTGAATCCACGCCTCATTTCTTTGCTCGAATACATAAACCGAACCTGCCACCCCGCTTAACTGATAAGTGGCATTCACTACGGCGGTGTTGCCTGAAATAGCGACGGCGCTACCGACCTGGTGAAGCGTCACCTCAGCAATAGACACCGGCACTAAACAACTATCTAGCGTCCATTCATTGCCTAAGCGGTCAAAAATACAGGCACCACCGGCGTCTCCTTGTTTACCAGGAGAACCCACTAGCACCAACCCCTTAGAGCTTGAAACGGCTGTTCCGAAGTCATTGTATGAGTCGGCGACTTCATTCTTTAATTTTTTTTGCTGATGTGGCGCTGCATTGAGGTCATTCGTTACAAGCGCCGCTAGCGATAGTATAGTTAGGTAAACAATGATGGAGTACTTTGTTGTAATAAACATAGGCTGCTACTCAAATGTAAAATTGATGCGTTGATTTCTATCGATTGGTAATTCTTGTTCTGCCAACATGTCGCCATCGATAACGGCAATTAATGCCTGAATGCGACTAGGCACCGTGAGCCATGAATGATATCGGTCACTGTTCTGAAGCTCGCTTCTCTCTAGTAGTTTGGCTGGCTCTGCGGTATCGGGGTCAAGCTCTGAATATATTGAGATATGGGTGAGGTTTTGGTATTGCGCGAATCGTAGATCAAGCTCTACGACTCGTTGAGTCACAAAGGTAAAACCACCCTCTATATTTAAATCACCAAAAGATTCCGGAACACCTAGAGTAAGGGGCTCACTAATAACTGTAGGTTCAACTTGGCCTTTTTCATTATCAGCGGTAGGAGCACCGCACGATGAACATAGAATAAAGAGTAAGCCGACTGTAAAATAGTTCACCCATCGCACGCGTTCTGTGTTGTTCATAAACAATCCTTCATCTGTGTAAAATTGAGTCGCTTTTAGATCAAAAACGTTGCCGATAATCGCGAAACCATAGGGCTTTAGACTGAGCCCCGTTAATCACTAGACACATTCAGAGCGTCTTGAGTAGGGCAAAGCAAACTTTATGCCCTACGGTTATTTTTTGAACATAAACCCGGTTACACCAACGCTATCACACTGATAAATATCATATTTCATTGATCAATACAGGCCGACCACACAGTTAAATTAATCGCTAGACGCCACTCAGAAGTATCATATAAGTAAGTTTTTTTGAATTTGCATTGCAGCTTGCGACAGTGAAGTAATAACACCTCAAAATAGAAATAATTTCTTCAGAAGAGCCTCTAAACTAATACCGTTAACACTAAGATAAAAATCAGCTCTTGGGCCACTCATAACCGTTAAATCGCCTTTTTTCAAAATTTGACAACAAGATAACAGATGCTGTCAGGGTGGTTATTATCGTATTTACGGCCTATATTTAAACTAGCTTGGCTCCTTATTATCAGGAAAAAGTTCCACCATTTTGATGAACATATTTTCAAAAATTAAACTAGGTAACGCTATATGGATTATGGGAACGCAAAGATACTCGTAGTTGACGATGAGATGATTAACATTAAAGTATTAATTGCGATTCTTGACGAATATGAATGTATTGTCGCTAAAGATGGTGAAAAAGCCTTAATGCTAGCGGAAGGCGATATGCCTCCTGACTTAATTTTGTTAGATGTCATGATGCCCGGCATGGATGGCTATGAAGTCTGTAGGCGTCTTAAAAGCCAAATATCTACTCAGAATATTCCGGTGATATTTATTACCTCTAAGGGCAATGTAGATGAAGAAACACGGGGGCTAAGATTGGGGGCAGCCGATTATATTACCAAACCTTTCAGTCCCGAAATCGTCAAAGCGCGCGCGACTAACCAGATACAGTTCAAGAAACAAAGAGACTTACTAGAAAGACTGAATGTCACCGACCAATTAACAGGCATTGCCAATAGGCGCTGTTTTGATGATACCCTGGATTACGAATGCCGATCTGCTGCTCGTTCTGGCTCTCCCCTTTCACTGGTATTAATAGACATCGATAATTTTAAACAGCTAAACGATCTGGGCGGTCATGTTTTCGGTGATAATTGTTTAAAAGCGGTAGCTGAGGCTATATGCAAATCAATGTCTCGTTCAACGGATTTAATTGCGCGTTATGGTGGTGATGAATTTGTTGCAGTATTACCCTCTACAGATCATGAAGGAGCAATCAAAGTGGCCGAAAAAATACGCCAAAGCGTTGAAGCCCTTAAACTAACACATTCAGGAGAGACAGTACCTATCACGATCAGCTTGGGGCTTACTAGTAACAAAGATTATTCGCCAGAAAACATGATTGAAGCAGCCGATAGCAAGTTGTACGAAGCAAAACATAATGGCCGAAATAAGGCCTGCAGTTAGTGGATGTAAGTGAAGTCACTACCTTGAGGCAGACTAGTTTGTTGAAACAACTTTTATCGCTTGTGATGGTTTTATTGTCTTTATCTGCGAGTGCCGGGGAAAATTTGATTCATACCGGCGCACAAAACATGTTGCTGGATATTGAATATTTTGAAGACCCCTCGGGAACGTTTGAGCTAGAAGCTGCAATGGACTCAAGCAAACAAACGTTGTGGCTCAGCAACGGCGCAACTGTGTTTAACAAAGGCATTACCTCTTCTGCCTTTTGGCTTCATTTTTCCATTAGTAATCCGACAAAAAAGACCTCAGACCACCTTATTGAATTGGCATACCCTCTCATTGACCGAGTCGAATTTATTGAGCTAAGTGGCGAGCATATTCAAAAAAAATTAAGCTTAGGCGATACCCTTCCCTACGACGAGCGCCCGATCAACACACTCAATTTTACCATCCCGGTTGAAATACTTGCAGGTGATACCAAAGACTATTATTTAAAAGTCCAAAGCAAAGGATCCTTAAAAGTCCCGCTAATGTTATGGGATGACACTTCATACTTTCTCTCTTCAGGGACTCAGAACCAGATATATGCTTTGTTTTTTGGGGTATTAATCATTATTTGTTTGATGAATTTCTTTGTCTTCATCAACCTTAAAGAAAGCCCATATTTATATTACGCTTTGACCTTATTGGGCTTTTTAATTTTCTTCTCTTCTCTAAGAGGTAGCCTATTTCAAGTTTTATTGAGTGACTACCCTGTTATTCATAACCTAAGTACCATTATTTCATTTCCTTTCTCTGCGTTAAATCTATTCTTATTTTCGTCATCTTTTCTACAAATTAAAAAATATAATCCCCGACTGGCCTGGATGGTAAATGTTTATACGGCACTCTTAGGCGGCGCTTTAATTTGTGCCTTTTTCTTGCCTTACCACATGAGCTTAGGTTTATCCTTATCCCTGATCATTCCCGGTCAGTTATTACTGTTTTTTGTCGGTCCTTATTTATGGTTAAAAGGCAGTCGTGACGCGAAGTACTTCACCATAGCCTGGTTTGCGTACATCATTGGTGCAGTCATTAAAGAAATTGAACATTTGGGTTGGGGTGAGTCAATCGTGGCGGCTGATTACAGTTTGTTGTTGGGGCTCAGCATTCAAACCATTATTCTCTCATTTGCGCTGGCTAAAAGGCTGTATCACGAAAGAGAGTTAAGATTAGCCGCACAAAAATTAACCATGCAAGAACAAGGCAACCGCCGTGATGCTGAAGCGCGCATTATTAAGGATACTAACAAAGCACTTGAAACTAAAATTGAGCAACGTACCCACGATTTGTCTGAAGCAAAGCAAGAAGCCGAACATGCTAATCAAGCCAAGTCAGAGTTTCTAGCGAATATGTCTCATGAAATTCGTACCCCGATGAATGCAGTGATTGGATTAAGTTACTTAGCCTTACAGACAAAATTAAGCTCACAGCAACATGACTATTTATCTAAAATCAGTCGTTCATCAAATAACTTGTTACTGTTGATCAATAATATTTTAGACTTTTCAAAAATCGAAGCCGGTTTTTTAAGTGTCGAAAAAGAACCCTTTAGATTGGACCAGCTGCTTGACGATGTGAGTGATATCGTACGTGAAGTTGCCGAATCTAAAGACTTAGAACTATTTATTCATTACCCAGCTGACATCCCCCTATGTTTACTCGGTGATGCAATGAGACTTAATCAGGTTTTGATTAATCTGGTAGGTAATTCCGTTAAATTTACGGAACGAGGTGAAGTCACTGTTGTCATTGAACTAATTTCCCAAACAGAAAATATAGCCGAACTGAAATTTAGTATTAGTGATACTGGCATTGGCATGGACCAAAGTGCTGTTGATAATCTGTTTCAGCCTTTTACGCAGGCAGATAGTTCCACCACACGTCGCTTTGGTGGAACCGGCTTAGGCTTATCTATTACACGCCAATTAGTTGAATTAATGGGGGGCTCGATCAAGGTCGATAGCGTTGAAGGTGAAGGCTCTAAATTTTATTTCAGTTTACCCTTTGAACTAACTGAACATGCTATTTCACTCACTTCCGAAGCCGAAGAGCTAGTCGGTAAAAGAGTTATCGTAGTCGACGATAATGAAACCGCTCGCAAGGTAATAAGTGAAATGCTGCGGGGTTTCAACATAGATGTTGTGACGATGGCGTCAGGACAATTAATGTTACAGGAGATAAAAGAAAACCTAGACCAGAACCTTCCTGGCTATGATTTAATTATTCTTGATTGGAAAATGCCAGGCATGGACGGTGTTGAGTGCATTCATGAAATAAAAAAACTACTAAAAACACAAATGCCTTCACTGATGATGGTAACTGGACACGATCAAAAAGACAGTATCGCGCCTGACGTTCAATCAGACTTAGGCGACTTCCTACTGAAACCTGTTACCCCGACATCACTTATGGTGTCTATTAAACGCTTACTTTCTAAACAAAATCAGGCGACCATTACTCAAGACCAATCATCTGATCATACCAAGAACAAATTAGCGACGATTGTTGGCGCCAAAATATTACTGGTAGAAGATCACCCTATCAATCAACAAGTGGCTTCAGAAATATTGAGTAGTTATGACCTCAACGTGGTGATCGCTAATAATGGCATAGAAGCCGTTAGCACGCTAGAAGACAGTATCAATGAACCGTTTGATTTGGTGTTAATGGATATTCAAATGCCCGTAATGGATGGATACGAAGCCACTAGCGCTATTAGAGGTAATACATCACACCCCTATTTTCAAGACCTACCCATTTTGTCGATGACGGCACACGCATTAAAAAGCGATAAAGAGAGATGCCTTGAATATGGCATGAACGGCCACTTAACAAAGCCCATTGTCATTCCCGAATTAATTAACGCCTTAATTAACTGGGTGCCACCGCGTCATCAAGCAATATCCAATACAACAGACACCGTCCCGATCAATCAAGAGATTAAACAAGTCACAGAGTTTGAATCTACCGATAAAAACCCATCAACATCTGACGGTTTAGACACCACTTTAGGGCTTAGCTTGGTAGCGGGTAATGCGACACTTTATCAGTCCTTATTACAGAGTTTCTCCTCACAATACACACATATCGTCGATGAGATTAAACTAGCGATTTCGACCCAGAATATAGAGGCATGCTTAACAATAATCCATTCTCTGGCGGGGGTTGCCGGTAACATTGGTGCCAGCCAGCTTAGCCTTGCGGGTCGTGAGCTCGAAAGTTTATTGCGAGAAGGCAGTTTCGACGAAAAGAAATTTGTACAATTTTACCACTTACTTGAAACCGTTATTTCAAGTATAAAACAACAAAGTGGTCCTGAACTTGACCCTGCCACCCAGCCCAGACAATTAGCTCCTGCAACAGTCGATAATGAGACCTTGCAAGCGCTCCTGTCAACCTTGAGTCAGTTACTTCGAGATAGCAGTAGTCGTGCTGAAAGCCTCCTACCTGAATTGCAACTCACCCTTAACGGCATGCATCTAGCGTTATTTCATACCTTAAAAAATAATGTAGAAGAATTTGAATTTGAAAGTGCTATGGTTAACTTATTAGAGCTACAAAAAGCTATCGTATCCTAATGCATGTGTAGATTTCAGAATTGCCGCTTTAACCTATGAATTTCTTTTCTACTTGTTCTGCGCGCATCAAGTATTTCTGCAGTTTTTTGCTGCTCTCGTGGTAGGCGGTCTATTTTACGAAGTAACTGCTGATAGAGCTGTATCGCCATCAAACCATCATCTTGATACTCATGAATTTGTGCACGCTTTATCAACCAGACAGTGCTAATACGAATGTCTTCAGGCATTTGGTCTACCCAAAACAATGCACGTGAGCCATTTTCAGCTTTAATATTTGCATCAACCAAAAGCTCAAAGAATGGCATTGATGGGCCATGTTTTCGTATACCACTTTCTAACCCCTTTTCTAGACGCCTCAAAGGGATCGGTTCGATCAGAATCTGTGCCTGAGCACGTTCACGATAAACTTCAGGGGATGTTGTTCTACTATAAGCAATCGCTTGGTCGTAATACTTTTCCGCAATAGCATAATCTTTTAATTTTAAGAGTGTCTGCGCATAAGCTTCTAGCCCAAGAATGTTTCTGGGTTTTAAGTTCAAGTATGTACTGAGAACCGTTTTGGCTTTTTCGAATTCATCCACCTTCATATACGCAGTGCCCAACAAATAAACACCCTTAGAATATGTTGGGTCAATTTCAATGGCACCATGGAAATCTGTGATCGCTTGTTCGAATAGTTTTATTTCTAAGAATAATTTCCCTCGCTTTATCAGCAAGGTAG
>Ga0105350_10002489_pt1 | contig 11055 bp, 9 predicted proteins | sample EN1Hudsemesocosm_FD_83506 | JGI IMG/M metagenome (GOLD analysis project Ga0105350, IMG submission 83506) | Methane-oxidizing microbial communities from mesocosms in the Hudson Canyon - EN1E Hudson Canyon | ecosystem: Environmental > Aquatic > Marine > Cold seeps | place: Hudson Canyon...
AAAAGATGGTGAAACTATTAAGTTTGTAGTGACAAATACAGGCGCGATTGCGCATGAGTTTTCCATTGGCACCAAAGATGAGCATGTGTCTCATGGCAAGATGATGGAGGAAAATCCAAATATGCACCATGGCCCTGGTGGCGCGTCAATTTCCATTAAACCGGGTGAGACTAAAGTATTAATTTGGGCTTTCGAAAAAGCAGGGGAAGTTGAAGTCGCGTGCAATATTCCTGGGCATTATCAAGCTGGAATGCATAGCCCTGTGATGTTCGTGAAGTAATTAAGCTACAAGTTCTCGAGGGAACCCTCGAGAACTTGTATAGGTCTAAATTGACTTTAAGTATTCAAGTAGTGCTGTTTTGTCAGAATTTGATAGCCCCGTACCATTTACGTGCCCTTCTTTGCCATTACCACGAATAGTAGTGTCGAGTAAAAAGTCACCACCATTCATATAACCTGCACCAACTACATCATACTCAGTTGTGCCGGTGTAAAATGAAGTTGGGCGGTCCTGTGGGCTTTTCAGCATATCTTCTAATGTTCTTACTGAACCATTGTGGAGGAAAGGTCCTGTGAAGGCGATGCCGTCCAGTGGTTTAGCCCTATAAGATGTGGGCGTTATGTCGCCTCGATCAACCTGGCCAGCAACATATTCAGCCTTCAACGCTTCAACAGCATCCGATGAAGATAACTCAGGGTAGGTGGCATACGCATTTAATTTGAAGCCGAGTGTTTTGAAGTGGTCATCGATAATAACGTCCGTGGCGGCACCTAATAAAACTAGGCCATTAAAGGTCTCGGGGAAGTATTCTCCAAATGGAATACCTGTTTCAGGGTCAACAGAGTCTGGCGCTGCAATTGAAATAACGGTTCCCATAACGCCACTTTTTTCTTTGCGAGTTCCATAGTCTTCAGCAAAGGCTGGGTCTGTACCCACCTCAGTATAGTGTTGGCGTCCAATTTTAATGAACTGCTTTCCAATAGAGTTTGGTGCAGTCAGCTCGCTGGCGTCTATACCGTCGGAAGTATTAACATGGCAGCTAGTGCAATTTGCATTGTACAGCGCTTCACCATCGGCAATAAGCTGTGGGTCAAGCGACGGAAAGCTACTTGGCCATTTTGGCGGGTTCATTTTATTCAATGTCCGCTCCAGGGCGTACATGTTATCCACTTTGGCTGTGGTATTAAATAAGCTATTCAGGCCCAACTGCTGGCCTAGCATTTCTATGGTGTTATCAATTAAAGCGCTTTCATCAACATCGACATATCCGAATACACCTAGCACCTCACCAATATTTCTAGCAAGCGGGTTATTAGAAATACAGTTGGTCTGTACACATTCCAGTTCGGCAACATTCCAAATGTACGGAAAGCTAACGGGGGCCGTTAAAGGTTTTGCAAGGCTTTCGCTTTCGTTTGCGTGAGATACATGCAATTGATTCAGGATAGAGCCAATAGCATCGAGTCGAGCTGGACCATTTACAACTTGTTGATGATTTCGATCGGCAAAGCCGCGAACATAATCGATCGCTTTATCTATATATTGATTAATAAACCAAGTACTAATGGTTTTTGCACCGTAGTCACGATTTGATCTCACATAGCTCTTGAAGCGGGATCTCCAACGATTGTATTTTGAAGAATTGTTTCTATTCGCCTCCAGGGCATCGGCTAATTCGTTAAGGAACCTGGCGACGTCAGCATTAGCTTGACCACCTTCAACAAAGTAGTTATTGCTACCATAAGTAATACTAGAGGTATGACAGCCAGCACAAGTAAGGCCTAAGTAATTTATGTTATCAAGCTGACTCTTATCTTTGACCATTCCCAAGGCAAGGCCATCCTGTGACAAATTACGTTCGACTCGTTCTTCATAGGAACCATCGTAATTACCTGGGGTATAGGAATTTTGCTCAGGGAATAAAAAGCCATACTTTGACAGTGAGTTACGCTCAGAAAACAAATTTTGAGAATTTGCTTCTTCGATTGTTTTAAACACTTCCCACATGACTAAATGCGAACCTTGAGGTGTTTTGTACCAGCCATCACGACAAGTATTCTCGCCGTATTCATAACAATCTTGATCCCAGCTATTCATCCAGTATGTGCCGTCATCAGCTATTGCCGGTAAAGCAAGCAGCAATAAGCATAATAACGGTATAGAAGGTATTCTTGTTTTTATTTTCATGTTTTATCCCAATAAAATTTGTAGTTTTAATGTCAACTTTTGCTGATCTTGAATAACTACAATTAATGTTGAATGTTATAAAAAATCACTAAACCGCTTACCAAAACTTGGCTGAGTGACTTTTCATAACGATTTCCAGCATAGTTAGGTTAATGAACTATTATTTTATCGGATAGAATATATGTGATTTTTTGCGGTGACATTTGGCGTATTTATACGATTCAGCATCTCAAATTGATAAGAAACTTAATTTTAAAGGCATAAGCGGAGGGCGATTAACTTCCACTCCGACACCTGTAATCAGTCTTTATTAGCGCGCTATTATGGCTTTGATCTATTTGATAAGACTTTGGTGTAAGGCCTGTCACCTGTTTGAAGGTTTTAATGAAGTGGCTACTGTCACTGAAGTAAAGTCGATTGCTCACTTCTGTAATGCTGTACCCAGTATTGTGTAAATAATGTTTAGCCAGTTTAATTCGCTCAAGTTTTAGTAACTCATTAAAGCTGGTATTTTCAGAGCTCAGCTGGCGCTGTAGGTTCCTTACACTAACGTTTAGGTTGGATGCCCAACCTTCTTGCCTTGGAATATTGTCTGGTAAATGTTGATTAATATAAGAAATGGTACGCTCAGAAATTGGAATTTGGGTCACCGTTTTTAACTCGTCTTCCAAAATAGATTTCGTTGCCCTGGTAAGCACCTTGTTCGATAGCGGGTTTGTTAAACTATAAATATTCTTATCAAAACAGATTTCATTTTTATCTGCGTTAAATTCGATTGGACAAGCGAAATATTTTTTGAATACAGCAATATTGCGGGGCTCTTGTCTTTGAAGCTTCACGCCCAAAGGTATTGCTAATGGATCATCTAATAAATTCACGAAGAATTTCACGATGTAGATCATAATAAAATCAATGGTATAGGTCGGATATTTCTCAGTAGTTTCAGATGTCTCAAGAATCAGTTTAACGTCTGTGGATTCATCCAGAGTGGCATAAATAGACGTGGTGTAACTTTCGCCATATCGTAGAGAGCTTAGATTGAATAGCATCCTAAGTGTTTCGCAAGACCCTGCGAGCACAGTTAGAAGGTTTGAAGCAGGAGCGGTGTGATTAAATAACTTAATGGCAAAAGCATCATCATTTGTGATTTTGATGGCTTCATTTAGAATGGTGTCTATATCTTTTTGAGGAATTCTTAGGCGTTTTTTGAGTAGGTTGTTGCTGTCTATATCAACTTTTTTAAATAATGGAGCTACCTCAACGCCTTTATTTTCAAGGCCTTTCTTGATGACAGTGAGGAAGTGAGCGCTGACAGTATTACTATTATCTATATTTGAAGTCATTATTGATTACCATTGTTATTATTTATTTGGGCATCATTTTTCAACTTAGATTTACTTCGCAATGCTAACTTTTTATTTATTTAAATGGAAGTATGCGCGTACGAGTCTTCAACTATAGACCCAACTTTCAGGCTTCACAGTATTGAGGTAATGGCGTTAATCTGAGTAAGTGTTTAAAAAAAGGTAAGTTAGTTTTAATGTTAGCCGCTAGATCGTGTCGGGGCATACAGATAAACTACTCTGCAATATCATAAAGTTAAGACCTATCGACATAGAAAATCATGAACGGAGTCACAATTTTTTAGGGCAGGGATCTCATGTACACATTTCTCAACAAATACTTTCGTGATCTCACCCCTTTTTTATCAAATCATTCTACACTTTTTACAATTGTTAGCATTTTCGGCTATCCACAAACATTTTACGATTTCAGGTATTAGGAGTATCAAGGCATGATTGAAACAATAATTCGCTTTTTTCAAGAGGGTGGCTTTTTTATGTACCCAATTTCGGTCATTTTGGTGATCGGGCTGATCATTGCAATAGAGCGGTATGTTTATCTAACAATGGCTAAACGCAGTAATCGCAATGATTTCAACAAACTGCATCGGATGATCAGCGGTAAAGATTTGAAGACAGCAATGAAGTTTGCTACTCAGTCAAGTAGTGCAATGGCAAATATGATTGGTGCGGGCTTAATTCGTTTAGGTCGCCGTCAGCCACGAGAAGAAATTGAATATGCCATGGAAGAAGGCTTATTAGAAACCATGCCTCGTCTTGAAAAGCGCACGCAGTACCTTTCTACATTAGCTAATGTCTCTACCTTACTGGGTTTGCTAGGCACCATTATTGGTCTGATAGCAGCTTTCACGGCTGTTGCATCTGCAGATCCGGCTGAGAAAGCCAGCTTATTATCGCAAAGTATTTCAGTTGCCATGAACACCACAGCGTTTGGTTTGATTGCAGCGATCCCTTTATTGCTGGTGCATTCCATCTTACAGACTAAGACCAATGAAATTGTCGATAGTTTTGAAATGGCAGGTATCAAAGTGATGAACTTGTTAAGTGATCGAAGTGCTTCATTTACACCCGCACCAGCTCAGTCAAATACCAAGTCTGAAGTAATTACACCTCAGCCTCCTCAAAGCGGTATGCATGCAGCCCCTGCTGTTTAAGTAAGCTATTTTGCTATTCACAACTGAGTTAGGAGTCTAGGCAATGAAGCGCAAACATCGTCGCTTACGTACTGAAGCCGATTTAGATATCACATCATTTATGAACTTGATGATTGTTTTAGTACCTATATTGTTAATGAATATGGTTATTGCGCAAACAAATGTTCTTGAGTTGAATTTTCCTTCTCAGGACCAGTTGGCGCAAGAAGATGAGCAACCCATGCAGCTTCAAGTGATTATTTTAGATGATTATTTGGTCGTGTCTGACAACAAGGGTGGTGTCATTAAACAAATTGAGGACAAAAACGGTAAGCATGACTTTGCGATGTTGGGAAAAGTCATGCAGGAAATCAAAAGCCGTATTCCTGAAAAGAAAGATATTACCGTGATGGCGAAGAAAAAGACCTCTTATCAAACCTTAGTATCGGTGATGGATAAGGTTCGTTCATTTAAAACAGTGGTAGCAGGTAGTGTGGTACATGCTGAATTATTTCCTGAGGTGTCAATTGCAGATGCGCCAGAGATAGAAGAAGTAGCTAAGGCAAATTCGCAGAACAAGGAACTAACTGAACCAAGCGGGAAGGTAAGCTCATGAAAACGTCCGCGAAAGCTAAACGTATATTACGACATCAGGGACGTGGCAAAAGCCAAAGTAAACTCAACCTGGTTTCTTTAATGGATATTTTTACCATATTGGTGTTTTTCTTGATGGTGAACTCTTCTTCAGATGTGCAAGTATTGAATCAGGATAAAAGCGTTAAGTTACCGGTTTCAAGTGCAGATCAAATGCCGAAGGAAGCCTTGGCGCTTGCGATCACAGCCGACGATATATTGATTGGCGGCAGGGCAATTGTAAAAGTAAAGGCGCTGCGTCAGTTTGACGGTGATGTTGAACCCTTGTTGAAAGCAGAATTAGAATACCAGTCATCAAAATCAAATAGTAAGGTGTCTCCTTTAGGGCGACCGATCACGATTGTTGCAGATCGTGAACTGCCTTACGAACTTTTGAAGAAAATCATGTCAACCTGTGTTGATGCGGGCTATGCCAGTATTTCATTGGCAGTAAACAAGCATTATGAGCAGGAGGCTTAACGGTGTCATTTAATCAACAAGGCTTGGCATGGAATGATGAAGCAGGCGAACAGAAGCGCTTAGTCCGTATAGTAGCGGGTGTTATTCCTGCTTTTTTAGTGATGGTCATTTATATTACTTGGATCGAATTACCAGAGCAGGCGAGAGAAGATCGCGAAGCGTTACCACCACAATTAGCGAAAGTGATTCTGAAGAAAAAAGAAAAACCGATCGTTAAAAAAATTGAAAAGAAAATAGAAGAGAAAAAAATTGAACCTGAAAAGAAAATTGCAGAAAAACCAAAACCCAAGAAAAAACCGGTACCTCAAATAGCCAAAAAACCAAAAGTAAAAGCTAAACCCAAGGCGATACAGCTAGCGCGCAAAAAAGCCAAGAGCTCTGGCTTATTGGCGATGAGTAATCAGCTTTCAGCCTTAAGTTCGATGGCAAAAGCTGTGAAACTTGACACCCCGAAGACCATTACAGCTAAACCGATTGCCCGAAAAACTCGTGATACATTAGCATCTAAAGTGAGTACCAGTCGTAGTGTCGGTGTAGTGGCGTCAGACCTGAACCAAGAAACACAGACTATGTCCTTAGCTGCGCGTGAGGTGACCGAAGTAGAACAAACTGAAGAAATTGCGGGAGATATTCAAATTGCTGCTTTAGAGGCTCGTAAGGTTGCATTGCAGAGATCGAGAGAAGAACTAAGACGTACAATGGATGCGAATAAATCTGCGATCGATAGTATTTATCGACGCGCTCTTCGCAAGAAGCCTTCATTGCAAGGCGTATTTACCGCTCAGTTGGTCATTGAAACCAGTGGACAAGTGTCGAGTTGTGAGTCTGCGGAATCAACCCTCAATGCGCCTAAGTTAGAAAGCAAAATTTGTAAACGGTTGCGTTTAGTAGATTTTGGTCAAAAAGCCGGTGTTGAGCCTGTGACCTTCAATTATCCAATTGAGTTTATACCGAGTTAGCTGCAGAACAAGTAGGGGGCAGACCACTACACTCGTGGGATGATCTATCTATTGACTCGGGTCTGAGCCTATTTCAAGTTGCTAATCCATAAAAAAGGGGCGCGAAGCCCCTAAATTATCTGATGAACCTTTAAAAACTTATTGTGCCAGTAACTCACCAACAATTTCCATACCTGCTGCTTGATGCGCTTGCGTAGTAGGATGGATTTCGTCATAGAATAAGAAGCCAGTAGCAGTTACATAACCATCACACTCAGGGTGTAAAGCACCGCCACCAGAAAGCATATATGCACATGCATCATCTGTATTGGTGTAACCGTAGTCTTCTGCGTTATCAATTTGATCTGTTAGGAAGCTGAATAGGTCATATTCGATTATATCAACGCCAGTCTGGTGCTCAGTGCGTGCTATTTTACGAGCAAGCTTGCGGTTAAACTTGTTTGAAAGTTTAGTTGCTACACGAGGTAGACGAGTTGCTTTACGAACTTGACTATTGGTTTGAGCGTTAGCTAATAAACCAGCAGCAATAAGGTCTGTTTCTGGTATAGCGCCAATATCAGGTGCGTTAGATACTAAAATATTAGTTGCGCCTGCAGCAATTAACTTAAGTAATTGTGCTTGCTCTGATGCAACAGCAGAATTTAGAGACTCATTTGCAGCTTGACGAATAGCTTGGCGTTCTGCAGGTGTTGCTGCGAAAACAGCGGCTGAACGAATTTCACGTGCTGCACGGATATCGTTACCACCAATTAGCATAATATATAGAGCGTCAGAAGGAGCTACGCCGCCATTAATTGCTAAGAATGCATTAACTTGAGTCGGTAGGTTAATGTCCGGAGTTGCTTCATTTCCATCTTCATCAACTGCTTTTGCACCCGCAATGGCAAAGTTATTACCGCTAGTGCCACCCGCTAAATGATAAGAAGGCGTTAACGCAAACCCTAATGCACCTGCAACAATTTCAACAGCAACAGGGCCGTTAGTGAAACGCTCACCATAGGTAGACTCAGGTGATAAAGCGTGTAGATTACCATTATCAGATAAGCTATCGCCAAATACATATACATTGCTATAGTCACTTGCGCTTGCAGTAAATGCTGTAACTACTAATGACGCACAGGCCATTACTTTTTTAAATTTCAGGCTTTTCATATTCCGACTCCGTTAAATTCTTTTTTATGGGTTCTTGTGCTCTTATTATTCTCCTCATTTGAGAAGTTACAAAATGATATAAAACAGAGAGTTGGAAAGCTTTGGCAAAGTAGGGCAATTTAGGTTTTTTAGGTTAAAACAGCTTATATAAGTGAGACAGGGTTCAAATAGTGAGAAAAAAACCTGAAAGCTTGAGTGGAAGAGGGTTATTTTGCTGGTGAGATAATGCGTTAGTCTGTTCACCTACCCATAAGAATTATGGGTAGGTTATGTCATTTGTGTTTTTATTACGCAATTTGGCCGTACATACCCGAAAGTTCAGCAGTTTGGCCTAGGGTTTTTTTTGCAACATACTCTTGGACTTCAGCTTTTTGTTGCACGGTCAAAAATAAACTTAGTTTACTTCGGCGTAATAGAATGTCATCGGCAGTGGTTGCCCATTCATGCTCTATTAGATAATCAATTTCTGCTGCATATAAATTGGCACCAAAATATTTTCCTAAATGTGCATGGCTGCTTTTTCCGCTTAAGAACTGTTTGCAAAGTAGACCGTAGCTTTTGCTGTAGCGCTTAAGAAGCTTTTCATCTAACCAATAAAACTGTTCTTTCAAACTGGCATGGATTTGTTCAAGCGTTTGTCCGTAACTTTCGGCGCCGGGTAAGGGGGAGTTACTTGTCCAGGGTTCACTTTTCTTATGGATGTAGGGCGATAGCTTTAATAGAACCGCTTCTGATAATTTTCTGTAGGTGGTGATTTTGCCGCCATAAATAGATATTAGCGCATTGTTGGCGGTTTTTTCATGAAGCTCTAGTGTGTAATCTCGTGTGATCGCAGATGGGTCTGAAGACTCGTCATCACAAAGGGGACGTACACCGGAATAAGTCGACTCAATGTCTTCCCATACAAGTTGGGTTTTAAAGTGTTGATTATAGACATCTAGTAAATATTCAACTTCCCAGTCATCAATGGCAACATCTTCAGGCTTGCCTGTGTATTCTTTATCCGTGGTGCCAATGATAGAAAACTTTTCAAGATACGGTAGTACGAAAACCACTCTTTTATCTTCGTTTTGTAGGATATAAGCTTGATCATGATCTTTCGCACGAGGCACGATGATGTGGCTGCCTTTAATGAGTCGTATGCTTCGCGCGGGATTAATCTGCGGCGCAGCTGTCTCTAGGAATTTATTTAACCAAGGGCCTGAAGCATTAACGATGTTAAGCGCTTTGATCTCATATGTTTCAGAAGTTTGCTTATTCAGTAATACCAACTGCCATACTTTGAGTTCGGGTAAAAATGTTAAAGATAAACATTCAGTTTGAACTTCAATCTGTGCGCCATGATTTTTAGCATCTAAGGCATTGGTCACCACTAATCGTGAGTCATCTACCCAACAGTCGTAGTAAGCAAAGCCTTTGGTAATAAAATCTTTGAAGGGTGATTCCTCGGCGAAGCTAACTTTTTTTGCTTTAGGTAATGTGTTTCGTTTGCTCAAATGATCATATAAGAACAATCCACAACGTATCATCCAAGATGGGCGGAGATGAGGGCGATGTGGCATAACGAATTTTAGAGGCGAAACAAGGTGTGGTGCTTTATGTAGCAACACTTCTCTTTCAGCTAACGCTTCTTTAACCAGGCGGAACTCATAATGTTCGAGATATCGTAAACCACCATGTATTAACTTGCTTGAAGAAGAAGATGTACCTGACGCTAAATCATTCTGTTCACATAAGAACACGCTTAGTCCTCGACCAGCTGCATCAGCTGCGATTCCTGCACCGTTAATGCCGCCACCGATAATTGCCAGGTCAAAAATCTCTTCCTTCGCTTCCATGATGTACTCTCTTAAGTCAATTTGTGAAAGTATTATGTCATAAAGTGAACATTTTTGTTGAATAATGTTTAAATTTTATTAAAATCAGGTCACGTTCTAACTAAAAATAAGCAGAACGAAGAATTATGTTGAAATTTTGCTAAGAAATACTGAGTTGTATTTTCTCTTTTGTTAGGATATTGATAATTTCTTCTGGAGGTGGTGCACTGGTAAATACGTGATGAACCTGGGATATATTCCCCAGCCTCGTCATGGCATCACGGCCAAACTTAGAATGGTCAGCGGCTAAGAAAACATTGCGCGAGTTGTTGATAATCGCTTTTGAAACTCGTACCTCTTGGTAATCGAAATCAAGCAAGTCACCCGTTTCATCGATACCGCTAATACCAATAATGGCATAGTCGACTTTAAACTGACTGACAAAATCGATAGTAGCTTCGCCCATAACACCGCCATCGCGATTTCGGACTACACCGCCTGCGATGATGATTTTAAAGTCATCTTTGCTACTCATGATACTAGCGACATGAAGGTTATTGGTTATGACAGTCAGGTCGTTATGATTGAGTAAGGCTTGTGCAATTGCTTCTGTGGTGGTGCCTATGTTGATAAAGATAGAAGAATTATCGGGAATTTCGGAGGCTACTTGTTCAGCAATTCTTTGTTTTTCTTTTAAGAAAGCGACTTTTCGGTTGTTATAGGATGTATTGAGGATGGTGGAGCTTAAGCCTGCACCGCCATGAAAACGTTGGATCTTATGGTCATTATCCAGTTCTTTTAGATCTCTACGAATTGTTTGCGGGGTAACGTCAAATTTTGATGCAAGCTCTTCAATAGTGGCAAAGCCAGAGCTACTGACGATTTCAATGATACGAGCATGTCTTTCTGTCTGTTTCATAATGACCTAGCTAAAAATTTTTATAAGTGGTTGTAGATTTAGTTAAAAGAATGAATCATAGCATTTACACGAATATCTGTAATGACGAACAACTCGCTTTCAAGTAATAAGCAACATTGACGTTTCAAGGAGAAACACATATGGCTCAATATATACTTTCAATAGATCAGGGAACGACAAGTTCGAGAGCCTTGTTATTTGATCAAGATGGTCACGTATATAAGACTGCACAACAAGAATTTGAGCAATTTTTCCCGGAAGATGGCTGGGTTGAGCATGACCCTGAAGAAATTTGGTCATCGACGTTAGCTGTTTGTCAGCAAGTAGTGAATGAACTTGATTTAAATGTCGATACTATTGCGGGTATAGGGATTACTAATCAACGTGAAACCACACTTGTTTGGGATAAA
>Ga0105350_10002492_pt1 | contig 11049 bp, 9 predicted proteins | sample EN1Hudsemesocosm_FD_83506 | JGI IMG/M metagenome (GOLD analysis project Ga0105350, IMG submission 83506) | Methane-oxidizing microbial communities from mesocosms in the Hudson Canyon - EN1E Hudson Canyon | ecosystem: Environmental > Aquatic > Marine > Cold seeps | place: Hudson Canyon...
AAATGACTCTATAAAATGACTCTATAAAATGACTCTATAAAATGACTCTATAAAATGACTCTATAAAATGACTCTTGATGATTATAGTTGAATTAAGCTTCTACAAACATGAAACCAGTCATATTCAAAACTTCTTGAGTCTCTTTATTGTCACTCTTTTTTGACAATTAAACTCGCGAACAACAGGGGCAGTTCGCATCTTTTTTCAATTTTAAGCTACGCCACTCCATCGTCATAGCATCCAAAAGTAATAAGCACCCCATTAAACTCTGACCCAAACCACTGATCAATTTTATCGCCTCCATAGCTTGCATACTACCAATGATACCCACCAAGGGTGCCATTACACCCGATTCCGAACAACTCAGCTCTTCATTAGAAGCTTCAGGAAACAAGCATTGATAGCACGGGCTTTCAGGGTCACGATTATCAAATACACACACCTGCCCTTCCATGCGTATAGCCGCCCCAGAAACCAATGGTTTTTTGTGCTGAACACAAGCACGATTAATCTCAAATCGGGTATCAAAATTATCAGTGCAATCCAACACCAGATCAACTTCTTTAACTACTTTCTGCAATGAATTTCCCGACAAACGGGTAGGAAATTTTTTAACCTGAATAAGTGGGTTGATGCCTTCAAGAGCCTGAGCAGCTGAATCTACTTTTAACGTTGAAACACTTGATTCACGATGAATCACCTGTCGCTGAAGATTAGAAACATCTACTACGTCATCATCAGCCAAATAAAGATTACCCACTCCAGCTGCGGCTAGATACATGGCAACAGGACTTCCCAACCCTCCCACGCCAATAACCAAAACCTTTGAATTAAGCAATGATAACTGCCCTGCTACATCAAATTTGGGCAGCATAATTTGTCGACTATAGCGTAATAACGCCTCATCACTTAAGTTAGTTATTTTCTCTGAATTAGTCACAAGCTTTCTCCGTAATTATTTGTCCGCAACTTACCCTGTCTTGCCCGCCATAATCTTGAATGGTCTTAATGTGCTGATAACCAGATTCCGAAAATAGTTGCCTTACAGATTTAGCTTGTTGATAACCATGCTCTAATACTAACCATCCACCGTTAATAAGGTAGCCCTTTGATTCTGATATAATTTCCTCAATATCAGCTAAGCCCTGATTGCCTGCAACCAGCGCTGAGAGCGGCTCAAACCGTACATCGCCTAAAGACAAATGTGGATCAGAAGCATCGATATAAGGTGGGTTACTGACAATCAGATTAAAACCGGTCTCAGTAATTTCATTAAACCAGGCGCTTTTCAAGAACTTAACGCTAGCTAAGTTATTTTTCTGTGCATTTTGTTTCGCCAAATCAAGAATTTTTGGAAAACGATCCGTCGCCAAGACCTCCCAGTTTTTCCGCTCTGCAGCTAAAGATAAGGCAATTGCACCGGTTCCAGTGCCTAAATCTAATACCTTAGATGATTCAGGTAGGTCTAGAGACAAAGCATGTTCAATCAGAATTTCTGTATCAGGGCGCGGAATAAGGGTGTCAGGCGTAACACTGAGATCCAAGCTCCAAAAGGCTCGAGTCCCCAGCAAATGTGCAATAGGTTCGCCTAGTTTTCGGCGTTGATAAAGTAGCTGAAATTGTTGGAGCTGCGTTTCACTAACGCTTTTTTCTGGCCAAGCTCTCAAATATACACCATCACATTCCAAGACATATGAAAGTAATAGTTCAATATCGAGTCGAGCACTGTCACTTTCAGGAAGAGGATAGCGCGCTAGGACATCAGCAATCGTGGTCATCTCAATTCAGCCAATATAAGGGCTAATCTCCCATACTTGCCAATAAGTCTGCTTGATGCTCTTGTAACAAGGGTTGAATTACTTGGTTCAGATCACCTTCCATTAATTCTGCCAATTTATATAAAGTAAGATTGATTCGATGATCTGTCATTCGCCCTTGAGGGTAGTTGTAAGTCCTGATGCGCTCAGATCGATCGCCGCTTCCCACCAAACTTTTTCGTTGACTGGATTGTTCAGCATCAGCAGCTTCTTGCTCAGCATTTAGCAGTCTTGACTGTAATAAAGACATCGCTCTTGCTTTATTTTTATGCTGTGAACGCTCATCCTGACACTCAACTACCACACCGGTGGGCAAATGAGTAAGACGAATAGCGGAATCGGTTTTGTTGACATGCTGCCCACCCGCGCCAGAAGCACGGAAAGTATCAACACGTAAATCGGACTTCTTAATTTCAATAGCATCAACGGCTTCTGCTTCAGGCATGACAGCTACCGTACAAGCAGAAGTATGTATTCGACCCTGTGATTCAGTTTCTGGTACGCGTTGAACACGGTGCGCACCTGATTCAAATTTCAAACTGCCGTATACACCCTCACCGACCAAACGAGTAATGACTTCTCGATATCCGCCGTGCTCACCAATATTTTCACTAACAACTTCTACTTTCCAACCCCTACGTTCAGCATAACGTGTGTACATTCTAAACAGGTCACCCGAAAAAATCGCCGCTTCATCACCACCGGTTCCGGCGCGAATTTCCAAAAATACATTATGACCATCGTTAGGATCTTTAGGTAAAAGTAATTTTTGCAGATCTAGATCCAAGCCTTCAAGATTAACGCGTGCAGCTTTCCATTCTTCTTCTGCCATATCACGAATATCAGGGTCACTATCATCCATTAGAATTTTAGCTTCGTCGATATCTTCCTGAGCAACTTTATAGCTTCCGAAACACTGCACTACAGGCTCAAGCTCAGCATACTCTTTAGAAAAAGCACGAAATTTATTCTGATCAGAAATAATTTCGGGCTCACTCATCAATGCAGCAAGCTCTTCATAGCGCTCACTAAGACTTTCTAAACGAAGTACTAAGGATTCTTTCATAGGGCCATATACTAAAAGGTAAAATTGTTGCGGCGCATTCTAGCATTGATACGCTTTTTATCCTATGACAGGTTTATACCGCAACTGAAAATATCGCCCTGAAAATTATTCAGGGCCAGCTATCACACCTTTGTCATGGAGCTTACCAATCTCTGCAGCGCTAAGACCAACAACATCAGCCAGCACTTCATCCGTTTGCTCACCTAAGCGCGGAGCGGGTTTAGCCGGTTCACGTTCAAAAGCAGAGAAGCTCCAGGGCGCACCGGCTGCCATAAAAGAGCCCACACCAGACTGATCGATTTGATTAAACATCGGATTTTCGAGTGAACAATCCGGGTTAGTTTCAACCATGCCTTTCACAGTTTGATATTTACTCCAGCAAACACCATTCTTTGTGAAATTCTGTTGAATCTGTACATAAGTTTGCTTGGCAATAAATGCACCAAAGAGCGCTGATATTTCTTCTCGTGACTCGAAACGGTCACCTTCTTTAGAAAAGTCACGCCCCAAACTAAGCGCTAACTGATCCATTTGTTCTTCTGTTTGTGTCGCAATGCAGAGCGATTTCCATTGACGCTTAGTCAAACCGATCACCATCACTCTTGAACCATCAGAAGTCAGAAAGTCACGCCCAAAGGCACCAAATAAATAATTCCCATAACGAGGACGCTCTTCACCCAATTGTGCCTCTGCAATAAAACCCAAATGCCCCATCACAGCCATCGCGGCATCAGCCAAGGCAATTTTCACATGTTGCCCACCCCCAACTCTGGAACGATGACGTTCAGCAGCTAACAAGCCGAGCGCTGCCATTTGTCCGGTCACTAAATCCCAGGCAGGTAAAACATGGTTTGCAGGTGAGTTACTGTCAGCAGGCCCGGTTAAAAAAGGTAAACCGATAGACGGGTTGACTGTATAATCAACAGCCGAACCACCATGCCGATCACCTTGAACCGTTAACTGGATCAAGTCCGGTCTAATTTTCGATAAATCTTCAAAAGAAAGCCAGCCTTTTGGTGGAAAGTTAGTCAGTAGCATTCCCGCATCCTTTCCTGGCGCGGTAATAATCTGCTTCGCCAATTCAGAACCTTCTGGCGACCGAAAATTAATTGCAACGGAGCGTTTTGATTTATTCAAACCAGCCCAAAATAAGCTGGTATTGTCTTTTGTAACTGGCCATCGACGATAATCCAAACCGCCTCCAATATTATCAATTCGGATAACATCGGCTCCTAACTGAGCTAGCGTCATGCCCCCTAAAGGCGCAGCTACAAATGCAGACGCTTCAACGACACGCATGCCGGATAAAATAGATTTCATGTTGAATTCTCACGTTTAGTTTATAAGAGTTAAAATAAAAAAATCATAAACCAGCTAACAATCTAAATCCACTGACTAGGGCAACAGGGGACGACTTTATTTATTATATGCGGTGATTTGACTAATACTTAATCAGCTTAAAGCGGTTTTACTTTGAAGCTGTCTTTTTGAGGCTGGTATTAAAATTTCATGATTTGAAGAACTATGACTTTAATATCTATGGTTTAAAACCCTTGGCATTGAAGGTAATAGGCAAGAGGTATGATGACTAGAAAAACTGAGGCGAACATTTAGGATGGTGAGAAAACAACATGGGGCAAAAAACCCCATGCTTAGACAGGCAAAAGAACATTTAACACCTAAAGCCTAATCCTGAACTAAAACTACTTTTGCTTACGCTTTACTAGATATAGAGTAGCAAAACCAAGCCCTAACATAGCAAACATTGACGGCTCAGCGACAGAAACGGGGTCTACTACTACAGCAGCCTGTGCAAAAACAGGAACCATTGCAACCAATACCACTAAAACTTTTGATAAATTCATTCTCATCTCCTTCATTCATTATAATAATTTATTTTAATTTATTTTTTATAGCCCATAAGTACATTGGGAGTCTGTACAATTCATTCGGCAATACAAGCAACCCATCGGATGAGCCAAAAAATAATCCTCAGACCCATCGACTTCGTATACATATTAAATCATCATATAAAAATTCAGGCCAGCGCTATAACAAAAGATCTACTTATTCTTTTCTGTTTTGCAACGCAGTTCAATAATTATACTGTAATATCTCTATAATTAGACAATTGTTAACAGTTCCAACAACGACTTTAATCTTCATTGGTTAAAGTCTAAATTTAATTATGGATAGGTTCCAGTGCATCTAGAATATAAAAAAGTGACCAGCTTTAGCATTTTCATATTAATATTGTCCACTTCAACCCTCATTAGATCTGAAGTTTTTCAGTGGAAGGATGCTCAAGGCCAAGTTCATTTTGGTGACAGACCCCCTAATTCCACCAAAGCTGAAAACATTTCGGATAAATTGGATAAAATCAACCTATCTACAGACCTTAGCTCTCCAGAATTAATATTAAAGTATGAGCGACAAAAAGAGGCAAAACGACAAAATAAACGCGAACAGAAAAGCCAAGAAAGTAAATTAAACTCTATTCGCTCTAAGCTCTGCACCCGTGCACTTGAGAATCAGCAGATACTCGTGGGGCGTGTGATATTTATGGATGAGAACGGAAAAGAAATGAAAGTAACTGAAAAAGAACGACAAAAACGAGCTGACGAAATAGCAGTGGTAATCAAGAAAAATTGTAAATGAGCAAACCAGCAGCCTTTCGCCAACTCTCTTTTTGCATCATTTTTTTTATGACGCCCTTATGTCAGGCTGAAATTTATAAATTTAGAGATGATCATGGTAAGTGGCACTTTTCAGACAAAAAACCGACTCATGGAACACAAACAAAACTAGAACAGCTGACTATCAAAAAAACAAAATCTAAACACCCTTTACCTTTTGTTGAAGAACTCTTTTCTGAAGACCATTATAAATACACAATACACAACCCTATCTACGCCAAAACACTCAGTTTTATATTATTTAAAGACAAGCGAATTAAACCTGCCACACTACTGATGGAACCCATGTCATCTCAAATTGCATATGAAACACCTCAGGGGAGTTCAAAAGCAGAATATATATTTAGGTATACGATAGGTGACCCTAACAGCGTCCCCACGGAACAGTTACTTTTACCTCCATTTAACAATTTTAAACCTATGCGCATCAGCCAGGCCTTTCATGGTGAGTTCAGCCATAACAGACAACCCAGTTTATTTGCAGTAGACATCGCGATGCCGGTTAGCACTGAAATTACTGCCGTAAAGGATGGCATCGTTATCAGCACAAAAGATGACTACCCTATTGCAGGCATCTCAAGCTCGTTCTTTCTAGATAAAGCAAATTACGTAAAGATCATGCACCAAGATGGCAGTTATTCAGTCTATGCCCACCTTCTATTGGGTAGCGTTAAAGTTAAAAAGGGACAAAACGTAAAAGCGGGTGACTTACTCGCGCTGTCTGGAAACACAGGGTATTCAACCGGCCCTCATTTACATTTTGCTATCCGTCATAATCATCAAGGCCGAACTAACTCTCTACCATTCAAATTTATTCAAGGCGATCATAAAAAAGTGACCCCTATAAAAGGCATGTGGTTAATTTCAGCACCATCCAAGGCAACAAATTGAGATCTTCAGGCCATGTTGAAGAGAATATTCCACAATAAAATAATAGAATTGAAATCATCCATATCGATAGGATGCTACACAAAAACTATGTTATTTAACTGACAGAAGCTGCTATAGCGTAAAATAAGGCAAAACAGGCATACCAAAAAAATCACCATGAAAATATGCTAATGCAACGTACCCTAATATACTAATAAGCAATACAACTAAATCATACTTTAGCGACACCGATTTCGCTGGTTCAAACTGCCCTCTCATGTTGCTTAACACGACAGCTAAAATTGAAAATATCATAATACTGATAAACAATATCATCGACCGAAAATCACCATTTGCAAGCAGGTGACCAAAAGCCCAAAGCTTTGTTCCTGTCAGCATAGGATGTCTAATAAATCGCTTGACGTTATTTGGTATTTCAGCGACTACCCACAAAAAGATAACGGGAAACATAATCAGTAAGTGGATTTGTTTCATGATCACAGGGGGCTCATAAAAATACAGGTTCGAAAAGTCGCGCCACCCCCAGATAACCATTAAAATAGAACAAAATATTATAAGAGTAAAAAACAATTTATATAGTTTACCGCCTAAGACCCTGATGAAAGCAGTTCTAAGCCTTTGATTAAAAGGCGCTATATGCAGACAATAAAAAACAATAAGCCCTGAGATATAAAGCATTCGTACTCCTATTAAATAGAGAAAAAAATACTTATATGAAATGTAAAAGTATGATTAACAAGGGAAACTGGCAGTCAAATCACCTAAGGACTTTGTCAGAGTAGATTATCAGCTGATAATCATGCAAGCAACTTTACAGGCCAGACGCTCCTAGCGCCAAAAGAATTTTTTTCAACATGGTAATTAGCTTATAACAGCGTCGACACGGTGCTTTTTCCCTAGATTTGGGTTATTAAGAGAGAATATTAGAATCATCTTCTCAACTTCCTTAGTCGCTCTATTTTTATAATTTATATCAAGACTAATCGTCGGCTCTTGTATATAGTTTACCTAGAACAATCGATATAATTACGCCCCAGTGACACTTCCCAGCGCTTCGCTATCTTAATAGCATCAATTTTCTTTTGGGCTACCAAATCATACATAGAGGGTTAGTTGGCATGCTCGGTTATCAAAACCCGATAACGTGCATTTCCGACCGGTAACGATAGCCAACCAAAAGAGCACAAAGCATTTCTTTTCGAGATCAAAATTCTTCGTCTCATATGAAATCTGAAGCAGATAGAAAATGCTGGTATGCTAGCGCCAGTAAATTGCAGGGCATCTCAAGAAAAAGATTAGCAGGGTAGTAAAGCGTTTAGGTCAGATAGCCGGTCTTATGAATCAGATCTGCCATAATTTTTCCTGAGCACAGTTAATAACAATATTAAACCGTAAGTAGGTAAGTTGTGAAGAAAGTAGTTGTGCACCTAGGCATTAGCCTTATTTGGTTAGTTTCATTATTACCTCTTTCTGTTGCGCAGGCTTTAGGTGATTTAATAGGTTGGCTTTTATGGGTAACTAAAAGTAATACCGCCCGTATATCAACGATAAATCTTCGCCACTGTTTTCCAGATTCCGACGATAATGAAATTAATAGACAAGTAAAAAAAAGCTTAAGATCTTTAGGTAAATCTTATACCGAAATGGGCATGTCATGGATGTGGCCAATCCCTAAAGTGCATAACTTAATTACTCAAATAGAAGGCGAAGAATACCTGAAAAAAGCATTAGATGATGATGCTGGTATTATCATCATTGCTCCACACTTGGGTAACTGGGAAATTTTGAACCATTTCTTTCGTACCTACCTCTTTATGACGGTAATGTACAAACCAGCTAAAATTCCTGCGTTAGACAAGTTTATTCTCGACACTCGTAAACGCGTTGATGTCGGTTTAGTGCCGGCTGACCGCAGCGGTGTGATGTCTTTATTTGAAATTCTTAAAAATAAAGGTGTTGTTGCAGTTCTGCCAGACCAACAACCTAGCCGTAGAAGCGGTGTTTTCGCTCCTTTTTTTGGACAACGCGCTTTAACAGGAAAACTAATTGGTGAAATGGCAAATACCACACCCGCCTACTTGTTATGCGCTTACGCGAAACGTTTGGATGATGGAAATTACGGTGTCGTATTAAAACCCGCAAGTGAGAATATTCGTTCTGCTGACCCTATCGAGTCTGCCACAGCATTAAACCAAAGTATTGAATCCTGTATTTTAGATTGTCCTGATCAATATCAATGGAGCTATAAACGCTTTCGCCGTCAGCCTGAAGGCGTACCAAACAGATATCGAAAACAGTAGTTATTTGTCTACCTGCTGGAAAACCTGGCACTATTTCATTCAGAGCCTAAGTAGAAACAACTCAAACTGCTAGTTATTGCAATATTGATATCTCATTTTAAAGTTCTGAACAAGAACGCCGCCCTTTTAAACGCAGGGAAACCTCTGGCAAGGAGCACCCCTAACTGGCCGTTTAACCTTAGCAGATAAATACCTGCATTAGGCTGACAGTTAGTGGCTTCATATCAATAAATAATGGGCATTAATATTCAAAAACGCTCTCTTTTTGAATACAGAAAACAGTTGCATCAAGCAGTTGAACGAACCGTCGATAATTAGAGACACCTCTACGCACCAAAGGGGTTTGTTTTTGCTTTTGCTCATTCTCGGTCTTTTACTCGATGACCAACCTGGCAATTAAGCCTTTATCTAAGCAGGTCAACTGAATGTCTTAGCTGCGGTGATTATCAAGCTTATACCGAACTGCCAGGTTATACGTTATATTTAAAGCTGTTTTTGAAACTGTAAGGACGAGTTCGAAGCATATAATTCAAAACAATTAATTTGATGAAAGATTTTTTCAAAAAAATGTCTTTCATCAAAATTGATAGTTTAGTTAATCATATACTTCAAATGAACTGGCAACCCCTTACGCATCAATACCACATCGACTTGACCGCCTTCTTCCAACGAAGCAAAAAGTGTATTCTGCGCCTCATGTACCCACTCATTATTGACCCTCAAAACGACATCGCCATCTTCTAGACCTAGTGTTTGATAAAAGGTATTTTCTGCTACCCCAGCCAACTTCAAAATATGAACCCCTTCAACTACATGCTCGGCCGGTTCGAAATGAGCCTGTAAATCAACCTGATTCATCAGGTTTTGTTCAATCCATTCTTTAGACAACGGCATTTCACCCAACGCTGGTACAACAGAGCGTAATTCAAAGTCCATATGCGGCGCATTGGCAAGCTCTTCCGCTCTTATACCCTCAGGCGCCGACTCAATCACTTCTTCTGATTCAGTCAGTTTTCCAGCCTCTAAAGCAGCGCTTTCATGAGTGAACGTCTTTTCGGGCTCAATGGCCGCCCCCGCTATATCTGAAGCAGTATCGAGATATTCCATACGCCCCTGATTTTCAATAATAACCCGCGTTGACTCAATCACCACCAAAAATACCCCAGGTAATATTTCATCATCCCGAAGATAGGTAGAGCTGATATCAGTTTCAACAAAATGAATCATTGCTGAGGCTTGCTCTTCACTTTTAAAAACACCTTCAAGCCGAAGAGGTAAACGTGTTTGCGTTAATTGAAGCGTTTTATCCTCCTCAGGTTTCGATCTATTATTTAGTTCCTTTTCTTTAGGCTCTAGGTGTAAGCGCGCCAATTCTTTATCCACAAAAAAGCGTAGTGTATTTATATCTTTCGGGCCATTTAAGTACAAACCATTCACCAAAGTAACGGGAACATTACTAAATCCGAAAGATTCAGCTAGCGCTATATTTGACTGCACCGCTTGCGCATATTTATTCTCAGACATACAAGCTGAAAACAATTTAGAGTCCACCTCTAACTGAGCGGCTAATTGCAAATAAGTATCTTTTTCTAGGTTAGCTTGCTTAGCCCAAAGGCCTTTATGGAATGGCCAGAATTTTTGTGTACCAACACAACGAGCAGCATGGCTTGCCAACTTGGCAAACCGATGGAAATTTTGTGGAAAATCATAAAATACAAAACGAATTTTCCCCGGGTAGCTATCACTCAAACGTTGATATGTTTCCTGCATTCGACCACAGTGACTAGACTGATAACTACAAAATATGGATAGTGTTATCGGGGCAGTTATAGATCCGAAGGAAGGTTGCCCCTCTGCTGTAAGTTTCAACCTAGGCGGCATGGGAGGTTCGATTAATACGTTAACCCTTTTATGGCTGACTTTTTTAACCGCCAATTCCGTAGTAAGTCTTTCAGCTAGGGCCTGCTGCCTTAACTCATATTTTGCCCACTCAAGATTGAATAACTTTAACTGAATCGTCTCGTCTATTTGTGCTTGAGTAATTTTTTTATCACCGATTTCAGCCAATACCTTTTCTGACGTCTTATTCAAGCCATCAACTGAATTATCGTGCTCACCCTGCCCTGTATTTATGTCGACAGCCTCATCATTTATCTTCACGTCACAACCTTGAAGAATTAAAACCGTCAAACCAATGAGCATTGAAGAAAGTACTGCCGAACAAGAATTTACCAAATGATGGTCAGATTGTTTACGACCCAGAAAATTTTGCATTGCG
>Ga0105350_10002497_pt1 | contig 11041 bp, 11 predicted proteins | sample EN1Hudsemesocosm_FD_83506 | JGI IMG/M metagenome (GOLD analysis project Ga0105350, IMG submission 83506) | Methane-oxidizing microbial communities from mesocosms in the Hudson Canyon - EN1E Hudson Canyon | ecosystem: Environmental > Aquatic > Marine > Cold seeps | place: Hudson Canyon...
ATATGGCTAACGCGGTCTAGGTGCCATTCCAGCTGAGCTATTTGCGCCACAAAGGGCATTGCTTCAAGGCTTTTTAGGGTTTTGAGGAAACCTACAAACGAGCCACCATAGTAATTAAGGTGAGGCTCTGTTAGCGGTTTGTGCTGTATAAATTGGCGGCTAGACTGGGCAAAAAAGTCGGCACCCACTAATGTTTTTGTGGCCGGAAATATCTGTTCCAAAAGCTGTATAAGGCTGATTACATAATTGTTGTGATAGATGTTGATGAGCTGTTTAGGCGAGTAGTGTGACTCAGCTAACAAGTCGCCTATAGTGCTGATATCGCCATCGCCTTTAGGAACGATCATTTGCTGTGCAAACTGGTGCTGCAGGTGGGGCAGGCGCATTGGGTTGTTTATGGGCTTAGGCATAGGCACTTAGGCCTAAGTGCTGGTCTGCTTTGGTGGCCTCGGCCAGTAATACGTCTAGGCTGGGGATGTCGGCGTCCCATTCAATGAGGCAGGGAATCTGCGCCAGTGTGTCGCGGTAGTTGTTGACCATGGCCCACACCTCATCACACACAGGCTTATTGTGAGTGTCGATGCGAATATGCCCTTGGGGGAGTTTTTTTAGCGTATGACCGGCCAAATGTATCTCCGCCACTTGGCTCCAGTCTAGGTTGGCTAAGTAGGCGTAGGGGTCAGTTTTCATGTTGCTGCAACTGACAAAAACATTATTTAGATCAAGCAGTAACCCGCAACCTGTATGATGGCTAAGTTGATTGAGTAGCTCTGGTTCGCTCATTTCAGACTGTTTAAAGGCCAAGTATGACGATGGATTTTCTATTAAGATGGTGCGGTTCAATAACGTCTGAGTTTGGTTTACCCGGCTGATCATGTGATCGAGGCATTCTTGGGTGTAGGGTAATGGCAATAAGTCATTAAAATAACGTCCATCGGCCGAACTCCAGCTCAAATGCTCTGACACCAATGTCGGCTCTATATCGTCAAACAGGGCTTTTAATGACCCTATGTGGTCTAAGTTAAGGCCATCGGCAGAGCCTAGGGACAGGCCGATACCATGGCAGCTAATGGCGTAGTTATGCCTTATTTGGCGTAGCTGGTAGCGCCGCTTGCTGTTTTCTTGAAGGTAGTTTTCGCTGTGAACTTCGAGCCAATTTATGTTTGGAGTAGAGTCCATAAAAAGGGCAACGTGGGGTTGTCGCAGGCCGATGCCTGTGCCGACTAAAAGTGGGTTTGAATACGCCATGTTGAACCATCCAATGTAGGATAAAAAAATGAGAAAAGCAAAGTGCTCGTTTAAACGTTATGTTATCTAAACGGGCATAGGGATTTAGCTACATTGATTCTAAAGAGCCGCCGGCTAAACGTTCACATACACCACCAGGAAGTACGATAAACGCATCGCTCTGACTGTCTTCAGTAGAATGGTCTACACAGGAGAATGTATTGGTTGCGCAATCATTGTGGCCGGCCTTGGCAACGCCGTAACACTTCTTTTTTCTGTAGCTATGGCTGCAGTTGAAGATAAAGCGACGCCAAGAGCGAGGATGCTTGAAAGGGCGGTTGTTGCAACGATTTTTTGAGATTTTTTCATGGGTCTTCCTTTAATTATAGGTAACATTAACGACAAGATTGTCTTGCCTTACGAATAACTACAACGACAGTTGAAATATAGATTCAACAAATAACAAATATAATGTAAATCTCCCCTATTGGACGTGAGCTTTGTTACAATTCAATGACTAGCAAGCGGAGAATTCGCTGCCACACAACTCAGTGTCGTATCAAACTAAGTGGCCTAATTTGTAGCCGCTATCATGCATGATTGAAAATATATTTAGTTTGGCCATTGTTCGTTGTCTATAGGTCATTGGTCGTAGAATTTTTTAACTATTAGTCGTTATATGTCCCCGTTGTTTTGGGGTTTTATTTTTTGGGAGTAAGTAATGTTTAACAAGTCAGACCGTATTAGTGACTTTGACCCGGAGATTTGGTCAGGTATTCAAGAAGAAGAGCAGCGTCAAGAAGATCATGTTGAGTTAATTGCTTCAGAGAACTACACCAGCACCCGCGTAATGCAGGCTCAAGGTTCTGGCTTAACTAACAAATACGCCGAAGGTTATCCGCATAAGCGTTACTACGGTGGTTGTGAGTACGTAGATAAGGTTGAAGTGTTGGCTATGGAACGTGCTATGAAGTTGTTTGGCGCAGACTACGTTAACGTACAGCCTCACTCCGGTTCACAAGCTAACGCTGCGGTTTATCAAGCGTTAGTTTCTCCAGGCGACACCATCATGGGTATGAGCTTGGCACATGGTGGCCACCTTACTCACGGTTCACACGTTAACTTTTCTGGCAAAAACTACAATGCCATTGGTTACGGCTTGAACGATGCCGGCACCTTGGATTACGATGAAATTCAACGCTTAGCCACTGAGCATCAGCCAAAGATGATCGTGGCTGGTTTTTCTGCCTACTCACAAGTTATGGACTGGGCCCGATTCCGTGAAATTGCAGACAGCGTTGGCGCCTACCTATTTGTAGACATGGCTCACGTTGCAGGTTTGATCGCTACAGGTCATTACCCTAACCCAATGCAATATGCTGACGTTGTTACTACAACTACTCACAAGACGCTGCGTGGCCCACGTGGTGGTTTGATTCTTGCTAAGGCCAACGAAGCCATTGAGAAGAAGTTGAACTCTGCCGTATTCCCTGGCCAGCAAGGTGGTCCTTTGATGCATGTTATCGCTGCTAAAGCGGTCGCCTTCAAAGAAGCTCTAGAGCCTTCTTTCACCGAGTATCAAGGTCAAGTTTGTGCCAATGCTAAGGTGATGGCAGAAGTATTCCAGTCTCGTGGTTACAAGATCGTTTCTGGCGGCACTGAGAACCATTTGATGTTGGTAGACCTGATCGCCAAAGGCATAACTGGCAAGGCGGCTGACGCAGCCTTAGGCAAAGCCTTCATCACGGTCAACAAGAACTCGGTTCCTAACGATCCACAGTCGCCGTTTGTGACCTCTGGTATTCGTGTTGGTACACCTGCAATCACTACCCGTGGTTTTGGTGTCGAAGAAGTTCGCAGCCTTACCGGTTGGATGTGCGACGTGATGGACAACATCGAAGACGAAGCCCTAAACACGGAAGTGCGTGGTAAGGTTTCTGAGCTTTGTGCACGTTTCCCCGTTTATAAATAAACTCGGAAAAGAGACAAATAAACTGCAAATACTAAGCGCTAAAAAAGGCCTCTGTTGGGGTCTTTTTTGTGCCTGCAGTTTGTTGGATTACCGCGGCGCTACGCGCCTGGTAATGACGGGCGAGGGTCTTTGCGAGCGTAGCGAAGCAATCCATCGTTGAGTTGTTTATACTCTCCATTGAATTCATGCTAAAGGCCCAAATCATGCCAAAATTCCAACCTATTCTCGATCGAGCGTTAGCGAGAAAAAACGGTGAACAAGGCCTTGATGCTTTAATCTCTGAGCCTTTGTCTGCGCCGCGTTTTCTTGAGCAAGCGGATGACCGTTTTTTGTCGATGATGACTAAGGTTGTTTTTCAGGCTGGATTTGTGTGGCGTGTTGTTGATAACAAATGGCCAGATTTTGAAACGGTATTTTTTGGTTTTGATCCTGAAAAAATGGTTCTGTTGAGCCCTGAGCAGTTAGAAGGGTTTGCTAGGGATGCGCGCATCATACGTAACCTACAAAAGATAATGACGGTGCCTCATAATGCCAACTACATCGTAGAGCAAAGCCGTGTACACGGAAGCTATGCAGCATTTTTACAGCAATGGCCAAAACACGATCTTGCGGGGCTTTATCGACACTTGAAACTAGAAGGTTGCAGGTTAGGAGGGATGAGTGGGCCGCGCATGTTACGTTCTATGGGCATGGATGCCTATATGCTCACCCATGACGTTGTGGTGTGTTTGCAGGGTGCGGGCTTGGACATTGCCGACCAGCCTACCAATAAAAGTGATGTGGGTAAGGTTCAGGATTGTTTTAACCAGTGGCAGGATGAAACGGGTTATTCCTATAATCGTTTGAGTCGTATTTGTTCCTGTTCTGTAGGCGAGAATTATACGCCTAACTAAAACTACGTAAGCGTCCATAAAAAAGGCCTCAATAGAGGCCTTTTTTATGGTGGATTGCCACGTTGCTAAGCGCCTCGCAATGACAGCTTTGTTGCCCTTGCGAGGTAACGACGCAATCCACAGTCACTACGTCTTTGCGAGCGCAGCGAAGCAATCCAAACAGTTAAGCAGAAGGAAGCTCAACGTTGTTATGACGGCAGGTAGCAACCATTGTGTTGTATAACAAACAGGCAATGGTCATGGGGCCAACACCACCAGGAACTGGCGTAATTGCACCAGCGACTTTTTCGGCACTTTCAAAATGCACATCGCCTACTAGCTTGGTTTTGCCTTCTGGTGTTTCAATGCGGTTGATGCCCACGTCGATTACTGTAGCGCCTGGCTTGATCCAAGAACCTTTAACAAGCTCAGGAACACCCACAGCGGCTACCACGATGTCAGCTTCACGCACTACGGCTTCAATGTTCTTGGTGCGCGAGTGAGCCACAGTGACGGTGCAGCTTTGTTGCAGCAATAAGTTGAACATAGGTTTGCCAACGATGTTAGAGCGGCCAACCACTACGGCGTTCATGCCCGTAAGGTCACCATGGTAGTCTTGTAGCATCATTAGGCTGCCTAAGGGGGTGCAGGGGATCATGCCTTCGCCGCCAGTGGATAACATGCCGACGTTAATGGGGTGAAACCCGTCTACATCTTTAGCTGGGTCAATGGCTTCTAATACCTTAGCTGAGTCGATGTGCTTGGGTAACGGTAATTGAACTAAAATGCCGTTGATGGCAGGGTCGTTATTCATGTCGTTGATAAGGTTAAGCAAGAATGCTTCACTAGTCGTGTCTTCTAGCTTGTGCTCAATAGAGGTGATACCACACTCTTTGGCTTGTTTGCCCTTGCTGCGCACGTACACTTGGCTGGCTGGGTCTTCGCCCACTAGCACAACCGCCAGGCCTGGAACGATATTGTGGTCTGCTTTTATAGAAGCGATTTGACCGGTCATTTTTTCACGTAATTTAGCAGCGAACTGCTTGCCGTCAATAAGATGTGCCATGATTGGATAACTCATGTTGGTGGGTAAAAACAGCCGCTTTGACATTTAGTCAACTGCGGACTGACAAATTCGAGGTGCATTTTAGCTTAATTTTTATACGCTTGTTAGCGTGTATGCGCCAGATTAGGAGTCTGAGGGGTCTTTTGGGTAAATTATTTACCTGAATTTGATTCAGGCGCCATGGATAATACTCAAGTAACACAAGGGTTTGGTCGTGCTATCATCCCGTCTTCCCAAACGGATCACAGATTCGACATGGGTCGCGTTTCGATAATGCTTTGTCGTAGTCGAGTTAGCTCAAAAAGGTCATCCTAGATAATCTAGCGACCATTACAGCGCCATGTATTGAATCGTCAATATGAGGCTGTTATTTTCCTGCAGGAGTGGTACCTAATGTCCGATGATCAGTACGAAGAAGACCTCGACCTCAATAGCCTTAATGATGAAGAGCTTAGTGAGCAAATGCACGATGATCTTTATGACGGTATGGAAGAAGAAATTGCCGAAGGTACTAACATATTACTGAGTCGTGGTTGGTCGCCTAGTCGAGTGCTTAACGACGCTTTGGTAGCGGGCATGACCATTGTAGGCGTTGACTTTCGTGATGGTATTTTGTTTGTGCCAGAAGTGTTGATGGCCGCTAATGCAATGAAAGCAGGTATGGCGATTTTACGTCCGTTGTTGGCCGAAACCGGTGCAGAACCCCTAGGTAAGGCGGTGATCGGTACTGTTAAAGGCGACATTCACGACATTGGCAAAAACCTAGTGGCCATGATGTGGGAAGGCGCCGGCTTTGAGGTGATCGACATTGGCATTAACTGCCCGGTAGAAAAATACCTCGAAGCGCTAGAAGAACACAAGCCAGACATCTTGGGCATGTCTGCGCTATTAACCACCACCATGCCTTATATGAAAGTCGTTATCGACACACTAAAAGAGCAGGGCATCCGTGATGATTTCTTAGTTTTAGTTGGCGGCGCGCCACTGAACGAAGAGTTTGGTGAAGCCGTTGGTGCCGACGCTTATTGTCGTGATGCAGCCGTAGCCGTAGAAACAGCGAAGAAGTTGATCGATGAAAAACGCGCAGCCTAAGGATTTGGTGGGGTAACCCATGCAACCAGCCAGCCTGCTCATTATTACCTGCGGTGCCATTGCTCGTGAAGTCATGGCGGTCGCTAAGAGTAACGGCTTGCAACATTTAAAAGTCACCCAAATTCCTGCCGAGTTGCATAATCGGCCGGATCAGATTCCTGCGGCCGTTGAAAAGCGCTTGCAGGCATATGCAGCAGACTACGATCATGTGTTTGCAGCATTTGGGGATTGTGGCACTGGCGGGCGATTGGACAAAGTACTCGATCAGTACGGTATTCAACGTTTGTCTGGCGCCCACTGTTACGAATTTTTTAGTGGTAGCGATAATTTTGCCGCCATGGTGGAGCAGGAGTTGGGTACGTTTTATCTGACTGATTACTTGGCCAAGCATTTTGAACAACTCATCATGGAAGGTATGGGCTTGAACAAACACCCTAAACTCATTGAGTTGATGTTTGCGCACTATAAAAAGCTGGTATACCTAGTGCAGGACCCCACCCGACAGCTAGATCATTTTGCTGAGGCGGCGGCTGATAAGCTAGGTTTGGAATATGAGCGTGTTGAAACAGGTTATGGCCAAATGGCCCAAGAACTGAGTACGCACTATAGCAATTATACAGAGCAGGTAATTAAATGGCCAACTTAATCATTGTCATGTGGCGTGACATTCCCGCCCAAGTAATCGTTAAACAAGGCCGTAAAAGCGCTAAGCGCCCGCTTGAAGAACGGTTTGAAAAAGCCGTAGATAAAGCGGCTATGAGAGCGGGCCTTTACGGCAGTGATGGGTACTTGTCGGAATGGCGTCGTGATACCACAAGTTGTGGCGATGACTTGGAAGCGGTGCTGGATGCCACGGTTGCCCAAATACATGCAGACTACACAGATGAACGTTTAGCGGTATTAGTTGCTGCTGGCGGCATTGCTGACAAATAGCTGAGTCATTACTTGCAAAACCAGCGCAATATTCTTTTTTTGGAGATGTACCCATGGCACTAAATGCCGTTGCAGAAAAACAAGCCATTATCGACTTGATACAAAAAACTACTGTAGAGGTAACGCCAGGCGGCGCTGCTAAAGTGGCTGACTTTAGCGGGCTGTTGCGTCCGGGTTGTACCGTGTACGTTACTTTTTTGCCAGGTTCAGACTTTGCAGACACAGTGGCTACTGTGCGTCGTCTCAAAGATGAAGGGTTTAATCCGGTGCCGCACTTTGCTGCACGGTCGATCCCCTCTGCTAAGTTCTTAGAAGAAAACTTGGCGTCGCTACAAGGCGAAACCGGAGTCACGGAAGGGTTGTTAATTGGTGGCGGTGTTACTACACCCGTGGGCGACTTTGGGTCTTCCATGGAAGTGCTTCAAACAGGCCTGTTTGAAAAGTACGGGATTTTGAAAATGGGCTTAGCGGGACACCCAGAAGGCAGCCCAGACATTAGCCCTGCTGACTGTGCGCTAGCCATTAAAGAAAAGAACGACTTCGCCAAACAAACCGACATGAGCCTATATTTGGCGACCCAGTTTGTGTTTGAAGCAGAACCTATCTTTGCTTGGGAGCGGGATATTCGTGCCGCGGGCAACGAGCTACCGATACATATTGGTGTGCCAGGCCTTGCCACCATTAAGACGCTGATGCGCCACGCGGCCCACTGTGGTGTGGGTGCATCAGTACGCTTCTTAACGCGCAGTCCAATGAATATGGTAAAGTTAGGCCTTAAAGACTCGTTCTTAGGTAAATATGTTAACGCCCCTTCATCGGAGCCAAGTCAACTTATACGTGACTTGGTTACCGGCATGAATAACGACCCAGATTGTTTGATCCATCAGTGTCACCTGTATCCATTGGGCGGCTTAAAAAAGTCCGCTGCATGGATGTATCAAGTACAAGATGGCGAGTTTGAGTTGAGCGGCAAAGGTTTTACCGTTAAGCCGTAAGTAAACCCACATTTTATGTTTTGGGCTAGGCAACTAGCCTTTATTAGACCTTAAAGCAGGAAACACCCATGACTGATACTATCATCAGCTCCGCTACTCAAGAAGTTGTGATTGGCTTTGACCGCCCATTTGCCGTTATCGGCGAGCGCATAAACCCTACCGGCCGTAAGTTGTTAGCCGAAGAAATGAAGAATGGCGACTTTAGTCGCGTAGAGGCGGATGCATTAGCACAGGTTGCAGCGGGTGCGACTATTTTGGACATCAATGCAGGCATCCCACTTGCTGATGAGCCGGCAATCTTGGCCAAAACCATTCAGTTGGTACAAAACTTAGTGGATGTGCCTTTATGTATCGATTCATCCATCATTGAAGCACTGGAAGCGGGCCTTGCTGTATACAAAGGTAAAGCGCTTTTGAATTCCGTGACCGGCGAAGACGAGTCGCTAGACCGTGTGTTGCCATTAGTTAAGAAGTATGGCGCCGCCGTGGTTGCCATTTCTAACGACGAAACTGGTATCTCACAAGACATTAACGTGCGCTTTGATGTGGCTAAGAAAATTGTAGAACGGGCTGCCGATTACGGTATTCCAGCGTCAGACGTAGTGGTAGACCCACTGGTTATGCCAGTAGGCGCGATTAACACCTCTGGTCGTCAAGTCATGGAGTTTGTACACCGTTTGCGTACCGAGCTTAAAGTGAACACCACCTGTGGTGCCTCTAACTTTAGTTTTGGTTTACCTAACCGTAATGGCGTAAACTGTGCCTTTATCGCCTGTGCTATTGCCTCTGGTATGACCTCTGCTATCATCAACCCAATGCACGATGAAGTGATGCTCGGTGTGCGTGGTGGTAACCTAATGATGGGCCACGATCCAGAATGTAAAAACTGGATTAAAGCGTACCGTGACCCAGCCGCTGCCACTGGACGTGGTGGCCGAACTGGCGGCCGTCGTCGTAGCGCATAAGTTGCGATGAACAAAACTATATAAAAAGGGGCCTTGTGGCTCCTTTTTTCGTTAACAATTAGACATTCAAAGTGTGTGGTTATTGCACACCAAACTTGTTGAGAGCCCAGCATGAGTCAAACAGAAACAAATGATGCTTTAGTCGTCTTTACGCCTTCCGGTAAACGTGGTCGTTTCCCAGTGGGCACGCCGTTGTTACAAGCGGCACGTTACCTCAATGTGGATATCGATTCGGTGTGTGGTGCCCGTGGCATTTGTGGTCGCTGTCAAATATTGGTTAGTGAAGGTGAATTTGCCAAGTTTGGTATTACCTCTGGCAAGGGTAGTTTAGAACCCATTACCGCACCCGAGCTTAAGTTTGCCGAACGTCGGGAGCTGAAGCCGGGACGGCGTCTGAGTTGCCATACCAAGGTGTTGAATGACATCGTAGTCGATGTGCCCGCAGAGAGTCAGGTGCATCATCAAATGGTTCGTAAGGATGCCGAACACCACGACATCGACATCAATCCGTTGGTGCGCTTGTATTATGTAGAAGTACAAGAGCCTGACATGCACGACCCATCGGGCGATCTGCGTCGCTTGTTAAATGCCCTAGAAGCCGACTGGCAATTGCTTGATCTAAGTTACGATGTAGCGCTGTTGGCGACTATCCAACCCATATTACGTGAAGGCAAGTGGGCGGTAACGGTTGCTGTGCGTCAGGGCGAGCAAATTGTAGCCATTTGGCCCGGTCTCAAAGAAAGCGTGTTTGGTGTTGCAGTAGACGTTGGGTCCACCACTATTGCCGCACACTTGTGTAATTTGTCTAGTGGCGAAGTGGTGGCCAGTGCCGGGGTGATGAACCCACAAATTCGTTTTGGTGAAGACCTCATGAGTCGAGTGTCTTACGTCATGATGAATCCGGGTGGTGAAGTCGACATGACCCGTGTGGTGCGCGAAGCCCTCAATGGTCTGGTTAAAGACTTAGTTAAACAAGTGCAATGTGAAACCAGCGATATATTAGAAATCACCTTTGTGGCTAACCCCATTATGCACCACTTATTATTGGGTATTAACCCGGTAGAGCTTGGTGGTGCGCCGTTTGCTTTGGCCACAGACATGTCTGTCAATACTTTAGCCGGCGACCTAGATATTGCGCTAAATCCCCAAGCGCGGGCCTATTTATTGCCCTGTATTGCGGGTCATGTGGGTGCTGATACGGCAGGTATGGTATTGGCAGAAGAACCCTATAATCATGACGAAATGACCTTGTTGGTCGACGTAGGCACTAATGCCGAGATCGTCTTAGGCAACCGTCATCGCTTAGTGGCTTGCTCAAGTCCCACCGGGCCTGCCTTTGAGGGCGCCCAAATTAGCTCTGGCCAGCGTGCTGCAGCCGGTGCTATAGAACGTGTCCGTATAGACCCCGTTACTCTAGAACCGCGTTTTCAGGTGATTGGCTGTGAATTATGGTCGGATCAAGCGGGTTTTGATGAAGCGACCGAAAAATCGGGCATTACCGGTATCTGTGGTTCTGGCATCATTGAGGTGGTGGCAGAAATGTATCTTTCTGGGGTCATTAACCAAGACGGTGTAGTGGATGGTGCCATGGCCGACGTTAACCCGCGTATTCAGCCAGACGGGCGTACTTTTTCTTACGAAATTATGCCTGCTACAGAAAGCCGCGGCGCGGTTAAGATTATGCAAAATGACATCCGTGCTATTCAGCTGGCTAAAGCCGCCTTGTACGCTGGCGTTAAGTTGTTAATGCAATACCAGCAAGTTGAGAAGGTCGATCGTATACGTTTTGCTGGTGCTTTTGGTAGTCACATTGATGTCAAGTACGCCATGGTATTGGGCTTAATCCCAGATTGTGCCATCGATGAGGTGTCCTCGGCAGGCAATGCCGCAGGTACTGGCGCGCGTATCGCCCTACTCAA
>Ga0105350_10002503_pt1 | contig 11019 bp, 8 predicted proteins | sample EN1Hudsemesocosm_FD_83506 | JGI IMG/M metagenome (GOLD analysis project Ga0105350, IMG submission 83506) | Methane-oxidizing microbial communities from mesocosms in the Hudson Canyon - EN1E Hudson Canyon | ecosystem: Environmental > Aquatic > Marine > Cold seeps | place: Hudson Canyon...
TAGCCTATTACATCTCAAATAGGAACAAGTTTAGAATCTATTTCTAGTTTTTATTCATGTATTTCGGTTTTAACAGCATTTTTATCTTGCCAATTTAACCCTAATCGTAATGACAAAATGCTTACCTTATGCAAAGCTCCTTTAACAGAGCCCAAAATATCACTCAAGGAATATAATATGGTCAATCAATTTGCTGCTGCAATTATTCGTTGGCGCTGGCTTATTATTATTGCCAGCATCTCAATTGTTTTTCTGATTGCTCGTGGCGCAGCAACAATTGGTTTTAGTTCAAATTATCGAGTCTTCTTTTCTGAAGATAATGAGCAACTTGTAGCTTTTGAAGCACTCCAAAATACCTATTCAAAATCTGACAATATAATTTTTGTGTTACACCCTAAAGATAATCAAGTGTTTACACATAAAATGCTGGGTGCAGTAAAAGATTTAACCGAGAGAGCTTGGCAACTCCCCTACTCCACTCGTGTTGATTCGATTACTAATTTTCAGCATACCGAGGCCGAAGAGGACGATTTACTGGTAAATGATCTTGTCGAATTTCCTGAAGAAGCAGACCTTCAGCGCGTCAAAGACATTGCGCTTAATGAACCATTACTACTACATCGACTGCTATCACCCAAAGCTCATGTTACTGCCGTCAATGCAACAGTGCAATTACCACAACTTACTGAAATTGAGATACCTGAAACGGTCAAATACGCACGAAAAATGATCGAACAATTTCGTCTGGATTACCCTGAAATTGAAGTCTATATTACCGGTAGCGTGATGCTTGGTAATGCTTTTTCAGAATCAGCACAAAAAGACATGAAAAGCCTTTTTCCAATCATGTTTCTTATTATATTTATTACCTTATTATTCCTCCTTAGTTCATTTACCGGCACAATCAGTACCATGATAATCATCATGCTCTCAATCGCTAGTGCAATGGGTATGTTTGGTTGGCTAGGCTGGACATTGACAGGCCCCTCAACAGTCGCTCCGACAGTCATCATGACAATGGCCGTTGCCGATTGCGTTCATATATTAGTGACTTTTCTATTTAATATGCGAAACGGTATGGAAAAATCCAAGGCGATGCAAGAGAGTATTCGAATTAACTTCCAGCCAGTTTTCATTACCAGTGTAACCACCGTTTTAGGTTTCTTAACCATGAACTTCAGTGAGGTTCCACCTTTCCGAGATTTAGGCAATACGGTTGCTATGGGCGTAATTGCTGCATTTTTCCTTTCTACAATATTACTGCCAGCTCTGGTGATGGTGTTACCTGTTCGAGTTAAGCAGCATGATAATCGTGCACACAAGAACATTGATGCAATTGCATTATTTGTTATTCGAAACAGTTCCAAAATTCTTGTTGGTACAGCCATTATTTCTGCAATTGTTTTTGCCGCTATTCCACTTAATAAAGTAAACGATGAGTTCGTTAAATACTTTAAATCTAATGTGGATTTTAGGCAGGATACAGACTTCACTGCAGCCAACTTATCCGGCATTTACACCATGGAATATTCACTTATTACCGGTGAATCAGGGGGAATCAGTGACCCTAAGTTCTTACAGCAAGTCGAAGCATTCAGTGAATGGGTACAAACGCATAAAGAAGTAGTACACGTTGACACTCTGACAGAGGTATTTAAACGTCTGAATAAAAATATGCACAATGATGATTCCGCTTATTTCAAATTGCCAGAATCGAAAGAATTAGCCGCACAATACTTATTACTGTATGAAATGTCTTTACCTTACGGTTTAGACCTGAACAATCAACTCAACGTTGACAAATCTTCTATCAAACTCACAATCGTTCTAGATAATATTTCGAGTATTCGGACCTTGGAACTTGAACAGAAGTTCGCCGAATGGCTTCGTACCAACACGAATATTTCCGAGTTTTATGCTGCAAGCCCTAATATTATGTTTTCTCATATAGGTAAACGAAATGTCGTCAGCATGGTATCTGGCGTAACGTATGCGTTAATCCTTATTTGTATCATTATGATGGTGGTTTTAAGGTCAGTGAAGCTTGGCTTAATTAGTTTAATTCCCAACCTCGTCCCTATTGGGGCTGCATTTGGAATTTGGGGGCTATTTCATGGTGATGTTGGCATTTCCGTCGGTACAGCAACCGGTATGATATTAGGTATCGTCGTCGATGATACTGTTCACTTTTTAAGTAAATACCGCCGAGCGATTAAAGAAAAAGGTTATAGCAGTGAAGAAGCAGTTCAATATGCCTTTAAAACCGTTGGTACTGCCCTTTGGGTCACCACCTTTGTATTAGTCTCTGGCTTTTTAGTGCTCGCATTATCTGACTTTAACATGAATGCTTACATGGGTATTTTTACCGCATGTACTATTTCACTCGCACTTATTTTTGACTTCATTGCACTCCCTGCGCTCTTACTCAAAACCGGGGGAAGAAAAGTAGCAAAACCTTCATAATAAACGAATATTTTAAACGAGGGAGATCCCTCCCTCGTTATCATTTATTTCCTAAAACATTTACTACTCTGCACCATTACTATCTAGTCAGAATCATTGCATTTCCTTTTAAAACACCTAAAAATAGTTATAGGGTAAAATAGTTTTAGAAGTCCCTGACGAATTAAAATCACTACTATTGAGCCATCCAGCTCTTTAAACAACAATAACTGGAGAAAAATAATGTCTGCTAAAAAAAGACTATCTGGAACTGCATTAGCAGTTGCTGCTGCAAGTTTTGCTGGCTACGCGTCACTAGCAACTGTTGCTGGCCCTACAATGGCCGAAGAAAATGTTCACTGCTATGGGGTTAATAGCTGCAAAGGTCAAAATGATTGCGGCGGCGAAAATAATTCGTGTAAAGGTATGGGGTCATGTAAAGGTACTGGCTTTTTATCTATGACAGCAAGCGAATGTGCTGAAAAAGGCGGAACTGTTAAGTAATTTAATAACAGTTTTATACTTTGAAGCAATAAAGCGAACTTAAGTTCGCTTTATTTGTAAGCGCTTTATACCCACCCTCATACTGCATGCACCTTTATGTTGTCACCATTAAATAAACAGCTGCCTTATTCAAGTGGCCATAAGCCTTTTCATGGCTTTGGGCTCGGCCTACGCCCAGAATACTACCTAGATATATTAGAACAAGAACCCAATTTGGACTGGTTAGAAATAATTTCAGAGAACTACTTGGTCAGTGGTGGAAAGCCTTTGTATTTTCTTGACCAATTTAAAGAGAGGTACCCTATCGCCATGCATGGTGTAGGCATGAACATTGCCTCAACAGACCCATTAAATTTAGATTACTTATCCGAACTTAAAACGCTAATCACTAATGTTAAACCCCTATGGGTTTCAGACCACTGTTGCTGGACAGGTGTAAATTCTCATAACACACATGACTTACTGCCTTTGCCTTTCAATGAAGAAAGCATAAAACATATTGTTTCACGTATTAGGCAAATACAAGACTACATCGAACAACCAATTTTAATTGAAAACCTTTCAAGCTACTTAAGCTTTAAAGCATCTGATATGCATGAGTGGGAATTTTTAACGGCCATATGTGAAGAGGCTGACTGCTACCTTTTACTGGATATCAACAATATTTATGTCAATTCCCGAAACCATAGCTTTGAGCCTATAGACTATATTCAAGGTGTTCCGAAGGAGCGCGTCATTCAGCATCATCTGGCCGGGCATGCCGATCATGGTGATTACATCATTGATACACATGATGCGCCAATCACACCTTCGGTATTAACGCTTTATAGACAAGCACTCGAATATTTTGGACCCGTTTCAGTAATGATTGAACGTGATGATAATTTCCCACGATTAACAGAACTGCTCACAGAGCTAGATACGGTCAGGGAAATTTTTAATGATGTTCACAACAGGCAAATATAATGTCCCTTAAGCAGCTTCAAAATGACTTTTTGGCTAGCATCTGCTCACCAGAAGAGCTTAATTCAACAGCAGGTCAACACCGTTTCACCGGTCATTTGTGCCAGCAAGGTAGAATAACGCCAGAACAACGTCTATCTATTTATCAAAACGCCTATCAGGCAAGACTTTTTAGCGTAATAGACAGTGATTTTCCAAACCTTGGAAAACTAATTGGAGACGATCTTTACAACCCTTTATGCCAAGCATATATAAGTGCTTTTCCTTCTGAACACCCTTCTCTCAATAATTTTTGCGCCCAACTTCCAAAATTTATCCGCCAGTATGCACCCTTAAAAAAACATACCATTGTGACCGAGCTATGTGATTTTGAATGGCAGCTCAGAACAAGTTTTGATGCAAAAAACTGTGAAGCTTTAACTGCTGAGTATTTACAGACTATCCCTAGCGATCAATGGCCCAAACTTACGTTTAAATTCATACATGGCTTTGCTTTAAAACACTATTCAATGAATACAGTAGAGGTATGGAAGGCACTAAACAATGATGAACAACCGGAAATAAAAAAACTAGATATCCCTCAAGCATGGGTAATTTGGAGGCAAGGACTGATAACTCAATATATTTCAGTCTCAGTTGATGAAGCCTGTTTGTTAGAGGCCGCTCAAGAAGGACTGAGCTTTGAAAGTCTGTGTGAATTATTACTTGAATGGTGGCCAGAAGAACGCGTTCCAGAACGCGCCTTCCACTTGTTACAGCACTGGCTTCAACTCGGGCTATTAAACCAATAGCCTAAAAGATTTGCCACCAACTTCTTTCTTCTTCTGGCTCTTCTTTATCTTCAGCGCTTTGCTTTTCTGATACCCGCTGTTCTAACACCTGTTCTTCTGTTAGCTGCTCTTCGGAATCTTGCTGCTCTTTATTTTTATTCCCTAGGGCTAGTAATTCTTTTTCCAGCTTCGCTCGCTCTTTTCGCTCACGCTCAAGCTCTTCTTCAATTTTTGCTCGTTCTAATTTCTCACGCTCAAGAGCGAGTTCCTGCTCTGCAAATTTCTTCTTAGCCAACGCTTGCTCTTCTACTTTCTTCTGCTCTCGCTTCTGTCGTTCAAGTTTTTGTTGTGCCAACCTTTCTTTCTCAAGCCTTTCCTTCTCAAGCTTCTGTTGCTCCAATTTCTTCTGAGCAAGTTTCTTTTGCGCAACTTTTACAGATTTTTTTGGCTTATTGACTGCGACAGTCTTAACAGTAGTCGATTTATCACGCTTCTCTATATTAATCGGAGATTCCTTGCATTCCCCTCGAGAACGATCCAAACGGCAGCGTATCTTCCAAAACAAATGTAAAGCTTTAGGGTGATTTACACCATCTTCCATTAATGCCATTCGAACACGTTTACTAAAATGATCAATATCATCTTTTACAAATTGATCTGTTTTAATCCAATATCTTTCAGGAATTTCATCCTCAGCATCTTTTACTAGCTTATTAATTGCTTTCAAGCGCGTCTTTACATAATTACGCATTGTATGACCAAAGCCTTCAGGAAACTGATCTCGTTTCGCAATGGTCTGAAGCATGCCATAATACAAACGCTTATCGATGATGCCCCCTTTCTTTCCAAGGCCATGATACAACTCAAAAGTATTGTAAGCTAATGCTGGCATCACCACGATATCTACTTCGCCATTATTGAAACGTCCCGCAAATGAATCTAATGTCACCCCCACCTGAGAAGCGCCCGCTAAATCAGCAAACTTTCTCATTTGAGGGTCGCCGTTTAATATCGATATACTTTTACCTTTAAATTTTTCAATTGTATTAATAGAGCGGTCATTTACAAACGCGTACATTGAACCAACAGGAAAGGTCGCAATGGCCTCATACTTACCTTCGGTCATTAATTTACCAGCTTTCGGACGAGCTAAACTATTCAACGCGGTTTCTAGCCCTTGTTGAGAGTCAATCGCTCCAATGGCATCCATTGTGCCACCAAATTTAACAAACTGACGCGCTAAAATACTTGTTAATAAAACGGCCTCACAACGTCCTGCTTTAAAATCAGCCGCTGCAATACGCTCATCTGTATAGGCAACAAATCGAATACTCAAGCCCCAGGCCTGAGCTTTAGGAATAACATCAGAATAGAAGGACATAACGGGCCCATTACGGCCGACAGGGTCCCAAACACAAAATACTTTCCGTTCAAGCGCAAATGCAGAAACACTAAGAGCAGACAACAAAACGAACACAAAGAGATTACGCGCCATCATGCTGAACGAGCCTCTTGATTATTGATTGGTCCGACCAAAGATCGTAATGAGTCTTGTTTAAAGTCAACCGACAACACAAACTGTATTCTTCTTATTAACACGAATTATTATTTCCTTGTTATTAGTCGCATCTAAAATACGCTAAAATATAATCCCATTTCTAAAGCGGCTATGTCATTATATGCAGCGTTTGTAACTCTTGGTCCTGCATATTTTGGTCATGCTATTCAGACCACATAATATTTAGCGGGTAACCCTATAACGAAGTCTGATATCGTTCAAGACCTAATATCCAATAATATGACACATAACCCGCATTCCCCCTTAATTACCTTGCTTGGTCCAACCGCTAGTGGTAAAACCAAACTCGCTGTCTCTTTAGCAAAAGCGCTAACAGGCGAAGTTATTTCAGCCGATTCACGTCAAGTATACCGAGGTATGGACATTGGCACGGGTAAAGATTTAGATGAATATCAAGATATACCTTATCATCTAATTGACATCATTGACCCTTGTCAAGAATACAATCTTTTTGAATTTTCAAAGGATTTTTGTCGCAGCTTTGAAGAAATTAAAACACATAAAGCTCTACCCTTTCTGGTTGGAGGAACAGGCATGTACCTAGACGCCGTCCTCAATCGCTATAAACTAACCATAGCGGAACCCGATAAAAACGCACAAGTTTTACTCGAAAATAAATCGGATGATGAATTAAGAACTATTTTATTAGCCTTAAACCCTAATCAACACAATGAAACAGACCTACAAGACCGAAAACGCATGTTGCAGGCGATCCATATTGCCAAGTCTATTCACAAGCAATTACCAGAACTGGTATGGCCTGAATTTTCGACCTTAATATTGGGTATTAAAGTATCAAGAGAAGAAACGCGCCGTCGTATTACTTCTCGCCTTAAGGCACGTTTAAAAGAAGGTATGATTGAAGAAGTCGACCAACTCAACAAAACTGGTATTAGCTGGGAAAAGTTAGATTTCTTCGGCTTAGAATACCGTTTTATCGCCCAACACTTAAAAGGTGAGTTAAGCTACAACGATATGTTCCAGAAACTCAATTCTGCTATTCATTATTTTGCTAAACAACAAGAGAAATGGTTTAGAAAAATGGAAAGAAGTGGGTTGCAGATACATTGGTTTGAGCAAGATGATCAATTATTTGAAAATACACATCAATTAATTCAACATTTCATCGCAGACATACCGTGACTTCAGTTAGTAAGACCACGGTTCCATCAAAAACAGTGAGATTAGGTGCTACCTTTAAGGAGCCTAACCCCCAATTCGACACGATTATCATTGGCGCCAGTATCGCAGGCTCAATCTGCGCACTCAAATTAGCAAACAAAGGCTGGCGCGTTGCTGTGCTTGAAAAACGTCAATCACTTTTGGCGTATAAAAAAATCTGCACACATATCATCCACCCTTACGCCGTTAATCAACTTAAAACGCTTGGAATATTCGATGAGTTATTGAATAAAAGCGCCCAAATGACCTGTATGAACATTCACTATAGAGACAGGTCCGTTTTATACCCTTTTGCAGGGAAATTAGCTGCAGCCAATATTGAGCGCAAAGACTTAGATCCGGCATTACGCTCAACACTATCCAAACACCAAAACATTACACTTTTAACTGGTATTAGCGTCAAATCATTCATTCAATCTGGAAAACACGTCATCGGAGTGAAAACCTTATTATCAAACAATGAAACCTTAAACCTTCATGCCCCATTAGTCATTGGTTCTGATGGCCGCAACTCTAACGTGGTGAATCTGAGCCATGGCAGTATTAAGAAAACTGAAAACCAACGTATTGCTCTATTTAGCTATTTTTCAACCAAGACAATCATCAATCAAAGTCATGTTTGGGCATTAAGACAAGGCCAAGAATATATTGGCTTATTCCCCAACAAACAGCGTGTGTTAATTTCATGGTATTTACCCCGCCAAGAATTTGAAGATAAACAAGAAACGCACGAAAAAAGTTTTAATCGGCTTTTAGACTATATTGCTGATCAAGATATTCAGGTTGGTGAACGGCTTGAAAGTATAATCGTGGTGAAAGACTCCTCACCTCAAACCGCATCGACGCCATTAAGGTCTCTGGCACTAATCGGCGACACCAAATTAGCCGCAGACCCGCTGACAGGTATCGGCTGCACCTGGGCAATGCAATCTGCTAACCTTTTAGTCAAATGCTTAGGCAAAGCACCATCAAACAAAAATAGCTCATGCCTGAACATAAGCATAAAACTAAGCATTTATACCTTTGTTCACAGCCTCGCCTTTAAGCTTCCTTCGACATTAATGACCTTTATATCGATGCATGGAAAGTGGGTATTCAACCCAGCTACTTATAGTGCTTTAGCTTGGTTTACACGCAAAGAATCTTCAAAAGTTAATCCCCAAGATAAACAATAAATTCACTTATTTAAACGCCTGCTCCAGCGTTTCATTGCCGGCCCAAATATCGCATGACAACTTACTCCGCGTTAGCGCGGTATACAACAAAGCTTTAGAAAGCAGTTCTTTTGCATAGTCTGCGAGTACAATCCCCACATGCTGATATTCTGAACCCTGACTTTTATGTACTGTCATCGCGTAAGCCGGCTGCCACTCACGCAACCGACCAGGCGAAACGATTAAAGCCTCTTGATTTTGAGTTGGGAAATGAATGTTCCAACTATTTGGTTTTTTAATGCTTGCTATGGCAAAACCAACATCACCATTAAACACCCCTAAATGAGGGTGGTTACGTGTGACCAAAATAGCTTTTCCATGATAGAAGCCAGCGCCATAGCGCTTATGAGGATCGTTTTGATATACAAATTGATGCTCAATTAGTTCGTTCATCTGTAGCACCCCAAGCGGGCCTTCATGCGTTGAACAAAGTAATTGAAAGCGATCAAATGCTTCAACAATCACCGCTAACTTAGGTAAGGATGCTTTCGACTGAATACATTCGAAATATTCTCGATACCCGTCAACGAAAGGTAAGCGTGTGCTGGCGTCATTCATGACACTCCATCGAACGGCTTTCTCAGGTTCTTGCGAATTTAGCACAGCAAACTGCTTTTTAAAGGCTTGGCTTTGCCCTCGCTTGATTTGCTCTGCGGCTGTTTTTAAATCGCCACCAAAACGATAAGTTTTTCGAAGCTGACAAAGTGGATGAAATTCTGCTTCAATCTCTCCCCGCTCCCACTCATCTTCGGCAGTTAACTGACTCTCATGTTTTAATTTAAGTGCACCAAAGCCGCTTAATATCGCTAGCCGATCCGCGAAGCCATGTGAATAAGTGCGCCGTTCAAATCGTTCAACGCACTCAGCAAACACCTGGCCCGGTTCAACAGCCGGTAATTGAAAATGATCCCCCAGCATAATGACTTGAGCATCCGCAGGTATCACTTGGATCAATTCAACCATTAAGGCTAAATCAATCATTGAAGCCTCATCAATGACCACGATATCAACATTTGCCTGACGGCCTTTTTGCTGCCCTAACAAAACCTCTTCACTATTAAATAAACGATGCTGATTCAGCGATTCACGCAGTGCGCCATGTTCGTAAAGAAAACGATGAATGGTTTCGCCAGATTTAGGCAAACAATCACTCATACGAATGGATTTTAAATCCGTTCCCAACAATCGAGACTCAATCGAAACTAAGTGATGGCGTATTGAATAGGCCAATTTTATTGCCGCTTTACCGGTTGGCGCAAGTAATCTGACTCTCAAGGAATGGTTTGCTTTATCGAGTTCTGAGCACTGCATTTTTTGTCGCTGCATCAGTAAATACAACAAACTTGCTGCAGTGGTCGTTTTACCCGTGCCAGGCCCACCCGTGATGATACTGAAATTTTGCAGTAAGGTATGTGCGGCTGAAATGGCTTGCCAATTTAATGCTTCCTGATCTGCTTCTTTACCGGACAATGAGCCATCTGGTAGATGAAAAACTGTCTGCAATTGATGAGCTAAAGGCTGCAAATACTTTTCATCTAGAGCCTGATCAATTAAAGATTGTGAATAAAGCCACTGTTCAAACTTTTGATGTAACCGCCAATAACGTGCAAGATATAACTGGCCTCGCCATAGAATTAAAGGTGCTTGCTCTACGTTATTACAGTCCTCATTTTCTAGCGGAAAATATGAAGCGTCATGATGATCAACCTTTCTGATCGCATTAGATTGACTCAGTTGCAATAACCAACCCGAAAAGTCGCAGTCTGAGAATTTATACGTTGCCAGAACATCTTTTGGCAAATTATTTAGCGCTAGATAAGTTTCCCCTTTACTGCTGACAAACGACACCATAAGCGCTAAAACCATTACATCTTGTAAAGACTCTTCAAGCGACTCATCAGCCGTACCACACACTCTTTGATGGCAGTCGGCGACATACTGCGCAGAATACAAGTCAATCCAGCGTAACGGGCTTAATCCTTTATCAACACTCTTTGCTAAATGCTTTAGTAAGGGTTGCGTTAGTAGGCTCATAAGCTTGCCACCTCCCGATCTAAAGCATCAATTAGTTCAAACTCAGGTTTAGTAAACACCACCCCCGTATCGGCATTATGGTCCAATGAATCTAACGCTAGTCCTCTCAAAAACAAATAATACACACCACCAAAGTCACGTTCATAATCGTACTGTTCACCTAGGCGATGCTTCAAGAATCGATGCGTTGCCAAGGTATAGAGGATGTACTGAACATCGTAGCGATGATCATCCATTACTAGCTGTAATGCATCGACTTGATAGCTTTCTATCATTTCGCCTAAGTAATTAGATTTATAATCAAGAATAAAATACTGATCATTTGCTTTAA
>Ga0105350_10002508_pt1 | contig 11008 bp, 11 predicted proteins | sample EN1Hudsemesocosm_FD_83506 | JGI IMG/M metagenome (GOLD analysis project Ga0105350, IMG submission 83506) | Methane-oxidizing microbial communities from mesocosms in the Hudson Canyon - EN1E Hudson Canyon | ecosystem: Environmental > Aquatic > Marine > Cold seeps | place: Hudson Canyon...
TACTTAGCTTGATGGACAGTCTTTTTAAGATAACAAAGTTCTAGAAGAAGACTTAGTGCTAAATTTAATCTTGGTGGGTGTTGAGGGGATCGAACCCCCGACCCTCGCCTTGTAAGGGCGATGCTCTCCCAGCTGAGCTAAACACCCCAAGAAAGAGCGGCATTCTATAGAGGCAGTCGGGATAAATCAAGCACTAATTTTATTAATACAGGGCACAGAGAATTTAAAGATAATTAAGATTCTTCATTTGTCGTAATATCCATTGTTGTTTGTCTACTAACCTCTTAGTAGGTTTATCGATTCTGAAGAGTGCAGGATTAGGCAGGCTAGCCGCTAATAATGCTGCTTGATGTGGTCTTAATTTTCTTGCAGGAATAGCGAAGTAGTGTTGACTCGCTGATTCTACACCGTAGAGGTGATCGCCAAACTCGGCAATATTGACGTAAACCAATAATATTCGTTCTTTGCTCCAGAAAAGCTCGATAAGCAGTGTGAACCATACTTCAAACCCTTTTCGCCACAAACTTCTTGAGGGAGTCAGAAAGAGGTTCTTAGCAACTTGTTGGCTAATGGTACTGGCGCCTCTTAGTTTTCCGCCTGATGAATGACTTTTCAGTGCTGAGAAAATAGAGTTCACATCAAAGCCAATGTGTTGATAGAACAGTTGGTCTTCGGCAGCAATGACTGCGGAGAAAATATGAGGAGAAATGTCATCACTTTGAACCCATTGTTGTTCTATACGAATGAAGCTTTGGTCAGCTTGAAAATCAGCAATATGACGTTGAATCATAAATGCGGAGGTATGGACGGGAACAAATCCTAGAATAATAACGGCAAGCGATGTACTGCCAGCAAAGATTAATATGCCGTAGATAAGCCATTGTTTTAGTTTTTGTCGGATATTTTTTTTCTTGTTTGGCATCGTAGTACTAGTCTTTTAAGTTGAATTGATTGTAACGTAAAGACAATAAAAGAAGGTGACTAGCCGGTAAATTTAGGTATGATGGCATTTTTCACAAAGAAAATATTGATATGGATAATGCACCCATAGTAGATTTCAATCAAAACCTCCTATCGTTTTTAGATAAGTCTCCGACCCCTTTTCATGCTGTTGCAGTGATGAGTGAGTGTCTGGAAAAAAATGACTTTCAAAAACTGGATGAGTTGGATGCATGGGGGCAATTGTCAGCAGGGAAGTATTACATTACGCGTAATGAATCATCATTGATTGCATTCACTCTAGGCGAAGATGATCTGGCTGAGACTGGCTTTAAGATGGTTGGCGCACATACTGACAGCCCGTGTTTGAAGGTTAAACCTCAACCAGAGCGGATTAAACATAATTTAGTGCAGTTGGGTGTTGAAGTCTATGGTGGCGCTTTATTGAACCCTTGGTTTGACCGAGATTTATCGCTGGCAGGTCGCGTAAGTTATCTGGATTCTCAACACGAACTTCAACATACATTGGTTAATTTCGACAAAGCGGTAGCCACCATTCCTAGTTTAGCCATTCACTTAGATCGTGAGGCGAACAAAAATAGAACGGTTAACCCTCAAAATCACTTGCCACCAATTGTGATGCAAGTGGGTGATGATGACAGTATTGATTTTAGAAAATTAGTTCTGCAACAGATTCAAAAGCAAACACCTGAGCTTGATGTTGCCAAAGTGTTGGACTATGAAATCTGTCTTTATGATATGCAGGGTGCAGCCATTACCGGTTTAGATGATGACTTTATCAGTAGTGCTCGATTGGATAATTTACTAAGTTGCTATGTAGGGCTTAATTCACTACTTAATGGTGATTTAACACAGTCTAATTTACTCGTCTGTAGCGACCATGAAGAAGTCGGCAGCGTGTCTACATCAGGTGCACAAGGTTCTTTCTTAGAGTCTGTCTTACTACGTTTATGTTCAGATATTGAGCAACACCACCGAATGTTGCAGCGCTCTATGATGATCTCGGCAGATAATGCTCATGCTGTGCATCCTAATTATTCAGATAAACACGATACCGATCATGGACCCAAAATAAATCATGGCCCTGTGATTAAAACAAATGCCAATCAGCGTTATGCAACGAATAGTGAGACAAGTGCTTATTTTCGCCAATTATGTGAACAAGTGGAAGTCCCTGTACAAGACTTTGTTGTCAGAACAGATATGGGCTGTGGCAGTACAATTGGTCCGATTACAGCGAGTACATTAGGCGTTAAGACATTAGATATTGGTGTACCGACCTTTGCGATGCATTCTATTCGTGAGTTAGCGGGTAGCCAAGATGCATTTATGTTGAACAAAGTATTAACTCAATTTTTCCAATAACGAGTCAGCGAATTCAGATTTTTCATGCTAATGGTGTTATTTGTGTACTCAAATGCCTTATTATGATGCAAAAAATGAACACGATGAGCAGTTATATTTAACTTTTAAGGAACACAGAAAATGGCTGAAACAGTAGATGAATTAACCGTCGAATATAAAGAAGGCGATGAAATGACGGTTAAAGAACTTGATAAAGTGGTTTTAACAAAAGGTGCATGGGCAACACTATTGTTCCGCTATCAAGATCTTGATCGTAAAACAGGTGATTTCGGTGCTGATAAGTACACAATTCGTCGTTACCAAAAGCGTAATGGTGAATATAGTCAACGTTCTAAGTTCAATATTTCTAGTAAAGATCAAGCGACTAAAATTATTGAAGCATTGAGCAAGTGGATTGAAGACTAAAAGATGAATAAAAGTCTGATAACAAATGTAGTAGCGGCAGGTCTCGTTGCAACAGGCTTGGCATTGGATTCTCCTCTGCGAGAGCCTGTGTTGTCGACGGGATTATTTGCACTTGCTGGTGGTGTGACCAACTGGCTTGCTATTCATATGTTGTTTGAAAAAGTGCCAGGGCTTTATGGCTCTGGTGTTATTAGTGCTCGCTTTGAGGATTTTAAAGCAGGCATTAATAGCTTAGTGATGGAGCAGTTTTTTAGTAAAGATAATTTAGATAGATTCTTTGCTGATATGGTGACAGAAGATGCTGATCATCATCTCGACTTTCATGAGGTGATCGACGAAACGGATTTAAATCCAACTTTTGATAGTTTAGTAAGCACTATTATGGAATCGTCATTTGGCAGCATGTTAGGGATGTTTGGTGGCGCTGATGCATTAACACCTCTTAAAGAACCTTTCATAATTAAAATGAAAGTGTCCCTAAATGAGATGGCTCATAGTGATTCATTTCAACAAAGTGTTAAAGCTAAGCTAAGTAGTGGCCCTGTGAGCCAAGATATTCATCAACAAATTGAGCATGTTGTTAATTCACGTTTAGACGAGCTGACACCTTTGATGGTGAAAGAAATTATTCAAGCAATGATTCGTGAACATTTGGGCTGGTTGGTTGTTTGGGGTGGCGTATTTGGTGGCCTAATTGGTTTAGTCGCTAGCCAACTGCCAATTTAATATTCTGCGGTTCTAGATTAAGTGCTAGATGTAAAGGCATGATATTTATGGAAAATATTAAATAGTTAAGGTATAGTGCTATTCGACCTTTACCATTACAGTGATAAGTTATGAGCGGCATTAATAATCGTAGACATGATCGAGTAAAACATAGAGCAAAAATCAGGGTTCTGACACACCCGAAAGAAACCTATATTCTTGATATGCATAACTTTTCTGATAGTGGCTTATATATATCTTGTGATGATCTAAGTATTGTTAAACTGGGCGATAGAGTTGAAGTTCAAACATTGGAACTTGAAGATGCGCCAATATTACCCGCCAATGTTGTGCGCATGGATAAGCTAGGTTTTGCAGTAGAGTTTGATTTTGACTAAAAGCTAAATTTAGTATTTGGGAAAGAGTTGCAGAATATGCTCTTTTTCAGAAGCAGGCAGATCAATTTCCACACGAATACGATCAGTAAATTCTTGATCGACGACTTTTCCATTACGTTTCTCAAGATGATATTCCAAGAGCTGTAATTGAGAATATTCTAGTATTAATTCAAAACGGGTATGTTCAACCCAAGGGATTAGCGCTGCATTTTCTATCGCCAGTTTTGCTGCGGTGCCGTAAGCTCTCGCTAGACCACCTGTCCCCAGCTTTACCCCACCAAAATAACGGATAACACCTACGACAGCATTGATAATTGATCCACCTTCTAATGGTGCAAGAATAGGGCGTCCAGCTGTGCCAGAGGGTTCACCGGCATCATGACAACGCTCATTTATAAAACCATCGTCCTGCCTAATTCGCCAAGCAAATGCTAAGTGATTTGCATTTTGATGCTCTGTGGCGAGTTGTCGTAAATGTTGTAATGCCTCACGCTCAGTCGTGCAGGGCATAATGGCGCCTATGAAGTGTGATTTCTTAATTTCATAGTCGGCGGAGTATGCTTGGGTGATGATGTTGTGTGTGGTTTGCTTATTCATATGATTCGAGACATTATATCGTATTCAAATTACATTTAAGTTAGTTATCAACAGGGAATTTAAAACTATGAAGCGTTTAATATCAGTTTTTTTATTGAGTTTATTTTTGATGGCCTGCTCATCATCAGATAATGCTGCAGTGATGCAAACATCACCAACAGAAGCTGCCGGATTGATGGCAAATGATTTTGCAACAATTATTGACGTGAGAACTAATAGTGAGTGGAATAATCAGCGTATTCCCGGGGCTGTACATATTCCGCTATCTGACTTAAAAAGTCGTATGAATGAATTAAAATCATACCAAGGTAAACAACTCATTATGCAATGTGCTGTTGGTGGCCGTTCTAGTAAAGCAGTAGAAATACTACAAGAAGCAGGTTTTAGTAATGTATCTAATATGAATGGTGGTCTTGTTGCATGGCAGAAAGCTAACTTACCTGTTGAATAGATTTTTATAGGAAAAAGGCAGCTAAAGATTTAATATACTGCATCCCAAACCGATATGTGTTTGGTGAAAATATTTATTTTAGGAAAAAACATGACAAAAATTACAGTTGATAGCAACCCAAGCCAAGACCTTTTAAACAGCATGGGCGTGCCTAGCTGGCCGACATGGGAAAAAGAAGTCTCTGTATTTCCTTGGGATTTTGTAACAACAGAAACTGCCTTCATCTTAGAAGGTGAATGTGAAATGACACCTGAAGATGGTAGTGAATCAACTACATTTAAAGCTGGTGATTTAGTGGTGTTCCCATTAGGTTGGAAAGGGTCATGGGAAGTTAAAAAACCATTGAAAAAGCACTACCAACACAGCTAAAAAACATTAGAGTCTTTCAAATATCTGATTTCAGTATTTGAATCGCTATAAAAATAAAAAAGGTCAGGCACATGAGTGTCTGACCTTTTTTGTATTACGATTATCTTATTCAAGAAAATGCTGTCTCTGGTATGATCTGCTGATTTATAAGCGGTATCAGTCTAATGGCTAGCGATAGTTTCTCTTCCCTTTCAATTTCGCCGGCACAAATTGCCAATTTAGAGTCGCTTGGCTACAAAAAAATGACGCCTATTCAGGCGCAAAGTCTACCCCAAGTATTAAAAGGTAAGGACCTGATTGCTAAGGCAAAAACAGGGAGTGGGAAGACCGCTGCTTTTGGTGTCGGTTTACTGAATAATATCAATCCTCGTTTCTTTGGTGTTCAGGCTTTAGTCATTTGTCCGACCCGTGAGCTTGCTGACCAAGTCGGTAAAGAGCTGCGCAGACTGGCTAGATTTACCCAAAATATTAAGCTTGTATTACTTTGTGGTGGTAAACCGTTGGGTCCTCAAATTGGCTCATTAGAACATGGTGCCCATATTGTTGTGGGAACACCGGGTCGACTGCAAGATCATTTACGCAAGGGTACTTTGGTACTAGAAGGGCTTAAAACTTTAGTATTGGATGAAGCTGATCGCATGTTAGATATGGGCTTTTCTGATGTGATGGATGACATTATTTCTTATACGCCAGAGAGACGTCAGACCTTATTATTCTCTGCTACATACCCAGATACGATTGAAAAAATGAGTCGTTCGATTCAACGTAACCCAGTCAGAGTAACGGTTGAATCAGAACACAAAGAAAGCGTGATTGAACAGCTGTTTTATGAAGTTAAAAAACATGAAAGAAATAACAGCTTATTAGGTCTATTTGAGCACTATCAACCGGACAATGCCATTGTGTTTTGTCATACCAAAATACAATGTGATGAAGTGGCTGATTTTCTTCGTGGCCATCAGGTGGATGCCTTGGCGATACATGGAGACCTTGACCAACGAGAACGTGATCAAGTCTTAGTTCGTTTTGCGAATAATAGCTGTGCGGTATTGGTGGCAACCGATGTGGCTGCTCGAGGCTTAGATATTAAATCACTCAAAGCCGTCATTAACTATGAATTGCCGCGTGACCCTGAAATTTATATACATCGAATTGGACGAACAGGACGAGCAGGTGAAAAGGGCATTGCATTAAGCTTGTTTACGTCATCTGAACAATTCCGAGTAAATGCCATTGCTGATTATCAGAAGAAGCCTAGTATCTGTGATGTGCCTGAGTCATTAGACCGTCTTTCAAGTTATACCTTATATGCACCAATGACGACGATTCAATTAGATTCTGGTCGTAAAAACAAACTTCGTCCTGGCGATATTTTAGGGGCTTTAACAGGAGAAGCAGGGCTTGCAGGATCACAAATTGGTAAAATCGATATTTTTGATATGTCGAGTTATGTGGCTCTTGAAAGTTCGGCAGTAAGACAAGCATTAAATTACCTCGCACAGGGCAAAATTAAAGGGCGTAGTATTCGCGCTCGCAAGATTAAATAGTGACTATCGTTGAATTCTTGCCTTTGCGAGAATGACGTAAAAAGAAACATATTATTAAAGGTTTAAAAAGTTGGCTGTAACAGAGTATGAAATAGGACAACGCTGGATTAGTAACAGTGAAGCAGAATTGGGTCTAGGTATCATCAAAGACAATACCGGACGTAGAATTGAAGTAAGCTTTCCTGCAGCAGGTGAACAGCGCACTTATGCGGCGAATATCGCACCATTAAGTCGAGTGCAATATCCAGTTGGTGATCGTGTAAAAACAAATGAAGATGTCAGCTTCACTATCACAGCTCGACATGAATTGAATGGCTGTTCAATTTATCAAGGTGATGATGATGACGGTAATGAGATCAGTATTCATGAAATGGATCTCAATAGCTTTGTGCAGTTTAGCCAGCCACAAGATAGATTGTTTGCCGGACAAGTTGATAAAAATAGCCAATTTCAATTACGTACTGATGCTTTAGCACACCAGCATAGGCTTCAATCATCCTCTGTTTTTGGTTTAATGGGCGCTCGTGTACAGTTATTACCTCATCAGCTTTATATTGCTCACCAAGTCGCACAACGTCATGCTCCTCGGGTTTTATTAGCTGATGAAGTGGGTCTAGGGAAAACGATTGAAGCCGGCCTCATTATTCATCAACAACTGATCACGGGGCAAGCAGAGCGCGTATTGATTGTTGTTCCTGATAGTTTGATTCATCAGTGGTTAGTTGAGATGTTACGTCGCTTTAATCTGCAATTTACGATTATGGATGAAGACCGCCATGATGCTTTATTAGAAGCCGGTGAACTCAATCCATTTGAAAGTGGTCAGTTGATGCTGTGTAGTTTATCTATGTTGACGTCATACCCTAATATTTATGAGGATGCGCTTAATTCACAGTGGGATTTAATGATTGTTGATGAGGCACATCATTTACACTGGAATGAGGAATTAGCGAGTCCTGAATATCAGTGCATTGATGGTTTAGCTCGTGAAGTATCAGGTCTATTATTATTGACGGCAACGCCTGAGCAATTAGGGGTGGAAAGTCATTTTGCACGATTACGTTTATTAGATCCTGATCGTTATTTTGATTTAGCCAAATTCCGTCAGCAAGAAGCAAGTTATCAACCCATCAGCGAATTAGTGAGTCAATTAATTGCTGATGATGCACAACAAAATTTAGCCGGTTTACAAGCTGATATAGAAGAATATTTGGGAACGGAACTATTTGAGAAACTGGTTCAATCAAATGACTTTGAAGCTGAGCGTGATTTAGCTATTAATGCCTTATTAGACCGGCATGGTACGGGACGGATTTTGTTTAGAAATACCCGTGATGCTGTCACTGGTTTCCCTCAACGTCAACTACAGACCTATGCTTTAGCTGCGCCAGAATCTTATCTTGCGAATGCGAGTACGCAAGACAAATTAGGTTTATTACAAGCTGAAACATGTATTGGTGATGATTGGATTGAGCATGATAGCCGCGTCACATGGCTGGCTAATTACTTGACTGAGAATAAGTTAAACAAAATATTGGTGATTTGTGCTCAAGCGTCAACTGCACAAGAATTAGAAACCTACCTTCGTACCAAAATAGGCATTCGTACGTCAGTATTCCATGAAGGTTTAACGCTGGTTAACCGTGATCGTGCAGCAGCGTATTTTGCCGATGAAGAAGAGGGTGCTCAAGTACTGATTTGTTCGGAAATTGGTAGTGAAGGTCGTAACTTCCAGTTTTCACACCACCTTGTTTTATTTGATTTACCGTTAAACCCTGATTTATTAGAACAGCGTATTGGACGTTTAGATCGTATTGGTCAAAAACATAATGTTCAACTTCATGTTCCGTACTATGAGAATACCAGTCAGGATGTATTACTGACGTGGTATGACCAAGGTATGAATGCTTTTGAGCAAGTTTTTCCTGCTGGTGGCGCAATTTATCAAACAGTGAAAGAGGATTTAGATAGCTGTTTAAATAATCCAAGTGACAAGTCAGCTATTTCAGCCTTAATTGAGCGAACGCAGTTACTTACTGCTGAAACCATAGCAACACTTCAGCAAGGTCGTGATCGCCTGTTAGAGTTGAACTCATGCAATCTACCCGTAGCGAATGAGCTTATTGCTGATCTAGAAGAAGCAAGTCAAGAATCTGACTTAGCTGCGTTTATGGATCGTGTTTATGATCAGTTTGGTGTCGAACAACAACTACATAGTGCAGACAGTATTATTTTAGAGCCAGGTAATCATATGTTGCACCATCAGTTTCCTGATTTACCAGAAGATGGTGTGACTGCAACTTATAAACGTCATCGTGCTTTAGTGCGAGAAGATATGTCATTTCTGACTTGGGAACACCCAATGGTGCTGGGTAGTCTTGATATGGTGATTAATAGCGACTTTGGTAATAGTGCATTTTGTACGTTAGAAACTGACCAGTTTCCTGCTGGAACATTGTTGTTAGAAGCTATTTTCACGCTGAGTTGTCCTGCGCCACGTTCATTACAATTAGGTCGTTATCTTAACCATTCTTACCTACGTGTTCTCACTAATGAAGAGGGACGTAATTTCAGTGAAGCGATTGATGAGACAACGTTTAATCAAATGGCAGGTCGTATTCCAAAAGCAACATCTCAAGAACTGATTCGACATGCAAGACCAAAGATTACAGAGTTAATTCAACGAGCACAAAGCTTAGCGGCTAAGAAACAGGATGCCATTGTGCAAGATGCCATTGTGACGATGCATGAATCATTGCAACCTGAACATGATCGCTTGAAGGCACTTGCAGAGGTGAACTCTAATATTCGTGAAGAAGAAATTAGCTATATCAAAGAGTCTGAAGCCTTATTAGAAAATTATCTTCAGTCGGCTCAATTAAGTCTTAATGCAGTGCGAGTAGCGATTGTAACCGCGCCATAGTTTGCACGAACAAACTTAATTATTACAATTCAGTTATAGTGGGGCCGTTAGAACAAACATTAGGGGTATACATTATGTCTGATTCTACGGAGCTACAACAGGGAGAGTATTCTGGTTCTGATAGGCGCAATAGTGAGCGTCGAACAGGTAAAGATCAGCGTGAGATGATCAGGTTTGAACTTGATAAAGAGGACCGCCGATCAGGCCATGATCGGCGAGAATCAAATGAGTCATGGGATAGCGATCCAATTTAAACTAGATTAGTATCCAAGTGCACGTGCAGCCTGATAAAAGCCTGTACTAACCGTCCATGCTAATGTTAACGGCCAAGCTAATGATAGTGCTGTATACCATCCCGATTTAGCTTCTGCTCTAAGTGTAGCAACCGTTGCTAAGCAAGGTGTATAGATAAGGGTAAACAACATAAAGCTATAGGCTTGTACCCAGTCTATTTGTTGAGCAATGCCTTGCATGAGAGAACTCCCTTCAAGACCATAAATTACAGCTAAAGCACCAATAACAATCTCTTTGGCAACAAAACCAAAGATGAGTGCTACGGTTAATTCAGGGTTAATACCAGCAGGGGAAAGAATCGGCGACATAAATTCACCAATCATTCCTGACCAACTCGCAGCGCTAGCAGGTTCAACGCCGAAAGGCATATTGGTCAATATCCAAACTAGAACCACACCAATGGTGATGAATTTTGTGGCTCGACGAAGAAAGTGACGAATTTCATGCCAGCCACGTAAAATCATCTGCCGAGTTGTTGGAAAGCGATAGGGTGGTAATTCAAGTGCAAAAGGTTCTTGGCTATTGAACTGTCCTTTGAATAATAGTGCTGTGATGATCACGGTGACAAAGGTCATCAGATAAAGGCTAAATAAGACAAGAGGCGCTTGGCTAGGTGCAAATAATGCGGTGGTCATAAAGACAAACACTTGCAATCGGGCACTACAAAGAGAGAAGGGAATAACCATCATTGTAAGTAGTCGTAAGCCCCGGCTACGCATAGTTCGTGTCCCCATTAAGGCCGGAACATTACAGCCAAAGCCCATCAATAACATGACAAAGCTACGTCCATCCAAGCCCATTCTGGTCATTAATGCATCCATTAAAAATGCAGCGCGAGATAAATAACCACTATCTTCAATAATCGCCATAAACAAGAAGAACAGGATGATGACAGGGACAAATGATGCCACGGTAGCGACACCATCAAAGACACCTTCTAACAGAAAACTGTTTAATAGTGCTGGTAAGCCTGAAAGTAAGGGCGCAAGAGCAA
>Ga0105350_10002509_pt1 | contig 11002 bp, 5 predicted proteins | sample EN1Hudsemesocosm_FD_83506 | JGI IMG/M metagenome (GOLD analysis project Ga0105350, IMG submission 83506) | Methane-oxidizing microbial communities from mesocosms in the Hudson Canyon - EN1E Hudson Canyon | ecosystem: Environmental > Aquatic > Marine > Cold seeps | place: Hudson Canyon...
AATCACTGCTGCCCAGGTATGAGATAGCGTTCACTCTATAATCAGGGTCGTCATCGTCATCTATAATTAATTGAGGATGAACATCTTCCCAGCTTTCATTTAACAGTGCATGAATCAAATTAAGACCATCACTTAAACCTGGAAAGGCTTTTTTACTTAATAATGATTGCGTCAAATAGCAAGCAACACGTAAATCTTTGGTCTTATTAAATAAACTTAATGAGCCCTCATTTACCTTTCCCCAGTTAGGTTCAACAGCAGCTATAACGGAATCACCCATTACTTGTTCTGGTTTTCCTTGGGCTGATAGTTCTAGAGAATTAAATTCAGAATACAGTTCAGCGCTATCATCTATGTAGGGACCACAAGGAATATCGTCACTCACAGGTGACAGAAGCGCTTCTAAGGGGTGACTCATGTATATATTACCTTCTTCCCTAAATCAGTTAAAACTGAGGTTTCGTTGTTATTTTTTTCAAACCGTAACTAAACAATTTAATGTTCAGCTTACCTACCTTGGTACTGCCAAGTAATTAGCAGGATTTCCTATATTATGACTAGAAAAAAATTTGTCAACCAATGTTCGTTTACAAGGTAGCGTCTATAGCGTGAAAACAGATCTAAAAAGCACAATAATTGTACTTACATGCTTATTATTGAAGCTATACTTCAATGAAATACAAGCGCCTTCAATTAAAAAAACAGTAAGCTTTAAATTTTTATGAATAACAACACATAATTTAACACCTATTGCTTACTTAAAAGACAGATTCTTCAGTATCTGGAATTATAGACTTCTTTTGAACCGCCAAGACTTTATTTACGTCAATGAAGTATATAAGATGTCAAAAATCTTAAGGTCTGAAATATATGAAACTTATATTATTGATACTGCCTTTTTTATAAAACAGGATGCGCCAGCAAACAGGATGACAGCAAGCTTAATTCTAACTATTACTAGCCAACAAAAAGGTGCCATGGGAGCTGAAGCCAGCAAAACCTTTGACATCAATGGCGGCACAATTGGAAGATCTAATAACAACGATTGGATACTACCTGATCCTGATCGTTTCATGTCTTCTCAACATGCCTTGATCCTCTATCAAAAGAATGAGTTTTTAGTCACCGACCTTTCAACCAACGGCGTTTACATTAATAACGCAGAAGACGCTTTGGGCAAAGGGAACACAACTTCCTTAAACCGGGTACGCACCCTTACCGTCGGCAAATTTACCATTAAAGTTGATATTAAATCCGAAGCCATGTCATCTGGCCTCGAAACAATGGTTGCCCCACCAAGCCCAGATACAAGTTCACTGCTTGACGATCTTATTGTCAGTACTGACGCCCAAGACCCTATGGACTTCTTAGGGAAGCCGCAAGACTTAAGTCCAGAGCCATCAAACTTATTAGTAAGTACTCCAGACACTCCCATATCCCCATTCGACTCAGGATTACCAGAAGATTTATTTAGTGAGGAAAAAGAATTTTCATCAACGCCTTTAATTGAAGATGCTTTTGAAGCGCCTAAAGCAATACCGGACCCCTTTTTAGATTCGAATTCGGCCTTGCCAGCAAAGAGTTCAGGTATCCCTGAAAACTGGGACCAAACCACATTTACTTCTCTAGATAGCCTCGACCTACCTGAAGACCCTTTTGCTTCCGCTATTCGTCCAACACCACCTCGTCAGACAGTAATACCTACTTCGCCTTCCACAAAAACTGAGCCGAGTATTACACCCACTAGCCCATCAACAAGCCCACCACCAACTAATGACAATTTTCAGGAAACACTGATATCACAAGCACCTGAACTGGACACACCTAGCTTAAGCAGCCTGATTAACGATACATCGTCACCAGCCACATCAAATGCTGCACAAACGCCACCAGTACAAACAACAACTAAGCCACTCCAGGGGAACGACTCTCAATACAATTACCCGCAAGCTGCAGCAAGTTTCAGAGAAAATGGACTCGACCCGCAACTATTGAACGATGCTAACTTTGTTGATTTATCTGTTTCGCTGCTTCCTTTCGTTATAAATGGGCTACTTTCTACACTCCGCTCTAGAGCGGAAATAAAAAATGAGTTGCGTGCATCCAAAACTATTTTGCAGCAAGTAGAGAATAACCCGCTTAAATTTTCAGTTAACACACAAGACGCTGTGCAAAACTTATTAACCAATCAACGGCCAGGTTTTTTGAGCCCACAAGCCTCGGTTAAACAAGCATTTGAAGATTTGACTCAACACGAGACGGCTTTGATTACTGGCATCCAATCAGGCTTAAACGCCCTACTTGGGAAAATCAGCCCCGAATCTATTGAATCCAGAATTGAAAATCAGGAAAACAAAAAGAACTTATTTGGAAAAATCAGTTCCTCTAAAAAATGGGACTATTACAAAGAGACCTACCAGCATATCATGGAACATTCCAATGACTCTTTCATTGATATGTTCGGCGATGACTTCGTCAAAGGCTATGAAAACTATATCTCCAAGCATAAACAAAATGGTAAAAATTGAAATGGATAACAATACCCACACACTAAAAGCTCCTCACTTATTGCTCAGCTTAGCAATAGGCTTAATGGTTATTTTCATCGGCGGCTGTAGTAGCAATTCCCCCGAACCTCAGATGCAACCGCAGCCGATGAAGGTGAAAGGTAAAATGACTGCCACTACCATTCTCAATCCGGATCTTCGCGGTGGATATCGCCCACTGAACGTCAAAGTATTTTATTTGAAATCAGGGACAGCTTTTGCGAAAGCCTCTTTCACTGATATTTACAAACATACCGATCAACTTCTAGGCCCAGATATACTCCACATCACCAGTCATCAACTTCTGCCTGGCCAAGCGTTAAATATCTCTGAAACAGTGCCACCTGGATTAAAATATATTGGCGTCGTGGGCGCCTTTAGAAATTTAGACGGTGCTTCCTGGAAAGATATAAAAGCAATTCCCCTGAAATGTGAAGATTGTGAAGGTCCAGGCTTGTGGAGCCCAATTTCTATCAAAGCTGAGCGCCTTGCCATTTATCTTGACTTGGGTAAAGGTGCGACAATTGACTCTCAGCCTACTAGCAATGAGAGTGAAGCTGATAACGAAATGGAGGAAGAAGTAGAGATTGAGGTGGAGGAAAAACAACCATCAAAGCCCAAGACCAAGAAGTCTTCAGATTTTTCAAAAAAACAAAGACGCTAAAACGACATGCAACATTGCAAATTTCTAGATGAATTAATGGATATCATGAAATGACGTGGAAGAATAAAACAATTTGGTCTGAAGGGCTGTTTGTTAAGCCAGTTCACTTCCAACAACAAGAGCGTTATCTTGAAAATTATGTTGCCCAGCTATCAAAATTCAGCGCGGCTCATCAATGGGGTTTCTTTGACCTTTCCATTGAACAAGATCTGTTAAATATCGGGAAATTTGCTATTTCAGAAGCAAGCGGCATTATGCCTGATGGCACACCCTTCAATATTCCTGGAGACACTCCAGCACCCGCTCCGGTTGATCTTGAGGAAGGCGTGTTGGATCAGCTCATTTATCTCAGTCTTCCGGTTCGCTCGCTAAATCGAGAATATAAAGAATATGACAGCGAAGCAGGTATATTTCGTTATCAATCCGCACAGGATGAACTACCTGACGTGGCTAGCAACGCCCAACAAACGAATCTATTACAAGTTGCAAAACTTAACTTTTCCTCGTTAAAAGAATCCGATAAGCGATCAGATTATTGCTGCTTGGCTATCGCTCATATTATTGAGTGCAACAAAGATAAGCAGGTTGAGTTAAACAAACGTTTCATCGCACCAAGCTTAAACGCGATCAAGTCGAAACATCTAAAAAACTACTTGAATGAATTGGCTAACATGCTTGATCACCGCGCTACCAGCCTAGCATCAAGAGTAACGGCTAGTGGAACAGGTGGCGCAGCAGAAGTATCAGACTTCCTATTGCTACAGGTAATCAATCGCAATATACCTCTTTTAAATCACCTGAACGCGCTCCCCTACTTACACCCAGAAGAGTTCTATAGACAAATTATTCAGCTTGCTGGTGAACTGTCTTGCTTTTCGGATCAGCGTAAACCCGCTGTCTTAAAACCTTATCGACACGATAAGCTTTATGAAAGTTTTGACGAAGTCATGACTATCCTAAAGGAACAGCTTTCAACGGTTATCGACACTCAGGCCATCAGCCTGCCACTTAAAGATCCAAAGTACGGTATCTATCGCGCTCTAATTAATGACGCAACGATGCTTGAAAACTGCACCTTTGTTATTGCAGTTAAGGCGAATATGCCGACAGAGGAACTGAGAAAAACCTTCCCTAATCAGGTAAAAATAACCTCTGTTGAAAAAATTAGAGATCTGATAATGTCTGGTATGGCCGGCATCAATATCATTCCACTTCCGGTTGCTCCAAGAAAAATCCCCTATCATTCAGGCTATGTTTATTTTCAATTGAATAAAAATGCCGCCACCTGGCAAGAACTTAATAACTCAACCGGCTTCGCTTTGCATATTGGTGGCGAATACAGTGGTTTAGAACTTGAATTCTGGGCTATAAAGGAATAAAAAATCATGTCAGATGATGATCAATTCGACCCATTCAATTCGGATAAAACCGTTATTCTTCCAACACCTGGCGGCTCTATAAAGCCAGGCACCACCACGCAGATACCCGTACCTTCAAGCCAGCAACCCCGTCAAGTCCCGCTTTCACAAACCGGGATAAATTCTCAGCAAGGCGGTTTAACACCACCTAAATTGGCGCATGTTGCAGCAGCTGAACGCAATAGTATTTTAGGTAACAGCTTAGCCCTCATAAGTTACGCCGCAGAACTTAGACACTTAAGCAGTCCGCCCAATACTGCACAGCTTTTCAATGATTTAGCATTACAAATAAAAGAAATTGGTGACAACCAGAAATTAGCCGGACAAACTGATGAAATTGTTATCACCTCTCGCTATTTAATATGTTCATTTATTGATGAAATGGTACTCAACACACCATGGGGCTCCACCAGCCAATGGAGCACGCAGTCACTTCTTAGCTATTTCCACAAAGAAGCGCAGGGCGGCACCAAGTTTTTTGATATCTTGAAAAAAATCGAACAACAAAGTGCTATTTACATTGATCTGATTGAGCTAGTTTATGTCTGCCTATCTTACGGTTATCTCGGTAAATATCGATTACAAGCGGATGGTGCCAACCAAATAAGTAGCATTCAGGAAAACTTGTTTCAATATATACGTCAAGTTAGGCAGCATCAGGACCTACCGCTTTCAACCGTCACCGAAGGGATTGAAACAAAGCAAAGTAATTTATCTCAGGGCAAAGCCCTATTGTTAACCGGTATTTTATCAATCTCTGTTTTAATCATTGCATTTGGTATGATGCTTTTCGACCTGAATGATAAATCAGACCCGGTGGCACTTAAAGCACTCGAACTAAGAACGAAGATGCCTTCTTTAATCCAAAAGAAGAGAGTTGTTTCGCCCAGTAAAAAGAAATCACTTCCCCTTGATTTATTAGCCAGCGATCTTGCACAAGGCAGTATCGACATTCAAAAAATGGATGACGGCATTAAATTTATTTTGTTTGGTGATGGTTTATTTCAATCTGGCAGCATACAAATAATCAATAAAGGACTAGTTCAACGTGTCGCTAGTGTCATCCAAGAAACCAGTGGCCCAATTAAAGTCATTGGTCACAGCGATAACATTCCCATTAGAACAATGGAATTCCCATCCAACTTTCAGTTATCAAAAAAGCGCGCTGAATCTATTTCAATCGAAATTAGACAACAACTTACTAATAGAAACATTGAAATTGAAGGCCTTGCTGACCTTGAACCTTTAGTACCTAACAACAATTCGAAAAATCGGGCCAAAAACCGACGCGTCGAAATTTTATTGTTTTCCAACTGATTCGAGACCTACTAAGTATCATGAATAAAGTAAAAGCCTTTATATTTAACATTTGGACCTTAACGATTCTAGTTGCACTTGCAGTAACGATCGTTATTTACTTTATTGGACCACTAATCTCGATTGGTGGATGGACGCCGCTTGCATCAACGTCTGTGAGATGGATCAGCATCGCATGTATTCTGTTTATCTGGCAGGCTGCAAGGTTTTATAAATTTATAAAATCTAAAAACGAAGAACATGGATTTCTCGACAATCTATTTATTAAAAAAACAGACCCAAATGACGACATCTCAAAAAATGAGCGAGAAACACTTGAGCTAAAATTTAAAGATGCTTTTGCCAGCCTAAAAAAATCAAGCAAAATATTCAGCCAAAAATTCAATTTATACGAAATTCCTTGGTACATCATTATTGGCCCACCAGGGAGCGGTAAAACAACCGCACTTGTTAACTCTGGCCTTAAATTCCCTCTATCAAAAGAATTTGGTGATGGCGCCATTCAAGGTATAGGCGGTACACGTAATTGCGATTGGTGGTTTACCGACCAAGGTATAATTATCGATACAGCCGGTAGATATACCACGCAAGACAGCCATAAAGAAGTCGATAAATCAGCTTGGCAGGATTTTTTGAAGCTGTTAAAAAAATTCAGGAAGAGACGCCCCATCAATGGTGTATTTGTCACCATCAGCCTTCAAGAATTGTTATTACAAACACCAGACCAACGCGCGCTTCATGTAGCAGCAATAAGTAACCGCTTGCAAGAATTAAAAGATGTCTTTAAGACAGAGTTCCCTGTTTATGTGCTCGTAACCAAAAGTGACCTTATTGCAGGCTTTGAAGAATATTTTGATAACTTCGGTAAAACTGAACGAGATCAGGTTTGGGGCATGACCTTCCCATATAGCCAAGATCAGGGCCAGGAGATGCCAATTAATGGTTTCTCTGGTGAATTTGATGCGCTACTACAAACGCTTAACGAAAGGTTGATTCCTAGACTGCACCAAGAAAGAGATCAACAACGCGCGCAAAAAATTGGCGCCTTCCCTAAACAAGTTCAATCCATCAAACCTGTTTTAGAAAAATTTCTGCAAGAAATATTTGAAAACAGTCGCTACTCCAATCAATTGATGCTTCGAGGCTGCTATTTTTGCAGTGGTACACAAGAAGGCACACCTATTGACCGCTTAATGAACAAGCTATCTGGCCCTGCAGCCATACCGGTTTCAAGGTCCAAAGGTAAGAGTTTCTTTATAAAGAATCTCTTTGAAAACATTGTCTTCAAAGAGAGCAATCTGGTCGGCTCAGATCTTAAATTAGAGAAAAAACTTAAATTATTTAATGGCCTTGGCGTCGCGTGCATACTGCTGATTAGTGTTGTATGCCTTGGCGCTTGGGGTATTTCATATCAAAACAACAGCGACTTGATTGACAATACCGCGGCTAAAATTTCGGAGCTCGACCAGCAAATCACCGCTTTATCTGCCACTGACCTGAGCGTATTTGAAATCCTACCGATCTTAAATGCCGCTAGAGCCTTACCCGCGGGTTATAACGAACTTTTAACAGACTCTTCAGAAATGATGGGTATGGGCTTAAATCAAACTGAGAAAATCGGAGATTCTAGTCTCTCTACTTATAGAGAAACCTTAAAGAAAATTCTTCTTCCGCGTTTAATCGTGCAAACCGAAAACCAGATAGCCGATAGTCAAAGTAGTGATAACTATACTTATGCAGCACTGCGTAATTATTTAATGCTTGGGTCAGAAGAACACTACAACGCGGAAGAAATTAGTACTTTTTATCATATTAGTTGGCTACAAACGATAGCCGCTGAGTTAACGAGTGAACAGTACGAACAGCTGTCGTCTCACTTAAAAGTGTTATTCAAAACAAGACCTGTACCCTTGCCTGTTGTATTAGACACGCAACTGATTAAACAGACACAAATAAATCTAGCAGATACGCCACTTGAGTCAACGATATACAGTCGTTTGACACAAACCGAATTCCCCGACCTTCCACCTTTTACCATATATGATAAGGCTGGAAAACAAGCAGCAGATACCGTCTTTATCAGAAAATCAGGAAAATCACTTTCCGAAGGTATTGAAGCCTTCTTTTCTAAAAATGCGCGTAATATCTTATTCAAAGAAAAACTTGAAGTATTAAGCGATGAAGTATTAAAAGAAACCTGGGTATACGGTGATAACTATCAAGAGAGACGCTCTATTGATAAAGACGAGCTCATTAAAGCGGTTAAAAATCTCTACGAAAAAGACTACATTGACCGGTATAGCCACTACTTAAATGATATCGACATTGCACCGTTTGCCAGTTATGACTCTGCGACAGAAGTCCTCAATATACTCTCAGGAAAAAATGCGCCATCCCCTCTACAATTATTACTTGAAGCGATTAAAGCAGAAACCAATTTTGATCTCGCACGGCACTCTATTGAAATGCCGCAGGGATCAAAATTGCAGGAAGCGCAAGATAGATTAAAAAGAATGATGGGCAATTCAACAGAAACTATTTCAAAGACCATTTCTAGCTCCTCAGATCAAATTACTGCCCATTTCAAACCACTACACCAACTCGTTTCCGCGAAGGCAGAAGGGGAACCAATTCCGCTTGAAGGTGTACTGGGTCAATTAACAGAGCTTTATAAATTTATTTCCAAAGTGGCTGCTGGCTCCAGAGATGGTTCACTTGAACCCTCGATGCTGACAGTAGGCGAAGAGAAACTACTTAGCACCCGACAGCTAGCGAAAGCCCAACCACGGCTTTTTGTTTCACCCTATCTTGATGAAGTCGTCAACCGCACCAGTAGCCTTACCTTTAGTGGTGTGATGATTCATATTAATCAACTTTGGAGTCAAGAATCCTACGAATTTTGTGTCAATGCAGTGAATGACAACTACCCTTTCACCAAGCGTTCAAGTTCAGAAATAAGCCTAAACGACTTTGCCGATGTTTTTGGTTATGGCGGGGTTCTCGACAGCTTTTTCAGTAAAAATCTTAAGCAATATATCAATACCTCAAAGTCTCCCTGGAAAGTTCATCAGGCAAACAGCCAGCAGATATCCATTTCTAACGATGCGCTCACCGCCTTCGAAAAAGCACACGCAATTAGAAAGGCATTTTTCAAACCGGGCAGTAAACAAGTAGCCACCAGTTTCAAAATGAGTCCCGAAGAACTAGACGATGGACTAAGAGGGTTTTACTTAGATGTCGATGGTCAATCAACCCTCTATGAATTTGGCCCAATTATGTCCGAGTCCTTTGTATGGCCCGGCCCCAACCCTGGTTCAGGCAGTCACTTTACTTTAAGGCAAGTCACTGGAAATGATATTGTTTTGAGCGCAAGCGGTGACTGGGCTTGGTTCCGCTTATTGGACAAAGTACGCGTCAAGCGATCATCAGGCAGTTCTAAATTCAATATTAGATTTAAAGCCAGCGGTTACTCTGCATTTTATAATCTAACCGCCGGTGGAACATACAACCCCTATCGACTTGGTTCCAAATTGAGATTCAAATGTCCGACCGCTCTTTAGTCAAGGTTATAAATTTTGGTTTCTATGGGAAGCTGCCAATTAATGGCGACTTTATTCAACGAAATTTACCTGGGCATTTTGTACACCCGTGGGATAAATGGCTACAAGAAAATATTGCTGCATTTCAACAACAGTTTCAAGGTGATTGGCTCCAACATTACTTAACTAGCCCTATATGGCGCTTTTTCCTAGCGCCTGGGGTGATCGATGATAATGCTTACCTAGGCATAATGGCACCCTCAGTTGATCGTGTGGGTCGTTATTTTCCAATGACCATTACTAGTCCAATACCGACTACAAACGCGTCATCTTTATTCTCTCACTCATTTCAAAATAGCTTTATTGACCTTGAGAACCTGTTTTTCAAATATCTGCATACAGAACACAGCAATGTCGAAGACCTCTGCCTTGAACTAAATTCACATAGCCTTTCATTGCAGGAGCTTATCGAAAAACAGACAGTAGACACATTTCCAGAAACACTACATAGCCAACGCTTTGTTTTATCGGATCAAGCCGAAATCTCTGGTGCGATTTCGAACTTATGGTTAAGACAGCTCATGCAACAACAAAGAAGCTCAACCTTATGGTGGTGTAATGGCAGTGATGCTTTCGAACCGTCTCTTTTGGTAAATCGTGGTTTACCTAATAAAATGCAATTCTCGTCGATGTTATCGAACTTTGATAACCCGCATTGGCGTGAAAACAAACTGTCCATTTCCTTAGCCACAATGCCCCAAACAAATGCTCATCTACCTGAACAAAAAGTTGAACAAAGCACTGATCAAGCGGCTGCCCTAGATGCGCAGCAAGTAAATACACAACCTGAAGCACTACAGACCCCATTGCCTACGATTGATGCAATTTCACCTGAACTATTAGTGAATGAAAATTTTGATCATCAAGACAGCAGCTTATTACTCGTCGGAACGGCATTATTAAAGCCGCAAGTTTCCGGATTTACAGATATTGGTAATCACAGGAAACAGAATCAAGACGCTATCTTCATTGGTGAAAACCAAGCTTTATGGGTGGTTGCAGATGGTATGGGCGGTCATAGCTCTGGTGATAAGGCCAGCCAGGAAATTGTTCATCAGCTCAGCATGCTGGAATTACAAGGAGACCTGCTTGCAAATGTAGAACAGATAAAACAAGTGCTCCATCGCGTAAATGAAAAAATACTCGCTTATGCCCAGCAAGAAAATACTACTTGCGGCAGCACCGTGGTGATTCTAGTACAACACCAAGACCAATGTGCTTTTTTATGGGCCGGTGATAGTCGATGCTATGTCAGAAGGAATCAACAGTTATATCAACTATCAACAGACCACGCCATTGCAGATAGCCATGCGATTACTAAAGCGGTGGGCGTCTATGATCAATTAGACCTTGAGTGCGGCTTTCACCAGTTAGAAGCAGGCGATCATATCCTATTATGTACAGATGGTTTATATGGCCCGATAAGTGAAGAAAACATCAATGACGGTCTAGCGCTTG
>Ga0105350_10002510_pt1 | contig 11002 bp, 8 predicted proteins | sample EN1Hudsemesocosm_FD_83506 | JGI IMG/M metagenome (GOLD analysis project Ga0105350, IMG submission 83506) | Methane-oxidizing microbial communities from mesocosms in the Hudson Canyon - EN1E Hudson Canyon | ecosystem: Environmental > Aquatic > Marine > Cold seeps | place: Hudson Canyon...
CAGGTAGGCCTGTTTTTGGTGAGCTGCAGCGTGCTGAAATGCTAGGGTCACTTGACTGCGTCGATTACGTGGCGATTAATCAAACGCCGGATGCTGTGCCGGTGATCGAATTTATTCAACCTGATATTTATTTGAAGGGGCAGGACTACCAGAACCCAGAAGGTGATTTAACTGGGCGAATCGTCGATGAAAAAAATGCAGTTGAGGCGAATGGCGGTCAGATATATTTTACCCAAGAAGAAATGCACTCCTCAAGTGAGCTGATTAATCAGCATTGGAATGTATTTGAACCTCAGCTTAGAGAAATCGTTGATCAGGTACGTGTTGGTTATGGCTCGGGCTATATGTTGCAACTGTTGGATAAGGTCAAAGACTATAAAGTACTGGTGATCGGGGATGCGATTATCGATGAATATAGCTATGTTCAGCCAATGGCAAAGTCAGCTAAAGAAAATATGATTGCTAGCCGGTTTCAGGAAACTGAATGTTTTCCGGGCGGGGTGTTTGCCACTGCCAATGACGTCGCTTCTATTTGTGATAATGTTGATGTGTTGACTGTTTTAGGTGAACGCAATAGTTATGAAGAGCTGATACGCTCACGGTTATCATCTAATGTTCGTTTACTGGACTATAAAAAAGAAGCCGCGCCGACCACACGTAAGCGTCGCTTTGTTGATTTTGGTTCAATGAAAAAATTATTTGAAGTGTACTATATGGATGACTCACCATTGCTGGAGTCATTGTCGCTTGAAATATCTGAATGGTTAACTGAAAACCTATCGCAGTATGATCTAGTGATAGTAAATGACTTTGGGCACGGTATGCTCGATGAACGTTTGGTTGAAACATTATGTGCAGCTAGTCCATTTTTAGCCGTCAATGCGCAGTCTAATGCCGGCAATATGGGGTATAACTTAATTACTAAATACCCTCGTGCAGACTATTTTTGTATTGATGCGCCCGAAGCGAGGCTCGCCGCGAGAGATCGTGTGTCACCAATTGGTGACGTGATTGAACAGACTTTGGCTCCCGGTTTGGCCTGTGATAAGGCCATTGTTACGCATGGTAAACACGGCTGTATTGCTTACAGCAAAGGCCTGGCTATTCATACTATTCCCGCTTTTACGACAAGAGCTTTAGATACAGTGGGTGCGGGAGATGGCTTCTTGTCGATATCTGCACCCTTGGTTTGCGCGGGTGTGCCTATTGTTCATGCAGCCTTGGCTGGTAACATCGCGGGAGCGCTTAAAACTGAAATTATCGGTCACAGAAGCTACCTTGATAAGGTCTCTATACAGAAAGCGATTACCGCACTGTTTAAGTAAAGAGCACTGTTCAAGTAAAGAAAGTAATTCAGGAAATGATTTTTAATTACTCGCTAAGTTTAATATTTTTATAAAAAATTGAAAAAGAGATTTGATATGCCAGACAAGATGTTTAAGAAAGTACTTGTAACCGGTGGTGCAGGATATGTAGGGGCTGTGTTGATTCCTAAATTATTGGCTGCCGGATATGAGATAAATGTACTTGATTTATACCTATACGGTGATGATGTCTTTGATGGCGTTAAGCCAAACTCGGCTTTGACAGAATTTAAAGGCGACTTACGTGATTTAGGAGTAGTTCAGTCAGCTCTTGACGGCTGTGACTGTGTGATTCACTTGGCCTGTATTAGTAATGATCCTTCGTTTGAACTTAACCCAGCCTTAGGTAAATCAATTAATCTAGATTGTTTTCAACCGCTCGTTAAGGCAGCAAAAGAATCTGGAGTGAAGCGTTTTGTTTATGCATCGTCTTCGTCGGTTTATGGTGTAAAAAATGACCCGAGTGTGACTGAAGATTTGAGTCTTGAGCCGCTGACTGATTACTCGAAATTCAAAGCTGATTGTGAGGCAGTTTTGCAGCAAGAAACTGGCGAAGACTTTGTGACCTGTACTATTAGACCTGCAACGGTGTGTGGTTTTTCACCTCGTCAGCGCTTGGATGTTATTGTGAACATCCTGACGAATCATGCGGTGAATAATGGCCGTATAAAGGTATTTGGTGGTGAACAAAAAAGGCCAAATATTCACATTGAAGATATGACAGACCTGTATGTGCAATTATTGACTGAGCAAGACGAAAAAATCAATGGCAAGATTTATAACGCGGGTGGCAAAAACCACACGGTTAATGAGCTCGCAGAGATTGTTAAGCAGACTGTTGGTGGGGACTTAGTGGTCGATGTGTTACCGAGTGATGATTTACGCTCATATCATGTATGCTCTGACCGTTTGAAGCGTGACATTGGTTGGGAGCCAAAATTAGGCATTAAGGAGGCGGTTCAAGATTTGATGGATGCCTTTGATCGAGGTGACTTAATTAATAGCATGGAAGACAGCCGCTACTATAATATTCGTAAAATGCAGGAAGTGCATTTAGCATAAGGTCTGATTATTGGTAGATTTTGAAGGTTGGCCTGTCTGGCGACTTTTCTACGTCTTAATGGCTAAGAATACATAATTTAAAAGAGTGTTTATGAGTCAACATAATTCTGAATTAACAGTCAATGCTCCACTGAATATTGGCTTGGATGAGAGGTCTGTTTATTTGCGTAGCTTGGTACTCAGGGGGCTTGAAGGTGGCGATCGCGGCCATATTGGCTCATCAGTTTCGCCATTGGAGGTCTTAAGAGTACTTTATGATAGCGTGCTTAAACATGATGCGCATAACCCCACTTGGCCAGAGCGGGACCGATTTATCATGAGTAAAGGTCATGGTTGTCTAGCACTTTATGCCTTGCTTGCTGACTATCAGTATTTTGATATGGATGAGCTTGATAGGTTTTGCTTACCTGGCGGAATTTTGGGTGGGCACCCAGAAAGAGGCAAAGTACCTGGGGTTGAAGCATCGACAGGGGCCTTGGGGCACGGGCTTTCTATTGGTGTTGGTCAAGCACTCGCGGCTAGGATACAGGAGCGGAATAGCCGGATATTTGTCTTGATGGGCGATGGTGAGATTAACGAAGGTTCTGTTTGGGAAGCTGCCATGTCAGCTTCTAAACATCGTTTAGGTAATTTAACCGCGATTGTGGATTATAATAAAATTCAAAGTGCTGGGCCGACCAAGGAAATTCTGGACTTAGAGCCTTTGGCAGACAAATGGCGAGCTTTTGGGTTTTCAGTAAAAGAGGTTAATGGTCATGATGTGGCTGAGCTTGAAAAAATGTGTGCAAGTTTACCTTTTGAAGAGGGAAAACCCTCTCTTATTATTGCGCATACGATAAAAGGTAAGGGTTTTGATTTTGCAGAAAATGACCCTGCGTGGCATCACAAAGCAAAATTGGGTGGTGGGATCTTGCGAGATTTACAGCAAGCACTTCGTGATTATCCGAGGCTAGCGCTTACTCAAAAAAAATGAAACCTAGGTCGCCGGTATAGTGATACTGCTCTAATAGCCAGCGCCACTCGTTTGTATCATGAAAGGTACGGCAAGTGAGTTGCCAATAAAGCAGATTGGCTTTCTCTTGTTCATTTCTATATGACTCTATGCATAACCATTTTTTATCTGTTTTGCCGACTCTTTGCATTTCTTGTATCGCCGACTTTAGCTCAAAGTTGCTTAAATTATGGAATGTATTAATCGAAAAAACGAAGTCAAAGTGGTCTTCTGGCCACGGCAGTTTTTTGGCGTGACCACATACTAGGTTTTCTTTGACGGTGTCGAGTGCGTGATCAATGCCGTATGAGGAAATATCAATGCCATGCACCTCTAAGCTAGGCATGATTTGCTTCATTTCATGCAGTAGGAATCCTTTTCCGCAGCCTATATCTAATATTCGCGCGCCTTCTTCAATTTGGTAGTGGCGTAGAATTTCTTCAGCAATTGGCTTCCAGCGGCCATCGTAGTGATAGCCACCATATCCATATTGTCGTTCACCGTCCCAGTAATCCTTGCCCCATTGGCTAGCTACTTCGGCACAGCTTGCTTTATCGTGTTCGTTGACTCTTTGTATATAGTCTCTCTGGGTGGCGCTTTGATACTTTTCAAGAAAATTTATGATGTTCATGTTTTCTGCCGAATTAGAATGATGAAGAGAGGTGGTGCAGGGTCAACATGTCATCGACACGATACCAGTCTTTAATGTTGTAAATACTTATATTTTCTGCAGCGCCATGAATAGAAACCTTGCTTGCAAGCAACTTTAAAACATAGTGCTCGCGTTGTTGCTTGTTGGTAGGAAGCATAAAGATTGAGTATAAAACCAAGCCCTCTATTTGTTCTGTTTCTCTCAATGTTTCATTCAAGATGATAAAGCACTCTGGCATTGAGTATTCGGTGAGGCTTAATAAGAAGCTAGCTTCTTTTCGGAGACAAAAATCGCGCACAATTTGATTTTGAATATTCTGTGGGGGTAAGTCCCGATGATAAGTACGAGAGCCTATGTAACCGCGATAAGAAGGTTTTTTTTGTATGGGCATACTCTTTAACCATTTAGCTTTGGTTGGGTGTAATTCATGCCGATTCTGGTTGCCGCTTTGAGTGTGATCGGTTCAAACGTTTCAATCAACTTTTTGTCTGCATAGGGTGACATCAGACTTTTAAAGCGGCAGTTCATTGTCCAGCGAGTTTCGTCAGTCTCATTTACTCTATTACCGTGCATAATGGTTTGACTGAAGAGCAATGCTTTTCCGTAGGGGATTTCGAGAAACTCGGCAAACTCTTGAACTTCTTTAAATAAGGATTCCGCATCGGGTGTTCGGTTTTGGTCTATTTTGGACTGAAGCAGACGGTCTTCATTTAGAGGGACTAAATACATCGACTTTGTTTGAAAGCAATCGACCAAAGGCAGCCACATAACAACTTCAAATGGAGAGTCCCCGTCCCAGACATCGGTATGTAGGGGCAGCAGCGAGCTACTGTCATCAGGCAATTGGACCGATAAACCAACAGATCGTTGCATGGCGATTTCACTGCCTATCAGGGTGGAAATCGCATTTTTTGCCATTCGGAAATAACTTTCTTTAAACCATGTTTCGGATTCTTTAAGGTCATTTATTACGGCCAGTCTCAGGCTGTTAAGGTCATCGGCTGAAACTTGAGTGTGGATATTGTTGAGGAACACGTCCGGGTCTGCGTCTAATGGTACTTTTAGGTGTTCAGCAGCTGTATTGGCAATCCGTTCTTTTAGTGCGTTTAGGCGGTCGAGATCTTCAATGTCCGTAATAACATAGCCATTTTCCAAAAACGCTCTAGTGATTTTTTCTTCACTTGGGGTGAGAAAATTATACGCGTGTTTGTGTGCATCAGTTGTCATACTTGGCCTTAGTTGTTTAGTGTTGCTAAGCGTTTAGTTATCGACTTGGTAAGTTCAACTGGGTTCAGTTTATAGAGATCCAATAAGTTCTCTTGCCGACCGTAGTCTGACGGGAATTGATCAGGCAAGGCTAACCTTAATAGTGGTGAAAATGACTGGTTAGAGTCCGAGATGATTTCAGCTGTCGCGCTGCCGAGGCCACCGTTAATAACATGTTCTTCAATGGTCACGATTAGCCTAGCGTTATGTGCGGCCTCAGTGAGGCCCTGCTCGTCATAAGGTTTAATCGTGTGCATATGTAGCACCTTGCAACCTACGCCTTGTTCTTCGAGTAAGCAAGCGGCATCGAGCGCGCGGCCTGTCATGACGCCTGTTGATATTAATAAGACTTGGTATTCAGCTTCTGCTTCTTTTCGGAGGATGGCTTTGCCGATTTGGAAGTTATCGGTATCTAGTGATATGACAGGGTCGCCACCTTTTCCAAGTCGAATGTACATAGGGTAGGGCCAATCAATAGAGACCTGCATTAAGCGAATCATTTCCTGGGCATCAGAGACGGCGACTACGGTCATATTGGGGAGTGAGCGCATGATAGCGAAATCTTCGATAGCTAAATGGGTTGGGCCTAAAGGCGCGTAGACAAGGCCACCGCCGTTGCCGATTAGTTTAACCGGCAGATTGTGTAAGCAGAGGTCGACGGCTACTTGCTCAAAACACCTGCGAGTGATGAATGTTGATATGGTGTTGACGTAGGGAATCAAGCCATCCATTGCCATACCAGCCGCCATGCCAATAACATGTGCTTCTGCGATGCCTTCCATATAATGATGCTTAGGTTTCTCAAGTTTCATCTCGTCAAGCAAACCAGGGCTAAGGTCTGACCCTATAAACACAACGCGATCATCTGTTGTTGATAGCTTATGGACCATGTTTAAGCATGTTTTGCGCATAGCTTCTCCGAGTTAAAGTAGCTTAAAATCATCGTATTAAATAATTATTTGAGCGGTAATATAATAGCGGTCTCGCTTACCTATTGAAATGACTAGCAAGAAAAAGGCCTAATTAAATGATGGCGCTTTACTAAGTCACTGGTCTTGTGCGGGTCGAGAGAGTCTTATTCGAATAGTGAGCGCTTATACGAAGGGCGCATGTTCGGGGTTCAGCGTAATGAATTCATAAAGCGCTTCATTCTTTGCTTGTGTAACACAGTGATGCTGGCATGAATTTCTAGGGTTGAGTTCATAAAGGCGGCGTTTGTTTTCCTCTGAAAACCAGAAATCCTTAAAGGGTCTGTTTTCAATGGAGCCTAGTAAGCCTGCTTCTGTATAGGCTTTGTCTTGACAGGTATACACTTTTTGATCTGCGCCGATCACTGTTAAGAAGGTAAGGTAGGGGCAAAAATCATAGTTTTTTTCGAATCTAGAGGGGAGATCGTGATAGTGATTCAGAATGCTAAAGGTGTCATTCTCGAGGTGTTTGACAGATTCTATTTGTGTTTTAACGCGTGTTTTTATTTTAAGGTGATATTTACTGTTTTCCTTTTGGTCATTACTTATGACTGCGCCCGATAGTTTAATATGATTAACGCCGATATCTTTAAGTTTGCGACAAATATCATCAATATGGTCAGCATTATCATGGCTGATAATAAAACTGATACCCAGGATGCAGTCGCTTTTTAGGGCGACAAATTTTGTTAAATTGTTTAATAGTTTAGAAAATTCACCGGTTTTGGCGCCTCGCGACTTGGCATAACTGACATCGTCCCATGCGTCTATGGATACTCTGATCCAGTCGCCGTGATTAGCAAAGCTTTGTGCAACTTTACCCTTAAGGTTTGAACCGTTGGTCAGGCAGCCAATTTTTAACCCGGCACTTCCCAAGTGTTCTACTACTCTGCTGATAGGTTTGTATAGTAGTGGCTCGCCACCACCAGAGAAGGTTATTGCTTTTGTGCCCATATTGATTAAATCGTCGGCAATTTCCATCATTTTTTTTTCTGGTATGACGCTAGATAATTTCATGTTTTCGCCGAGTTGTAAGTCGCTACTGCGATATGCGCAATACCAGCAGTCATGATTACATTGATTGATCGGCTTTATTCGTACGTGGATGGGCGGACTAATTTGGCCTTGCTTGATCGTTGCAATGTGTTCGGGGTAATTAAAGAACTTTAAGTGGCTATATAGTTTCTGCAAAGCTGCGCTCTCAAGGGGAGTTTGATGATAAAACTGTACTGAGAGTAACAAGTGTGATGGTTAAATGATTTGATGTAGGTCAAGTGCTTGTGTCTTTATGTTCTGTTTCAATTTCAGCGCAGAGATGTTTAAACTCATTATTGATGACAGCAAAAGAATCGTCTTTCCAAATAAATTTTTGATGGGGCGCGGCACCAGGAAAGTGCCCGCCAATTTCAAAGTCTCTATTCTTGAATGAGGCTTCAGAGGAGTGAGGATAACCTTCTGTTATTTGTTTGAACATTAGGTAGCGGCAATTTTGGTTAAATACCCATAAGTGTGCAGGACCATTATTAACGCCTAAATTGATGTAGCTTCTTTCATATAATGCCATTCTGAGCTCTAAATTGAGACTGCATTCGTTGAACTCTAAGCAATTAGGGCTTAATTTTTCCGCATTAAACGATTCTTCTAAGTCCCTCACAAAAACTGGCAAAAATTTCGCTCTGTCCAAAGACTCAGCGAATTGTAACCATTCAGGTAGGTTACTGTTGCGGAGTTGTTGGACTGAGCTTTCTCTCATCGTGATGGCGATTATTTTTTTGTGATGAGGGTTGTTTTGTTTTGCCCACATGTCGATCAAGCCAAGTGCTTGTGGTGTTGACCTCAACACGTCAATGCTCTCGCCTGAGCGGGCTTTGTCTATCACGAGATTAAACTTCCATGCTGCGACGGGGGTGTCGAGAGAATATTGTTCGGGAAAAATGTGTGGTTCAGTTTCAAGTACCTGTCGAGCCTTATTTCGATCAGAGCATAGGTCTACGCCAGAGCAACTAGGTAATAAGAAACAGCTGGGGAATAAAATGTTTTTGACGCGCCAAGACTGCTCTTGAGCAGGCATCAATGGTAGTAACTCAAGGTTTGAATAGTTGCGTTCGGGATAGACGATAATGAATTTAATGGATTGCAGGTTTTTCTTTATTCGGGTCATTTCTGCCAGGCAAATGAAGCCGAGGATATCGAACGTTGGGTAGGCCACGCTTAGATCATAAAAGGCATACAATACGTCTTCAATAGCTGGCTGTTTAGCGTTTGCTATTTCTAGCTGCCAGTGGGTAAGTGATACAGTTTGCGCTCTATCATTCAGAAAAATTGCAATTTTATGCTTAGGGACATCTAAAGTGCTTAACTGCAAATAAAGCTCATCAACAGCCCAGGAAGCGATAATGACTTGATCGTATTCAAAATGTATTATCTGATCTATTTTCTGAACTTGCGCATTATCGATGTTACCTTCGCCAAAGCTATCAAGGATGGCAACGAGTGTCGAGCCACTCAAGAAGTGATCTAGGTAGTTTTTGGCTGACAGGCCAGAGCCAATGACAACAACTCTTTTTTTCATAAAATGCGGGCCTGTAACGTTTATTAATGTATGTTGGAAGTATGTGCTCGGGCATACCGTTATTAGTTCGGTAACAATGTTCTGTAGTGCGATAATGACTACTTTATAGGGTTTACATTTCATTACACAAGTTTTTCATTTTATTTCTAAAGTTTTTTTCACCCATGCCGTTAACAAATTTAACTGGTGATACGCGATGCATTTATTCTGACTTGCAAGTAAGCGTTGACCTTTATGCAATCAGTGTTGATTGTTAATTGGATCGGAGAAGCAAAATGCCTCAAATTATAAATACCAATATTGCGTCTTTGAACGCGCAGCGAAACTTAGATAAGTCTCAAAATGAGCAAAGTGTCGCATTGCAACGGTTATCATCAGGTTTACGTATCAACGGAGCGAAAGATGATGCAGCGGGTTTGGCGATATCAAATCGATTAGATGCTCAGGTACGGGGTCTTAATGTAGCAAACCGAAACGCGGGTGATGGTGTGTCACTTGCGCAAACGGCAGAAGGTGCGTTAAACAGTATTACAGGTTCTTTACAGCGAATGAGAGAGTTGGCGCTTCAATCAGCTAACGGTACAAACACTGCGCTTGAAAGAGCGTCTCTACAAGAAGAGGTTGAGCAGCTAAAAGCTGAAATTCAAACTATATCTGAAAAAACCAATTTTAACGGCAAGAGCTTATTGGATGGTAGTTTTCAAAATACCAGCTTTCAGACGGGTGCTAACGTAGGCGAAAGTATCGATGTAAGTATTGCGCGTACCACAGCGGATACCTTGGGGACATCCTTAGCAAACGGTATTTCTTCTTCGACAACTTCGGGTACTGTTGCTTTAGCGGCGGGCGATATATCTATTAACGGTATCGCGGTTGGAGCGTCGAACGCTGCGAGCGATGGCGCTTCAACAGCGGAGGCTGATAGTTCTTCTATTGCAGTGGCTGCAGCGATTAATGAGGTAAGTGGAAGTACTGGTGTTACCGCCACAGTCAATGCAACTACGCTTGGCGGTGTTGATGCTCAGGGTACGGGTACGGTAGCGGCAGCAGCAGCAGCTATTACTATTAACGGTTTAGCAATCACTTTATCTGGTTCCGGTGTCGCGGCTAACTTAGGTGCCGACCTTCAAGGTGTGGCAGATACTATTAACGCAAACAGCGGTCAAACTGGCGTTACAGCGAGCATAGATTTGAACAACTTAGGTGGTGGTGTTTCTCTATCAGCGGAAGATGGTCGAAATATAACTATCGCTGGCGCTACGGCGGATGATTATGGTCTTGCAGGAGCCTTAACTCATAAAGGAACTTATACATTAACTTCTGATGATGGTAGTGATATCACCGTCGGTAGTACTACGGGCTTGTCCAAAGAGGCAGCAGGTCTTGAAATTGGTACTTATAGTGGTAGTAATAGTGGCGTAAATAGCGATGCTGTTGCAGCGGCGGCTCTTGTTTCTGGTGATATCACAATCAATGGGGTATCGGTTGGTGCTTCGTTGGCGGCGGATGATAATGCCTCAACGGCGACCAAGTCGTTTAGTGCTATTTCTAAAGCAGCGGCGATTAACCGTGTAAGTGAGCAGACGGGTGTAACGGCTGTAGCACAGAATACCCAAATAACGTCGGGTGATGTGACAGCAGCAGCGACAACGGGTGTGGTTATTAATGGTGTTGCTATCGCTGACGTCGCGGTCGCGGGTACCATTGGTGAAAAAATGGCTACCTTGGTTGACAATATTAATGCAAAAACTGCTCAAACGGGTGTGGCGGCTTCGGTTATTGATGGTAACCAATATGAGCTGGTTGCTGCCGATGGTCGTAATATTGTAATTGGTGCTACGGTAGCTGCAGCAGGTGTGACGGCTGCGACCACTCGAGGTTCAATTACTTTAGAGTCTGCGGGTCAGATTGACATCGGTTCGGCTGTTGATGGTGCTGCTACGCAAACTGCATTAAGAGCCGGTTTAAGGGTCGGTACATATGGTGGTGGTAACTCAGGTACCTTGGTGCAAGATATTGACGTATCAACTGCTGCTGGAGCAACAGCTGCACTTACTGGGATCGATAACGCAATTAACCAGGTAGCTAGAGAGCAGGGTAAGTTAGGTGCGATTCAAAACCGTTTCG
>Ga0105350_10002514_pt1 | contig 10992 bp, 10 predicted proteins | sample EN1Hudsemesocosm_FD_83506 | JGI IMG/M metagenome (GOLD analysis project Ga0105350, IMG submission 83506) | Methane-oxidizing microbial communities from mesocosms in the Hudson Canyon - EN1E Hudson Canyon | ecosystem: Environmental > Aquatic > Marine > Cold seeps | place: Hudson Canyon...
CATGAGACTCTTTTGGTAAGAGTATATGACGTTGGAAGCTACCTCGGATTTTGTCGGCAATAAATATATGCTGTTGGAAATGAGGGTGTTGGCTTAGGTAAAAGTTTAAGCTGCTTTTTGATATAAACATAACGTCTATACGTTGGCGTAACAGTTTCTCAATGTTCTGAGTTTCAGATACTACGTTAAATCGAGTGATTTTGTTTTCCCATATAAGCGTCTCAATTTCCACGTAACGATGTCCTAAAATTCCCCCTAACTCTAGTCCTATCAGTGATTGTGGTCCGTTAAATCTAATCGGCCTATTTTGATGAGAGATCACGAGATTTTCATCCTTCATCATGGGTATACTCCAAGAGAACTGTGTTTGCTCGGTATCTTTAAACCAAGCGGGGTTAACCCAAGGCACCATTCCAAACCAGTCAGGGTTTTCCAATATTTTGTCTAAGCGCTTTCGAGGTAAAATTTGTACACTGAAATGGTAGCGATCCTCTGCTAAAAGACTGAGATTTTCAGCAAGTTTGTACGTTAATCCTGTATTTGAGGCGGTTAAAAAAGGGGGCGTATCATAGTGCGAATAGATGATGACTTCTATAGGGGGGGTTGAAGAGTTTTCTGATGAGCAGACTATGGAAAAGCATATTAAATATGTGAACAGGATGAGTTGAGTAAAATACGTTGATTTTTTACAAGTTTGCATAATATAAACCTCCCATGATGCATTTAATATGGGGTATTTCTGCTCTCAAAGGTGTATGTTTCTTATTTTAAGTACTTTAAAAAACTGTGTTTAAATCACAGTTCATTGTAATCAATATGCGATAAGTTATTAGTCAGCGCAATATGTGATTGAAGTATTTTTTGCACTTTTAAAAGCCATTCATTAAAACGCACGAAGTTTTCTTTTATCAGGCGTTGCGTTTTATTCGCTCGTTGAAATCAAAATAAACTATTTAATAAATTGCGATATATATTCTTTGACCACACCAGATTTTTTAGCTTTTTCTAGCACCTCATCAAAGTGTTTTATAAATTCTATGCCGTTTTTCTTATGTTTAGGAACAATTAAATGGTGTCCAATATCTACAAAGGCTTTGTCATTGGCGATAAATAGCGTGTTATTTAAACCTGACTCTTTAATGACCTGCAGCCCAGTCGCTTTATTGGTCATGACAAGGTCAACCCTGCCAGCATTCAGCATAGCAAAGCAGCTCTTCAATGTAGGCGGACGCTCAATTTTCAAAAATTGATTATCCACTAGTTTTTTTAAATTGAAGAGGTTATATCCGATAGGCTTGCAAACAATTAGCCCTTTGAGATTATCTTCATTTTCAAAAGTAAAGTTCCTTTTCGCTAGGCTAAAAAATATTTCTTGAAGCTGGTATAAGGGCTTTGAATAATACCAAAGTTCTTGCCTCTCTTTATTTTTACTATAAGCAAATGTGCCAAAATATTTATCAAATAATGTATCTCTATACCCTCGCTTCCAAGGTAAAAAAAATATTTTTGTTTGGTGACCCATTTTTTGTATTGTATGTTGAATGATTTTTGTAGCCAACCCTTGGCTTTCTAGAGCTGCGCCAGTAAAGGGAGGAAACTCTCCGGTTGCTAGTCGATAAGTTTCGCTGCTATGACAACTGCTTATCCACAAAAAAACACAAAGGACTTTGATTAAATACATTTTGTCTCGTTTTAATAATGCCAAGTTTGAAAAAAGTATAGTTTATTTCGAATTAAAGGAGGTAGTGATTCGTTATTTTTAACGTGATACACGTTATTTGCGGGAGGGCTAATTACTTATTTATCAAGGTCTATATTAAGGTTGGGTCAAAAACCAATAAAAATTACAAACTCCCCCCTTTCTGTAAATGTCAGCCTACATTTGTAGGCAAAATAGTGTGATTTGTGTCACGTTTTGTATTGTTGCTAACTGTTAATGTTGATAAACAAACATAATACAACAATAAAATAGAAGGTCATACAATGAAAAATATCATAGCTCTAATATTTGTTTCTATAGCACTCACCGGTTGCGGCGGCGTTGGTAGTCTCGTTAGCAACGAACGGGTTTCAGACGCCGATAACGACCAAGTCGTTACGATTGGTGATTCTATCTTTGCTCTATCGGGGAAACTTCAAGATATACTTGAAGGTTATGCGGGTGAAACTTTCCGTCAGTATACGATTTCGGGTGCTGAAGTAACGGGCGGTATCTACGCAACAGACATCGCTACACAGTTTGAAATTGCTAAAAGCGATAACCCTAATATCGATACTATCGTGATGGATGCTGCGGGTAACGATATTTTAATCCCTGTTATCACAATGTTTGATTGGTATAACTGTAAAACAGAATGGTACCAGTGGTGGGGCCTAAGCTCTTCATGTAAAAATCTTATCGACGACTTATATGTTGATGTAGTTGGTTTATTAAACGATATCGATGATAGTGGCGTTGATAATGTAATCTTCCTAGGTTATTACAACCCTAAGAATGCATTATTATGGTTAGATGATGTTGAAGAAGCGGTTGCATATGGTGATATGCGTCTTGCTCAGGCTTGTGCAAACTCACGTGCAAATTGTTCGTTTATTGACCCTCGTTCAGTGATTAATGATAGTGATATCATCATTGATGGTATCCACCCAACAACGAGTGGTTCACAAAAGCTTGCTGACTTAGTATGGCCTTTACTTCAGCCATTACTATAAGTCTTGCTAGCCAAACTGACCCTTGGTACAGTTTGGTTTTATAAGCTATATCGACAACCCATTTGATCTCCAAATGGGTTGTTTTATTTTGGACCACAGAAAAATATAATTATTATGAAAAAGTGGAAGCTATTTATTGTTGTTGTACTCGCAGCTGCGGTTACCATCTTATATATCGAGATAACAAATACACTCAATGTTAGTAATGCAACGCTCAACTCGCCTGCAGATTCTTCAATTCCCTCATTAGGCTTGGAGCAGATAGGTACAGCGAATGTTTCTGGCGAAATGAATCCAGCACTCGCATCTTCTGCTGAAAATCATGATAGCTTCGAATCTGAACTTATCGCAAAGCTGAAGTCTACTTATGGTGCACGTATACAAGCGTTAAATATTCAAGCTGGCTTAATAACGGTAAAACGTTACGTTTTAAAACATGACCCTCTCGACGGTGTTGAGCGCTTTCGTCGTATTATTAATGCAGCTTTTCCTGATTTTGCAGAATCTATATTGAGCATTCTTGAGCGTTTAGAAATCTATAATGGTTGGATCATAGAAAACCAAACAATGCTTACGGAGCTTCCCGCGCGAGCTCAGCAAGGTGCAGTATGGGAAAAACGTCGAGAATTATTTGGTGATGATGCTGAAATAATATGGTCAGAGGAACTTGCCGAGCTTTCGCAAAAGCAAACTAAAATGCATGAGTTTTTTAGTCAGCTTGATCAATCTAAGGGTATGAGTATTGATGAAACACTGTATCAACTTAGAACAGCAATTTCAGAGAATCATGAAGGCAGCATACAAGAATTATCTTCTAATGGTGGAAAGGTTGCGCAAGTATTTTTTAATCTAGAGTCAGTGCAGCAGACGCTTAAATTGCTTTCTCCAGAAAAACGTCAATTAGAAATAAATAAGGTACGTAGAGAGCTCGGTTATAGTGAAGAGCAAATTGTTAAGCAGCAAGAAAAAGATGAAAAACGTAACAAACAATGGGATAACGGCTTGCTTTATATGAGTGAGCGCACCGCGTTACTTGAAACAACGAGCGACGCTGATTTACCAGAGGCCTTTCTTGTACTTCGTGAAAAATATTTTCAGAAAGATGCCGTCATGATTCAAAAGGAAGAAGACTCTGATTTTTGGCGATTTAAGCGCCCTCGAAAATTCGGAAATAATTAGTGCGCTCGATGTTGTGAGTGTTAAGAGAAATGAGTGTTCTGAAAAAAGAAGGGAGGCTGTTAGCCTCCTTTTTTCTTGAGTAATCGTTTAATTTAAATTCAATGTTTTAACTAGTCAGGAAATATACAGAATATGCCCGAGCCGCTAAAAGATCTTTATTCTCATGAATTAATCAACGCGCTTGCGACTGAGTTTAAAAATGAGTATGCCATATTTGATGTACAACAATTTACGGCGTTAGTATTATCTGATGAGTGGGATGCATTAGAGCTTAAAGATAGAATGCGGCATATTTCGAAGGTGCTGGGCGAGTGTTTGCCATCAAACTATGCTGAGGCGATTGATATTCTATTGCCCGTATCGGAAAAGTTTTCTGGCTTGGAACATATGTTCTTCCCTGAATTTATTGAACGGTTTGGCTTGGCTGATTTTGAGTTATCAATGAAGGCGTTAGAATATTTAACATCAGGTTCAAGTTCTGAATTCGCTATTCGACCGTTCATTATTAAGTACCCTGTTGAATCCATGAAACAGATGGCTATGTGGTCACAGTCAAAAAATGAGCATGTTCGGCGGCTAGCATCAGAAGGGTGCCGACCTAGATTACCTTGGGCAATGGCTTTGCCAGAGTTTAAAAAAGACCCTGTAAAGGTGCTCGATATTATTCTAAATCTCATTGATGATGAAAGCCTGTATGTTCGACGTAGTGTCGCGAATAACTTAAATGATATTTCAAAAGATAACCCTCATCTTTTGATTGATATAGCTAAACAGTATTTGGGCCAATCACCTGATGTTAATTGGGTGATCAAACATGCTTGTCGTGGGCTTTTAAAAGCGGGTGATAAAAATGTACTGCCTTTATTTGGATATACTGATGCTAAGCATGTCCAGGTTAAAAACTTCAAATCTGATTCAGAAGTAGAGGCAGGGGAGAAGCTAAATTTTGAATTTGACTTACAATCAAGTAGCGGTGAATTGGGTAAGTTGCGGCTTGAGTTTGTAATTGATTTTGTCAAAGCAAATGGCAAAACTTCTGGTAAGGTTTTTAAAATATCTGAAGGGGAATACGATCAATCGACTAGACGTGTTGCAAAGTATTTTTCATTTAAACCGATTAGTACACGAAAGTATTACGCTGGAGAGCATACAATTTCAATTGTGATTAACGGCAATAAAATTGCTACTCAGTCATTTATATTAAATGAGTGAATCAGGTTAACAAACTGTATTCAAAGGCTACTCATTTATGAGCTTAAGTATTTCTTTTTCTAATAAATCAATATAATTTGGGTTAAACCCTACATGTGCTATTCGAATAAGGCCTTTTTGGTCAACTAAAAATGAGGTGGGCATGGCTAATAGCTCGTAATCCCTTTGTGATTTTCCTGAGGACTCTTTTAAAATTGGAAAAGTAAGCTGAAGCTTGCTTAGAAATTCCATAGCCTCTTCCTTGTTTCCATCAACGTTAATCGCTAACACTTCAAATTTATTTTTTGGGAGGCTCGCTTGTAGCTTTTTTCTTAGTGCTTCATATTCAGGTAAAGACGCCTGACATGGGCCGCACCAAGATGCCCAAAAATCGACGAGTACCACAGAGCCTTTATAGCTTTCTAAATCGATCATTTTTCCGGTATAAATATCAGGAAGCGTGAAATTGGCGGCAGGTTTCAACGTTTCTGCCAAGGTCACTGTACAGAAGGTAAATAATGAACAGATTAGGCAAAGGTATTTAAATAGATTCGTTGTTTTCATATCGTACTCATTTTTAAGCTAATCACAGTCTATAAACTATTTACAAGTGTAAAAACTGTGACCGTGTAATTACTAATAGGTTCAATAAGTAAGGCACACCTTCAGTGATTTCTTTGATGATAGTCATGTGTAAAAATGGCGTAAAATGCTAGTTGTATTCTATTTTGGTTCACGCCACATTAACCAAAGTGGAGGGCAGCCTCTAGTTGGTACAAAACGTTCAATGACCTCAAAGCCATATCTGCGGTAAAAGGGAGTGTTGGTTTCTTTACTGCTTTCGAGATAAACAGGCATTTTGGCTGAATCAACCTTTTCTAAACTTGCTTCCATCAGTTTTCCGCCGATCCCTTTTCCCTGTTCAGTTGATCGTGCGCCAATGGCAAAAAGGAAATAGTGGGGCGTCTCAGGTTTAACTTTACATAAAGCATTATCAACAAACAGCCCTCGTGGGATAGACTTGAAACCACTGTGTTTGATCATAGGTAGCGCAATATTAATACTTTTTATTAAGGGCAGTTTTTTCTCAATTCCTGGTGGTAACCATAGGGCGCCACCACTTTCGTCATTCATAACATAACCGTAGCCATTTTTAAGGTAGTGCTTTTGCGCTATTTTTGTAAAGTAATGCTTTATGCCCTGTTGCCCGCCAAACACCCAAGCTGCAACAGGATCGTCTGCAAAGCTGTCAGCGATTATATCGCCTATAATGGCGTGCTCACCTATTGAAAGGTTTCTAACTTGTGTCATGGTCTTTGTCTTTTTATAGCGATAAAGATACGCAGCTTTATTTTTCTAAGCATTCAATCATAAAGCGAAATTAAAGAGTTTCAATCTTTTTGGTTTGTTTACGGTAGTTTTACCGTGATCAAATGTTTATTCTTCATTATCAAAATCTTAGGTATTACTAAGTTATAAATAATCGTAAAAGGAGAACTGAAAGATGAGCAATATACCGCAGGGGTTTGAACCCATTTTTCGAAGCAGTCCTTATTTGGAGCTTTTGGGGCCAATATATAATAAGAAAACGGACAAAGGTTTAGTGATTGGTTTATTGGCTGAAGCAAAACATTGTAATGCAAGAGAGCAAGTACATGGCGGTGTATTCAGTAGTCTTGCTGATATTGCACTTGGTTATAATGCGGCTTTTTCGAAAGCAGCCCCGGTGCCAATTGTAACAGCCAGTCTTACGATCGATTATGTCGGAGCAGCTAAGCTTGGTGAATGGATTGAAATTGAAACGGATGTTCAAAAAGTAGGGCGCAGAATGGCATTTGCCAATTGCTATTTTATTGTTAACTCACAGCGTATTGCTCGTGCGAGTGGCGTTTTTACTGTCGTCGGTGAACATTAACCGATATAAAAGCGTTTGCTTTCAGGTGAAAGTTTTAATATGTCCTCATATATATCAGGTTTTTTGCTAGGATTTTCTTTTATTCTGGCTATTGGCGCTCAAAATGCTTTTGTACTGAAACAAGGGTTAAAGAAACAACATGTATTTTTAGTCTGTTCTATTTGCGCCATTTCAGATGCCTTATTGATTACGCTTGGGGTGTCAGGCTTTGGCGAAATAGTCAGTCGATTTCCATCGGTTGAATCAGTCGCCAGATATGGTGGTGCTTTGTTTTTATCACTCTATGCGATTAAAAGTTTTCTTTCATCGCTAACCAATACTCATACTTTAAGCCCTGCTGATGAAGCACCAGAGTCTGTGACTAAAATTATTGTGATGAGCCTTGCGTTTACATGGCTAAATCCCCATGTTTATCTTGATACAGTGGTCTTGCTTGGCGCAATTTCTACAAAATATGAAGCGACTAGAATACAATTTGGTTTAGGGGCTGTTTCATCTTCTTTTATATTTTTCTATGGGCTTGGTTATGGGGCAAAAGCTTTATTACCCTTATTCCAAAAACCAATATCATGGAAGATATTAGAATTTATGATTGGGGTGATCATGTTATCGATTGCTTTCTCATTAATTATTGTTTGAAAGCCTTAAATAAAGCGTTCAAACTAAGCACAATAGAATAATAAGTTGTTTTGATAAGTGCGATTAATGGTGCTTGGATAAAGCTGTAGAAACTGAGGAAAGGCATTAATGAGTAGTGTTTCGACCAAGAGAGCGATGGAATCAACAATCGTCTCGTTTGCGTCAATTATGGATCTAATTCCAGATGCTGTGCTTGTTGTTGATGGCGAAAGCGTCATTGTTTTAGCTAATTTACAAGCCCATCGGATGTTTGGTTATCAGAATGGTGAGCTACTGGATCAAAATATCGATACGCTTGTTCCGCAATCTCGACGTTCATTTCATGGAGGTCATGTTGCGAAATTTTTTGCTAGCCCTAGTCGTCGCTCTATGGGCTCGGCAATGGCGTTGTTAGGCAGTAGGAAGGATGAGAGTGAATTTCCTGTTGATGTGATGCTAGGTCCTATGGCGAATGTCACAGAACCATTAGTTATGTGTGTCGTACGTGATGTGAGTGAAATTCAGAGAACCCATGAAGCACTGAAAGCAGCGCTTGAGCGTGAACAAAGTATGGCGCGCACAGACTCGTTAACGGGCGCGGTTAATTCTCGCTATTTTTATGACTTACTTGAACGTGAAATAGAGCGAAATAGTAGGTATAAGCACCCTTTTACTATCTCGTATATTGATTTAGATAACTTTAAGCAGGTGAATGATCAGTTTGGCCATTCAGAAGGGGATGCGGTCTTACGGAGTATGGTTGAATGCATACAAAAACATATTCGTAAATCTGACGTGATTGGGCGTATGGGAGGCGATGAATTTGCCTTGTTATTTCCTGAAACAGATAGCGCAGTTGCTGAAAGCGTTCTGAATAAAGTTCAAAAAACACTTCTTGCAGATATGAAAACGAATGGCTGGCCGGTAACATTTTCCATTGGCACACTAACTTGCAGAGGAGGAACGGAAACACCTGATGAGGTGATAAGGGCCGTCGATGCACTTATGTACGAAGTGAAACATAATGGTAAAAATGCCATAAAGTACAGTGTTTATCGTTCATCAAATTAAAAAGTCATACAGAATGTTTCGATGTGACATTATAAATGTAAAAGTCTCATTATAGTTTGCTTTTTGATGGTATAGGCTTTTGGCTAAGCCCCTCGCCCGAATGCTAAATGTTAGACTTGAATGTGCCATTTTGAGCTGATGGTGAAGAAGATAAATTTGGCCTAATTATCCTGATTTTACTTTCTTATCGAATGAGAGGTATGGAGTTAAAGTGATACAAATTCAGGTGACGATAAACCGCTAGCTTCATAACCAAAGTGCTCCCTTTGGGGTTCGTGGGAAGCTGATGGCGAAAGTACAAAAGCGATACCTTTTTGTCTGACGGAATACAGCTAACTTTGAGCAAGAAACGTTGACCTAGATTATTTCAGTGCTTTGAATTCCAACTAGAAATCCTAGTAACAAGGAGATAGGTTAAGGGAGTGTGTTTAGCTGTTCAGGTTTACTATTCATATTCAATTGATTTTATATTTCACATAGAGAGATTCAAAAGTAGGTCATACTCAGGAAGCTTCAATAATTTTTACAGCTGAGAAAATCTTTTCGCAATAATAGGGTTGAGAGCTGAGGCTTTTTGAGGTTTAGAATAGAAATAGCCTTGAAAAATAGTACAACCAATCTCAAGTAGACAGTCAATTTGAGCTTGCCTTTCCACCCCTTCAACAACCACCGCAAGATTTAGATTATTTGCTAAGGTTACGATGGCGCTTGTAATGGCTTGATCTTTCATTGAAGTATCAATATCCACAATAAATGATCGATCAATTTTAAGAAAATCTAAAGGCAGTTCTTTTAGGTAGTTAAGAGAGGAGTAACCAGTACCAAAGTCGTCCATTGATATTTTGAAACCGATCGCCTTTAGTTCGGTTAGCATTTTGATTGAATACTCCATATCATGAATCAGTGTTGATTCAGTAATTTCAATCTCCAATGTACTTGGTGCAATGTTATGTTTCGCCACTTCCGACGTCAGAAAGTGGACAAATTCATTGTCATAAAACTGGACAGGGGAAACATTAATGGCAATAGAGGTATCTTCACTGAATAGTTTTTGCCATTCTCCTAACTGAACCAAGACTTGTTGTACCACCCATCGACCAATGGGGATAATAAGCCCTTTTTCTTCTGCAAAAGGAATAAAGTCAAGTGGAGGAATATAGGAGCCATCTTCCTTTTTCCAGCGTAACAGGGCTTCAAATCCAGTGTAAAGGTGGCTTAAAACATTTATTTTAGGCTGATATACAAGTTCAAATTGACCTAACTCTATTGCTTTACGTAACCCCGTTTCTAAAGCAAGCCTGGCTGCACTAAATTCATCTTGTTCTATTGAATAAAAGGAAGTACGGTTTCGACCTTGCGCTTTGGCTCGATACATTGCAGTGTCGGCATGCTTAAGTAGGTCGCCAACGATGACGCCATCTTCAGGATATACAGCAATGCCAATGCTAGCTCCAACGTAGAGCTCTCTATTATCTAGTTTTACGGGGTTTCTGGCCAATGCAACTAACTCATCGGCTATGGCTCCATAGTTTTGATTACCATCAAAGCTAGTTAAAATGACCGTAAATTCATCCCCACCTATACGGGCCAAGGAGTCACTAGACCTTAATCGCTTTTCAAATCGAAGGGCAATTTTTTTTAATAATCGATCTCCCATTTCATGTCCTAAGCTATCGTTTACAGACTTAAAATCATCTAAGTCAATAAAAAGGACCGCGAGGGACTTATTTAGACGCTTAGCAATTGAGATATCATGTTTAAGTCGAGATTCAAAGCTAGCTCGATTGGGTAGTTCAGTAAGCGAATCGTGAAAAGCCAAATGCTTCATCGCATTCTGCTTTGCTTTAAGCTCCGTCATATCTCGAAATAAATATACAGTTGCTTGCAGTTGCTGCTGATCAAAAGTAGCGGTCACATTTAACCAAATAGGAATAACTATGCCATTTTTCGATATAATTTCTAGCTCACCCTTCCAGAAATTTTTAGATAACACCTGCTTAATAATTTCATCACTGGCTATACTCGAGTCAGAAGAGTAAATTAATGAACTTAGATTAAATTCGTGATGAATAAAGTCATCACTTTCCTGAGCCATTAATATCAGGAATTTCGGGTTGACGTTGATGACCAATCCGTGGGCATTCACCACAACAACACCTTCATCAATGGTATCCAAGGTATTCTTTGCTATCTGAATTTCTTGGAGTGGTCTCACTAAAGAACGTTTAACAACTATAAAAACAATCAGTACAATTAATGCCCCAACAGTAATTAATTGTAGAACATCGATAATAATTCCGGCCTTA
>Ga0105350_10002515_pt1 | contig 10992 bp, 7 predicted proteins | sample EN1Hudsemesocosm_FD_83506 | JGI IMG/M metagenome (GOLD analysis project Ga0105350, IMG submission 83506) | Methane-oxidizing microbial communities from mesocosms in the Hudson Canyon - EN1E Hudson Canyon | ecosystem: Environmental > Aquatic > Marine > Cold seeps | place: Hudson Canyon...
AAGTGGACCCACATCAAATTTACGAAGATCCTGACCTAGAGCCGCAAGACAACCCAGGAGAGATATCCAAGCAAGCTCTACATAAGATAAAATCGGCAATAGAACAACTCTCTAAAAAACCCGATCAGTTAGAGAGATGGTTAGGCGAATATAGTACACAAGCAAAAAATGATTGCTGTATTGAGCCACTAGAATATGAAATGACGACGGACGATATAAAAGAACTAATTGAAGGGAATGTCACACTATACACAAACGAAGGTTCTCGCTTTGCCTACTCCCTAAATAGCGAGAATAAGATACTATTCTTTGTAGATGGTCGCAGCCATGAGCTGGACAGTGAACAAAAAAATCTGCAAAAAATGAATCTTGAATTTGTGCAAACTCTTTGTAAAATGCGGCCTGCGTCAATAAACCACCTTTTACCAGACTCTACTTCCTCACAAATTCTTAATATCGTTCTAGACCTTTTGCATAAAGGTAGTCTATATTTTGAAACATAAGATTACATTAAATAGGATTTTGTTACGCTTCTATGTCAGCTATTAAGATAAATCACTACGAAGAGGGTCAAATAACGGCCGCATTACGAAGCGAGCTTCAACAGTTCGCTCCAGATATTGTGTCTTTGGACTTAGCTTCAGATCGATCGATCGACAGTGGCAACAAACATGTATTCACCATAGCCAGCGAAGAGTCGATATATGGGTTTGCCATTCTCAAGCTGGCAGACAACGTCGCTAAAATCATGTCCGTCTTTATCAAAGGCAGATACAGAAATAAGTCACTCGGATCGAAATTACTTTTACATATACTCTCAAATTCAAAGAAGCTCCAGTGCCAAAAAGTTGAACTTAGTTGCGAAAAAGACCAACTTGGTTTTTTTCAAAATTTTGGTTTTGTTATTTCTAAGAACCCTAACGAAAAGCTGGAAACGACTGAATACACATTAGAAAACGCCTGCCCGCAATACTTTGTCTCTGTGTATAAAAAACAACAAATAGAAAGGCAGCAGGATAAAGCCACAGCCAAACAACCTCTGGTCTTATCTCAAGACAACACCCTCTATAACTACGATGATCAGGAACAATTCTCTGCCCTGCATCGAAATATGCTCTCGCAGGCAAAAAGAAGAATCTGGATTGTTGCAGACACCATTAACTCGCCTATATTAAGGGACGAGCAGTTCAGCCAATCAATTCTTCAATTGGCCAAACAAAACGCCGAAGCCGATATTCGAATATTATTACAAGATGACAAAACAGGTGCCGGGCACTTCAACCCTTTGGTTAGTCTAGCCCAGCGTTTGACCAGTTTTGTAGAAATTCGTACTATTGATAAAACATCTTCGGGTGTCGCAGAGATGATCACAGTGGTCGATCATTCCGCAGGTATCTACCGAAAAAGCCTCTCGGCTTATACTGGTTTCGCGACATATAACAATCACTTGATATCTAAACGCCTTCAAGACAAATTCGACCACCTCTGGCAGTTCGCTAACGCCTCTTCAGAATTCAGACGCTTAGCAATGTAAGCGTCTCACTCAATGCAATTGATTAAAGGCGAATGCCTTCTATCATCAACTCCAGCTCCACATGAGTCGATGCGGGCCCAAGGTTGTAAGTAATACCATAGTCAGACAATTTTAGCTGAGTCGTACCCACAAACCCTGCTCGATATCCACCCCAAGGGTCCTTGCCTTCTCCTACTTTTTCAACAGGAAAGCTAATCAACTTGGTCACACCATGAAGCGTAAAATCACCTTTTACAATAGCGTGTTCTTTATCTTGCACCTCAAAGCTGCGACTCACAAATTTCGCTTCCGGATATTGAGAGACATTTAGAAAATCATCTCCACGTAAATGCTTGTCGCGCTCAGCATGATTTGAGTCAATACTTTTTGTATCTATCAAGACTCTAATATTTGAATTTTCTGGCTTAGCGGCATCGTACGAAAAGTCACCCGAAAAGTGGTTAAACCTCCCCGCCAACCAACTATAGCCTAAGTGTTTAATCTTAAAATTGATCGCTGCATGCGCACCTTTAGTATCAATTTGATACTCTGCCGCTTGAATATTGCTTGCACCCGAAACGGCGAATGCCAACACCATTGTTTGTATAATTTTTTTCATTGCGCTCTCCAATTAAAACGTAAGTTAATAGCTATTTTTTACCAGGGTATAGCATGTTGATTAAAATTTTATCGCGGTCTACAAAGTGATGCTTGAACGCGGCCAGTGCGTGAATCCCCGCTAGAACAATCAGAGACCACGCGATAATTTCATGAACCTCACCCGAGAGGTCTTCTTGATTTTCGATAAATTCTCCAACGGAGGGTACAGAAAACAAACCAAAAACCTCAACACCTCGGCCGTCAGCGGTTGATATTAAATAACCCGAAACTACCAAGAAGAACATGAGTAAATAAAGTAAGAAATGAGCGACTTTAGCCATTTTTTGCTCTACCGTCCCTCCTCCCTTAGCGCCTGTTGGAACGAGACCAATCAAACGCCAAATCAATCGAGCCGACAAGAATGCGCAAAAAACGACCCCCAAGCTCTTGTGTAAGGTAAGCCCATCACGATACCAGGGGTCATAGTAACCCAAATCAACCATATACAAACCTAAACCAAACATGAAAATCACTAACGCAGCCGAAACCCAATGAATGATGATTGCAACCCATCCAAATGAATTCACCGTATTTCGAAGCTGAATATCTGTCATGCATTGCCCTTATAAAGAACATAGGTTGTTTAGCGGTAAGACACTTTACAAGTTAGCCTTATGTTTAAAAATACACAAAATAGTAAAACAGTTGTGCAAATATGCAGAATGCTTAAAATGGTACATTCAGCATGATCAAAGAGAATCGACAATGAAGACAATCAATTGGGATGATTTTAGGATTGCCGTCGAGGTAGCAAGATCGGGTACATTAACTGAAGCAGGTAAACGGCTTCAGATGAATCATACAACAGTACAGAGACACATCAACCAGCTTGAACTTGCATTGAACGTAAAGCTATTTATTAGGCACCAAAGAGGTTATCAACTGACCGATGCCGGTAATATCTTACTAGAAGAAGTACCTAAAATAGACAATAAATTCAAAAGTTTGATCAATCAACTAGGCAACATAGACGAGAATCCACACGGCCATCTTAGAATCACCACATTAAGTGACTACTCCTCAATACTAAACCCGGCAATTAGAAAATTCAGAGATAGCTTTCCAAATATAAGAATCGAAATTTTCGCCACAGAAGACGTCATTCCCCTTGACGCAGGTACCGTACACGTATCGTTAAGGGCAGGAAGCCAGCCTTCGGCACCTGATATTATTGTTAAAAAAATTATGCCCTTAAACATCGCGTACTACGCATCCAAGACTTACGTTGACCGGTATGGTTTACCAAAAAGCAAATCAGAATTTTCAGATCATATGTGGGCCATGCCGAGCTCAGACACTCATCACGTCCCCTTCATAAAGAAAGTTCTTCAGGAGATATCGCCACAAAACATCGTTTACCAAAGCAACAATTTCCCAGACATTCGTGAAGCGGTTATTGATGGTATGGCTATCGGCTCTATGGCAGAACATCAAACCAAAAATGTGTCCAATTTAGTTAAAGTCCTTGTGGAGCTAGACGAACGAGAAGAAATGCTATGGTTCATTTATCACCGAGACTTAAAAAGCAATAAACGCATCAAAGCGCTATATCAGTTTCTGACCGAATCGATTAACTCGAATTGAGCAATAGACCATCTCTATATCAATTCTTGGTTCTTATTGCGTGGCGATAGATGTTAGATTCGTTTTACCAACAGAGACCATCAATAAAAAACAGGACTGTCTGAATGCTATATATCGCCGGCTTATTCGTATTTTTCGCCCTACACACAATACCATTTTCACCTACGAGAAAAACGAAACTGACCGACAGGTTCGGCGCTAAGCGCTACAAGACAGCCTTTAGAATCATCGCTCTAATTGCTGTCGCAATGATCTGTTTTGGCTGGAACGATTTCAGCAACATCTATTTTTATGAACCGCCTGTTTATCTCAAGCAAATCCACATTATGCTTATGCTCCCTACTACATACTTGCTAGTGGCTGCGGAGATCCCTAACAATATTAAGCGACTCATGCCCAACCCAATGCTGACTGGCATGAAACTGTGGGCCACCAGCCACATGTTAGCCAACGGGGATTTAAGGTCGATGATCTTATTTATTAGCATTCTGGTGTTCTGCGTTATTGCGGTCATTTTGACAAATAAGCGCGATGAGAAAACAAAGCCAGATGCCTTACCATTATCAACCGATATTCGTGCCATCGTGTTAAGCGTCGTGATCTACTGCACTGTCATATACTTTCACGGCAGTTTATTCGGCATGCCAGTTTTGCCCTACTTAGAAATTCTTTAATCATCGCTAAATCAGAACAAAAAAAAGCCCTACTCTTTCGGAGTAAGGCTTTGTTCATTGCAGATATGTAGTTCTATCTAAGTTACTATCCCGCCAGTTTAGCTTTCAATTCCAAACGGCGTCTGTGCAATACTGGCTCAGTGTAGCCACTAGGTTGCGTAGTTCCCTCAACCACTAATTCCAAAGCAGCTTGGTATGCTACGCTTTCTTCAAAATTACCTGCCATATTTTGGTATTCTGGGTCACTCTCGTTTTGCTTATCAACCACACCCGCCATGCGCTGCAGCGTTTCAACAACCTGCTCTTCAGAACAAACACCGTGGCGTAACCAGTTTGACATATGCTGTGACGAAATACGCAGTGTTGCACGATCTTCCATCAAACCAACGTTGTTAATGTCTGGGACTTTTGAACAACCTACACCGTGGTCAATCCAACGTACAACATAACCTAGGATGCCCTGGGCATTGTTATCCATCTCATTCTGAATCTCTTCAGCACTCAACGAGCTTGGGTCTGACATAAGAGGAATTGTAAGGATATCATCAACCGAAGCATGCTTACGTGTCTTCATCTCATCTTGCGTCTTGAATACATCAACCTGATGATAATGCATTGCATGAAGTGTAGCCGCCGTTGGCGAAGGAACCCACGCAGTGTTAGCACCCGCTTTAGGGTGTCCAATCTTCTGCTCCATCATCATGCCCATTTCGTCCGGTATCGGCCACATGCCTTTGCCAATTTGCGCACGACCTTGCAAGCCTGTTTCTAGACCCGTATCAACGTTCCAATCTTCGTAAGCGGCAATCCACTTTTGCTGCTTCATAATCGTCTTAGGTATAATTACACCCGCTTCCATAGAAGTATGAATTTCGTCACCCGTACGATCCAAAAAGCCAGTATTGATAAAGACAACTCGATCTTTCGCAGCACGTATACATTCTTTTAGGTTGACGGTCGTGCGACGCTCTTCATCCATGATACCCATTTTAATAGTGAACTCGGGTAAACCAAGTGCGCCTTCTACTCGACCAAATAGTTCATTGGCAAATGCCACTTCTTCTGGCCCATGCATTTTAGGCTTAACAATATTTACGCTGCCTGTGGTTGAGTTCTGAAAAGGAGAGTTACCTTTAATATCATGAATCGCAATTAGAGACGTTAAAACACCGTCCATAATACCTTCAGGAATTTCACTGTCATCTTTTAGCAAGATCGCAGGGTTGGTCATCAAATGACCCACGTTACGAACAAAAAGCATTGAACGGCCTTTCAATTTCAGCTCCGAACCGTCAAGTGCGGTATAAACGCGGTCAGGGTTCATAGTTCGAGTGAAGTCCTTTCCGCCTTTATTAACTGACTCTGAAAGATCGCCTTTCATCAAACCTAACCAGTTGCGATAGACTAAAGTCTTATCTTCCGCATCAACGGCAGCAACAGAGTCTTCGCAATCCATAATAGTGGTTAGAGCAGATTCCATTAGAATATCTTTAACGCCCGCTGGGTCGGTTTGACCAATCGGGCTAGTTGCATCAATTTGAAGTTCAAAACGAGAACCGTTATTGGTAAATAGAATGCCAGTTGGTTCCGATATATTGCCAGTGTAGGCTTGAAGCTTTTCAGGTTGAGCCAAGCCAACTGTCGAGCCATTTTTTAACTTAACAGCTAAAGCACCGTCAATAATCGAATAAGCCAATGCATCAACATGTAAGCCAGATGTCAGTGCAATCGCTTGATCCATAAAGCCTCTTGCATAAGCGATAACCTTATCGCCACGCACAGGGTTATAGCCTGGGCCTTTTGCCGCACCTTCAAACGAAATAGCCGTCGTGCCGTATAAGGCATCGTACAATGAACCCCAGCGGGCATTAGCTGCGTTCAAAGCAAAACGGGCGTTCATAATTGGAACAACCAACTGTGGACCAGCCATTTTTGCAATTTCGGGCTCGACATTTTGAGTCGACGCTTCAAATGCCTCACCTTCGGGCAACAGGTAACCTATATCTTGCAGGAACGTCTTATATGCAGCCGCATCTAACGTTTTGTTCTCGTTGTGAAATGCATCGATCTTTGATTGCATGTCTTCACGTTTGGCAAGCAGCTCTACGTTTTTCGGCGCGAGGTCATGTACCAATTCATCAAAGTTTGCCCAAAAAGTGGCTTGATCGACGCCCGTTCCCGGAATCGCTTGTTCGTTGATAAAATCGTACAGTTCTTTGGCGACTTGAAGTCCACCAGCCTGAATTCGTTCGCTCATCGTTTGCTTTGCCTCGTGATTACAACCCTAACGCTAATGTTAGAGTTGTCGTGATAGATAGTGTAAAAGGGCGCAAGATTCTACAGTAAAACCCCAGAAACCCCAAGCTAAACCGTTCATTTATTAATCATTCACTACTCAAATTTCATGACAATTGCACAAAAAAGTAAAGGCTGGTCTATACTCTTTAATATCTGTCACTAATTGTATATTTATTAAGACTTTACCCATGTCCACAACAACTATCACGTTCGCTATATTCGGTATTATTGCTTTATGCATTTTCGTTGTTTATATGTCTCAAGCACGAGAACGCGCGCGCATCGAAAAAATCCGAAAAACCAACCAGTTAACTGAGCGCCATAGAAGAATGCAGCAGCTGCTCTACGACCTTCCGCCTCAATACCTTAACAATGAACTACGCATTATGATTGCAGAGCGCGCAGTAGAAACCGTAGGTGAATTGATTAAAATTCAAGGCGATGCCCGTCTTGAGAGATATTTAGAAAGTGACATGCAGTTCCTAAACGAACTACGAGAAAAAAATCCGAAGTTTCAAGCTGTACCCGTAACAACAGAAGCCAAAGCGAAAGAAGTCAGGGGTATTTTAGAAGTTCTGCATAACTTCATTGAGATTCAACATAAGAACAAACGGCTAGACACAAACAGTGCAAAGAAATACTCGACACAAATCAAGCTAGCGGTTTGCCAGTCCAAAGCAGATCTATTCGCTGGTCGTGCGCAACAAGCTAGCAAAACGAAGCCTCGCGTCGCCATTCACAATTACCACAGCGCCATCGATGCCTATAAAGAATTTGCAGGAAACCCTCAAGCTCAAAAACATATATCTATCTATCGACAAAAAATTAAAGCGTTAGAGGCAATGGCTAACAAGGACAATGAAAAATTTAAAGAGCAAACCAAAGACAACAAAGACGCTTCAGCTGCGCCTAAAGATGAAGATGCACCTCAGAACAAAGAATGGGATAAATTCATGGATAAGGGCGACGATTGGCAGATAAAGAACCAATACGACGACTAAACTTCTCCCAGCACGATATACAAATATAAGCTGTACTGATCGCTATATAACACGTTCACCTGTAAGCCAAATGACTTTATTTTCTTTAAGAGACTTTTTAATTTCGAACTCTGTTCGCCATCCACTCTAATCCCGCACCAAAACTACGCAAGATCCCAAACCAACGACTATACTAACTTAGCTTATATGCACTAGTTTCATCGCACCACAATCGTTATAGATACATCACATTCAACCATTAGATTGTCGCAGAAGCCTATACTATGAGATGTAAAAACTCTTTGCGCTTGCTTTGTCTACTCTGTTTGATTTTTCTATCAATGGGCGTTCTTTCGAACGAGGTGCCCAACTATATTCTTGATGAACAGGCAACGCCTGTTAACCTTGGGCTATATAGCCAGTCTCTAGAAGACAAAGAGGGCACACTTAGTTTTGAAGACATTCTTTCTGAACAGCACGGTTTGGACAATAAAAATCTAAACTGGGAACTGGTATCCAGCAATGGTATTACTAAGGGCTTCACAAAGTCGGTATTCTGGATCAAATTCACCGTCGAAAACCCCTCTCAAAATGCAGAGAAGTGGAATCTCGAAATTGGCTACCCTCTACTGGATTACGTAGAGTTCTATAGTCCAACCAAACATACAACCCCTGACTCCACGTTAAGTACAAAAGAACAATTTAGCATTCAATCGGCTGGTGATAGATACCCATTCAGCAACAGGGTGATTTCATATCGCAATATCGTCTTGCCACTAACAATACCGGCTCAATCGTCCTCAACATATTACATGCGAGTTAACACCGTCAGTTCCATGAATGTTCCGTTAATAGCTTGGCCGGCTTATACGTTTTACGATGAAGTCGACGCCGTCAAAATGTATCTCGGTATTTTGTACGGAATCGTAATCGTCACGCTATTTATCTCTCTCGTTAATTCAATTTTTCTCAAAGACACCATGTATATATGGCTAAGCCTTTCGTTTATGTCTGTGCTTCTTTTTATGGCGGGCATCAAAGGCACCACATTTCAATACCTTTGGCCTAATTCGCTATGGTGGCAAGAGATACATATCCCCTTTTTTATCAATCTCGGTTATGGCCTTGCCATACAATACTGCCGGCTTTTCACTAGCCTAAAAGACGTTTCACCTAAATTCGACCGTTTCGTTATGTTCGTCGCATCAATAAATTGTTTGTTGTCTTTAAGCTGTTTGGTCGCAGACTATCAGTTAATGATGAAATTCAGCTCCATCAACGCCATAGTAATGGGGTTCACCTGTCTCGGAATCGGTATTTATGCCTGGTCCAAAGGTAATAGGGCTGCGCGACTTTATGTGTTTAGCTGGGCCTCACTTGTCACCAGCGCTATGACGTTTTCGCTCACTGCCTTAGGTGTGTTACCTAGAACCTTCATAACAGAATGGTGCCAAGAAATCGGTTTTGGCGTCATGATGATTCTCATGGTCGTAGCCCAGTTTGATCGTTTTTTTCAACTACAAACTCAACATGAAACAGAGCAAGACGCAGCGCTCAACGCATTAACAAATGCAGAAAAAAAGTACCGTTCATTATTTGAGAATGCGATTGAAGGCATATTCCAAATGAATAAAGACGGCTTACTAACCAATGCTAACAATACCTTCTCTGGCATAGTCGGTAGCGCGATGAATACCGAGATTAGCACCGATTCACTTCAAGCATTTACCTTGGGATTTCTTAGTCAGAATGATGCAAACAGAATACAAGAAACCTTGGTCACAAAAGGTCATGTATCAGATTTCACCACTAGCTTTTCAGACTCAGAAAACGAAACCCACTGGATCACCATTTCCATCCAAAAAATGAATCTGGGAAGCGATGAACAATACAATTATGAAGGCTCCATCGCCGATATTACCGAGACAAAAAAGCGCGAACAAGCCGAAAAACAACGCCGAATGGCAGAAGCTTCAACAGAAGCAAAGAGTATGTTTCTGGCCAATATGAGCCACGAAATCAGAACACCAATGAATGCCATCATTGGTTTCACTGACCTAGCCGTAGACGAGAACAAAAACCAGCGTTTAGGTGACTTTTTGAAGAAAATCAAAATGGCCTCCTCGAACCTACTAGGCATCATCAACGACATACTCGATTTCTCCAAAATGGAAGCCGGAAAGCTCGATATAGAGCAGGTTCCCTTTAGCGTATCAGACTTAATGGAAAATCTGAGAAATATTGTTGCCGGAAATGTTGAGTCGAAGGGTCTGAAGTTTAATATTGATATTGACCCAGATATTCCTGACCAACTTATTGGAGATGCTCTCAGGATAAACCAAGTACTCGTTAATTTGACCAATAATGCCGTTAAGTTCACTAAAGAAGGTGAGGTAAAAATAGAACTCGACCTGGTTTCGCTAGATCGACGAAAAGGCTCAATCACTATAGAAGGAAGAGTGACCGATACTGGCATTGGAATATCGAAGGAAAAACAAGAAACGCTGTTTTCTTCATTTACACAAGCCGATGAAAGTACAACCCGAAACTTCGGCGGCACAGGCTTGGGTCTAAGCATATCGAAGCAATTGATCGAAATGATGGGAGGCGATGTTAGGGTATCTAGCACCGAAGGCAAAGGAAGTTGTTTTGAATTTAGTTTCACATGCCGGGTTGAGAGCAGAACAGAAGTTAGCCTAAACATTAACAAAGACAGTCTGAGTATTTTGATTGTTGATGACAAAAAAGAGTCCAGAGTATTTTTAGAAGGTTTAATACGAACGTTAGGACACACACCTTACAATGAAACCTCTCCAGTCAAAGCAGTAAAACTAATTCGCGACAAACAAATGTCTGGCAGCTCCTTCGACGTCATACTCGTTGATTGGCTAATGCCTGAGCTTGACGGCCTAGAGTTCAGAAAATTATTAGAAAGTGACTCAGAAATTGTTACACCAAAGAGTATTCTCATGAGCGCCTACTCTGAAGACAACTTACAAGAACGCTCTAAACTTGCTGGCTACGACTCGTTTCTTGAAAAACCGCTCAATAAGGACAGCCTGGCACGAGTTATCGATAAGTTAATCAACCCGTTTATGGCAGAACAAAGAGGCAGTACCGCCAATCAACTTGAACACTCAGCCAAACTAAAATACGACTTCCGTGGACTCAAAGCGCTGCTTGTCGAAGATGTCATCATGAACCAAGAACTCGCAAAGGAAATATTAACAAAACAGGGCATCTTTGTTTCGATCGCAAACAACGGAGAAGAAGGCGTCGCCAA
>Ga0105350_10002521_pt1 | contig 10980 bp, 9 predicted proteins | sample EN1Hudsemesocosm_FD_83506 | JGI IMG/M metagenome (GOLD analysis project Ga0105350, IMG submission 83506) | Methane-oxidizing microbial communities from mesocosms in the Hudson Canyon - EN1E Hudson Canyon | ecosystem: Environmental > Aquatic > Marine > Cold seeps | place: Hudson Canyon...
AAAAACCACTTTTGACTACCATCCGAATTAATCGCATAAACATTATTGTCAAAAGAACCTACTAAAATCGTCCCGTCATCAGCGATAGCAGGTGTTGATTTCACCTTGTCACCCGCGTCAAAAATCCATTTTTGGGTACCGCTGGGGTATATGGCAAAAACATTACCATCAGAAGTTCCAAGGTAAATGGTACCGTCAACAGCAACCGCTGTGGATGAATTTTCTATGCCGTTAGTGAAAAATGACCATTGCTGGCTACCATCAGGATTAATCGCATAAAGATTACCGTCATCAGAACTTACATAAATAGCCCCTTTTGTCGATATTGCAGCCGAGGAATTAACATCACCACCCGTGGCAAATGACCAGAGCAGGCTACCGTCGGGATTGAGTGCATACAAACTATGGTCAGCTGAGCCAATATAGATAGTGCCGTCTGACGCGATTGCCGCAGAAGCGTTAACATCGTCACCAGTCGTAAATGACCATTTTAGATTTCCGTTAGGGTTAACGGCATACAATTTATTGTCTTCTGAGCCAATATAAATAGTGCCGTCAGCCGCTATGGCCGCAGAGGAGTTAACATCGCCACTGGTGGCATATAACCATCGCTGACTGCCATCAGGGTTAACCGCATACAAATTGTTGTCATCAGAGCCGACATAAATAGTGCCAAGAGCTCCAATCGATGGTGAGGAGTTTATTCTGCCGCCCGTTGCAAAAGTCCATTTATGACTCCCATCAGGATTAACAGCATAAAGTTTTGAATCACTGGCTCCCAGATAAATAGTGCCATCAGTGCCAATGGCTGCAGAAGTAGTTAAAATACCATCGGTTATAAACGCCCATTTTTGGTTATCGGAGGTGACACATTCATCAGGCCCTATGACCACACCAATTCCATTAATTGACTCTAGTACAGATAAATTAACACAAAAAATAGAGTCGTTGCCCAACAGATTAATTGATGCTGCATTAACTAAATTAAATAATGTGGTGATATTACTTAATTGATTGGATGCTAAATTTAGTGCCTTTAAATTCGTTAGTTTTTCTAACCCAGTCAAATCACTAATATTGGCACCACTACATTCCAGTGAAGTCATTTCACTACTCAATACCCAACCGTTTTCAGAGGCATGATTGAGCACACAATGGCTTAGCTTACTGTCATTAAACTCGATGCTGGTTAACAATACACTGTCGGCAGGCGCTATGGTGATTCTAACCGTGTCAGTTGTTGAGCCGCCTTCATTATCGGTAGCGGAAAATTCAAAAACTACCGTCTCAATACTGCTTACGCTTGGCGCCGTGAATGATGCAACAGCTTCATCAGCTGTAAACAATGGCACTGTGACTCCCGACTCTTGAGTCCATTGATAATGAGTTATGCTTCCATCACGATCTGTACCAAAACCAGTAAGAGTTACCAGAGTTTGTTCATTAACTAGTTGATCAGGCCCAGCATTCGCGGTTGGCGCAATGTTGCCCCCATTTAATTCTTGTTCTGTAGCGCTATCTTTACCGCAACCTTGTAGGAATAATGCCAACATAAATATGATGACTAATTGATTTAAAAAAAGTTTGATCATTCCTCAACCTACAATTTTAAATAGTTAAGAACGTACTATACCTAATCATAGTTTCAATCTTATTTCGGAGTTATCACAATTTAATAACAAATTTTGTAGCACTTTTTTGTTCAACAACAAAACAAAGAGACCTTCAACGGATACTATGATTGAATTATACGGTTTAGTCGAAGCCAGAAAATCACTTACGCTTTTGTTTGGTATTGACGAATATTCAGACTTAAATAATTTTGTTGATTTAAGGTTAACCTAGAGAATTATCATTCATTTCTTGGTGCTGAAACTCAAGTACGGTATAAATAATGCCGTTAATTAAACATGATGGAAATAAATCATTGGATATTATAATTTCACAAGGAACCGTGCTTAGTTTTTCAATCTATGCAACATTGATCCTTAGCTTTATCACCACAAAGCCCTGCCAGCTGATAAAAACAAGCCTTTTTCTTCTATCTCTTTTGCTACTGATTGCGGCTTTATTCAAACTCATTGAACTTTACGCACTTCTATTTATCGTCGCTTTATTCGTTTCAGCATTTGTACATATCGGCTCTCAAGGTGTAATAACAAAGAAACTAGCACTCCTTTTTCTCTCAGGACTAGCACTCGCATTTAGTCTTCATATCATTCCTGGCTTTAACAATGAATTACTCTTTTCAAGTAAACATTTTGGCGCATCAAACTTACCTTTCAAGCTCTATGCAAACTTAGATAAAGCACTCGCGGGTTTTGCGATACTAATCGCGATTGGACAAAACTTAAAATGGAGTGTGCCTTTAAAAACATCCTATTTAATTCTTTTCACAACGCTCTTATTTTTTTCGTTATGCCTGCTTCTCGGCGCAAAGTTAGACCCAAAACTAGGAGAGCTAACTCTCGCTTTTATCTTCTTTAATTTATTGGTCACTTGCATCGCAGAAGAAGCTTTTTTTAGATTGGTGATTCAAAATGGAATTCATAATTTGAGCAAAGGCTTTATGCAAGGCTGGCTTGCTGTTTTTATCACGGCTGTTATTTTTATGCTTGCACATTTTCACACAGGAGTCGGGGCAGAAAAGAGGCTCCTGTTAATTTTTATCGCTGGGCTTTTATATGGCGGTATTTACTTAAAAAGTAAAAGTTTTGGCAGCGCCGTGATCGCCCATTTCATCATTAACATTATTTACTTTAGCTTTTTTGCTTTCCCCGCCACATTCAACTGACTTCCGTTTAGAGTTACTTAGCAGGCAACCAACCGCCCGCGACTTGAATCGGACGCGGGTCATCCCCATCAGATACCCAAATGACAGCCGCTTGTCGAGACCCATCATATTGATGGGTATCAGGTCGCTTTAGATTAACCTGCCAATCAGCGCCTGATTGAATTAAATGGCTATCTTGATAGCCCACCACCACAAAATCATGCTTCAAATCGCGACCACGATTTTCACCGCCCTTAACAGGAATAACGATATCAAAGGCTAAAATGGCCACATGGGCTTTGGGGCTGGCTTTTAATGCGTCCGCTTTCTTAAAGGGTGAAAATTGAATCCGCACTTTCTGCTCATTTAATTCTGCGTTAATCAGACCTGTATTTTTAACTGAATCAATCACCGGCAATGAGCGACCGCGAAACCAGCCATTCCAGCCTTTACCATCCACAACAAAGCCCGGCGTGGCAACGTTCTGAGTATGTCCATAACGTTCATATTTTCGCTGCCTTAAACTAAACGAAGGTGAAGCAAAAGGGTCACGCCAGCCAAGGTAATCCCAGTAATCGACATGAAAAGCAACTGGAAATAGCTGTGTCCACAAACGTTTATCGTTAGATAGCTTACTAAACCAACGCTCTGCTGGCGGGCAACTACTGCAACCTTCGGAGGTATATAGCTCAACTAATGCAGCCGCTACAGTAGGACTTTCAAAAGTAATAGTTTTTGCATTCACACTATGAGTCACCGCGAGTACACCTAAAAACAAATTAAGTTTTAAGAACAACTTTACGAAAGTACTTTCTTTTACTGACCTTAAACAGAACATCACTAAGCCCTTAATTGATCTATGTTTGAATCTAATGACTTATACTAATAATTTTCCCCCTAAAAAAGATCACAAAAAGATCACAATTTTGTATGCTTTTATTCGCGTTGCTCAGCAACAACAAGAAAACGTGCATTACCTCCCGGCGTCAGTGCATCAAAAGGATAACAGGTCACAAGTATTAGGCTGCCACTAGGCGCTTGACCATCGGGCTGAATATCTGAATTTTCTTTTAACCAAAAGTACCGTTGATCAACAACAACTTGATCGCTAACGGTATAAACGAAGTCCCCTTCTGTGGTCTTTAGTTCAATTCGGTCTCCATGCTTAATATCTTTAAGAAACCTGAAGTGGGTATCACGATGCCCACTAATAACTGTGTTGCCATCGGTGCCTGGAAAAGCACTGGCTTCGGTGTAACCAGGAGAAAATGCCAATACACGACCACTATCACCTGACAATACGATCCGGCTAATCCCCAAACGAGGAATCGTTAACTCAGCTACCGGCCAAGTATCAGCCCATGCCCAGGGGCGAACATTCTGCTGGCCATCCAACGTTCTTTGCCAAGACTGCTCCAACAACATTTGCGCTAACCATGCTTTTGCATATATTTTACCTGCGCTCCCAATATTCCAGATGGCACACATCACAGTAATGATAATAACGACCATGAACAGTCTACGAACAAAACGCATCAAGCGCGCAGACATGCAGCCCTCCTTTGTAGCCAGTTAAGACCAAGCCCGATTAAAAGCGCCACGAACAACAGCTCAAAACCCATTAATAACCGATACTCCCCATCGGTTGCAGTCTGCGCTAATCGTATGCCTTGCTTTTGCAATTTTGACTGCACTACCCAACCTTTTGGCCGGTTAGCAGGAATACGATCGGTCTTTAACACACCGCCTGCACGATTATCTGAAAAATTATAAGCCTCCCCCTTTTCCACATCAGGCGTCACTTCCACGGCAACCAAACTCGTAAATTTACTCACTTGGTGATGCGTAACCGCAAGATCAATAATTTTCTGTTTTATCTTCTGTTTTTTATCTTCATGCGTTTGAGCACTCTCATTACCATCAACCTTTGCGCTGCCATGCTCATCGTACATAGCCTGCAATGCCAAAATTTTTCTGCGCATCCATTCAACAGCCACTCCATCGTGCTGAACGGCATGATACAAAGGCACTTGAAGCTGTGAAGGCACGCCTCCCAACCTGCCAGTCAAGGCTGCCATTTCAGGGAATTTGCTTGCCTTAAAAGCTACATAAACCGGCTCCCCAAGGTAAAGGTCTGGCAAAGGCTGTTGGGGCAAGATCATTGCTGATAAATCGTTAAGATCAAGTTTTAAATCAGTCAGCGCAGGGGATTCTAACTGACGCAGAAGATAGTTTATTTTATGGTTCACTTCATCAGGCTTACTCACATATGTAAATGTTCCTCTACCTGCTCGCGCCGCTTTGCGCATAAAGTAACCATTAGGAGCCGAACCGATGCCCACGGTAAATAGACGGCTTTGACCTAGATTTTGGCGTATCTCTGAAAACAATTCCGCTTCATTACTGACGGCACCATCTGTAATAAATACGACTTGTCGCAAACGCTCTGGGTCGTCGGCACCACGCAGCGCCAAACGTAATGCAGGCCGCATATCAGTCCCACCATCGGCCTGTTCATCCAGAATTTTTCGACGAGCAAAATTCAAATTATCAGGTGTCGCCGCCTGACTGTGAGAGAACAGCTTCCACGCCCGTGTATTGAACCAAACGATATTAAAGCGGTCTTCTGGCTTAAGCTTGCTAAGCGCTTTCAAAACAGAGGCTCGCGCCTGTGAAATCGATTCACCCTGCATACTGCCTGACACATCAAGCACCAAAACCAACTCTCGTGGCATACTTATTTTTGTGCTGTGCTCTGGTTGCGGAGGCATCACCATCAGCAAACCATAAGACTCACCTTTCACATCTTCCCGCAACACGCTAACCATCGGTTTATCAGATGGTTTTAGCCCCCAAGACAAAACAAAGTCACGATTTGAAAATTGCGCTATACCATCCACCGTGACCTTATAATGTTCTTCACTCAACTTCTTTGTTGTAAAAGCGTGACTCGAACTCGCCAAAGCTTCAATCGGAAAACCGGCCTTGAGATCGACCTCAATTGTGACAGGGTTTCCCGGTACGCCCTGCTCCTTTCTTATCACATTAACGGGTTCAACATAGGTTGATTCAAGTCTAGTTCTGGGCGGCGTAAACTTAGGGGTATTTACCATGGGAAAACGCAAAGCGAAACGTTCAGCTTTATAATCAAGTACTTGCTGATACTCAAATTCGACGACGATCATCTCTCCAGGGCCAATATTGGCGACAGAGGTCGTAAAAACATTTGTTCGATGATGATTCAGTAAGCTCGTTTTTTTTCCTGCCTCACGCGCTTTCTGGTAGATACGTTTTGCATCTTGTTTTTCATGAATTTGACCTTCGATCACTCGCTTACCGACTACCATACGTAAACGATCAACAACCGCTTGCTCAGGCAAAGGGAAGGTATAAATACCTTCTGACCAAAGCTGCGAAGGGTTACGAAACGCCTGTCGCACCTTGGCGCGCAAAATAGGCCCAGAAATACTCATGGATACATTCGTTTCCAGCGTTGTTGCATCGTGTTTTTCTGTACCGTTATTACTTTTCAGCCACAGCGAACTGTAAGGTGCATTGCTATCAGAATTATGCGCTGAAACAGCATCAACTAATTCAGGTTCTACACCAGCAAATACTGATTCTGACATCAACCAGAGTATAAGCAGCAGTATAAAAATAGATGTATTCGTGAAGATTTCAGCAATAGTTTGGTGTGAACGCATATTAACCATGGGTATTATGTCTTCATCATGCTCGGTATTTCTGATCAGAAAAGGCATTAGTTGTTTTGTTTTTTCTTGCCGTCCCATAAAATATTTCATAAGAACTCCTGAAATTCTAAAATGAACAGCCACCGGCACATAGCCGGTAACTATTTTTGGTTAGCCCCTTCAAACCGAGGTTCTCGTGATACGAGTCAGGGTAGACACCCCGTATTGTCTGGAATAGGCAGCACGACCGGCATCTCATCCTCAACTGTCAGATAACACTCTCTAAGCTGGTGCTGACTTGCAGGGCGATCAAGCTGTACACCTCCTTGCTTCGACACCTCTGCCCGTGAAAACGGTGCCACCAATTGAGGGTCGAGCATCCACAGTTTCAGCAGCAAGTCTTCGTCAATTGCAATAAAACACTTCACAAAGAAACCTCCCCAATGCTCGCGATAGGCTGCATTTCCTGATCACTGATACTCAGTTCTATAGAAACACGGCGATCAAGCACATAATCACCAGAGGTATTAACCAAGTCACTTCTCAATGCCAGAGGCTCAGCCTCGCCTATCGCTTGAGTGGTCACTCGGCTAGCATCAACTCCCTGCTCCAACAATGTCTCTTTGATGCCATCTACTCGAGCCTGAGCCAAAGCAGTGTTAAAATCAGCCGCTCCACGCTGATCTGTATAGCCTTTCAATAAGACATGAAGGTTTGGGTGTGATTTGAGAAATTTCGTCAAACTATTTAAACGCGCTTCGGCATAAGTAGGCACATCCGACTCACCATTGCGGAAGTAAACTTCTTGAGCATAATGCCCAATCACTCCCTGCAAGGCGGTATTGTCCTGCGATCCGCCACCATCAGGTGCTTGCATCATTAAATTTTCCAGCTGTGCAGACTGCTGGGCATTTGAACGACTTAGGTCTGATACCTCCTTTTTTGTTTTAAGTAGCGTTGATTTGCTTTGATACAGCTCTGTTTTAGTTGCTCCAAGTACCTGCTCATTCTGCTCAAGTTCGAGCAAACTTTGATCCAGCGCATGGTCTTTATCTTGCCCCCAACCTATCGACCCTCCTAAGGTTGCACCCAACGCTGCCCCTGGCGGACCGGCTATCACGGCACCTATCACCGACCCAATGCCTACCCCCCAATACGTACTCGTATTATCCGCTTCATAATGCTTTGATTCTGTTTCTGCACTTGCAACTTGAGCTAAACTCAATGCCAAAACAGCTACACCGAGTTTGTTCAATTTCATCGTATTATTTCTCATCATCGTCTCCACTTGAGACATCCAGCGTCACATTCCATCGTGATATCACTGCACCCCATGTACAGCGTTCCGTTCTTCACTGGATATCGATGGGACTATTCAATCAATTTCAGATAGACAAGTAATGGAGCCGACATGGAGCGCAATGGACAGAATCTGCAGAGAATAGTGGTGTATGGAGATAAAATGGAGAAACCGTTTTATCACATTTATTTATGCAAAACTAAGCTATAGTAACGCCCGTATACTTAAAGACATGACAGCGCTAAAGCGCCTGGAAACGCCTCAATGACCTACAGAATCGCCATCGTTGAAGATGACATTGACCAACAGCAAAATTATTCGGATGCACTTCAACGTAGAGGTTTCGAAACCCAGTGTTTTTCAAGGGTTGAAGAAGCGCTGACAGGCATCACGAATGATCGGCCCGATTTGGTATTACTAGATGTCGTACTCGGTGATGACCCCGATGGAGGCTTTACTATCTGCCGTAAATTATTGGACCGCGGTGATAATATTCCAATAATCTTCCTCAGCGATCGCTCTGATGAAATAGATCAGGTTTTTGGTCTGCGCTTAGGTGCTTGGGATTATCAGACCAAACCAATATCTCTCGCCCTGCTAGCTGAACGGATCAAGGGTTTACTACGCATTCATCATGCTCGTAGCGCAGACAATGAGACCGCACCTCACTATGAAAACGCAGGCCTATCTTTAGACGAAGAAAAGTCATTTGCCTCTTGGCACGAAAAAACCTTACCGTTAACACTAACGGAGTTCCGATTACTCACCGCAATCGTAAAATCGGGCCCAGTAGGTACCGATTACAATAGTCTATGCGAAAGTACCATGCAGCGAATGGTTACCAACGGCACGATTAACAGTCACATTAAAAATATTCGTAAGAAGTTCAACGCCCTTGACCACACGTTTCAGTGTATTCGAAATAAACCAGGCTTCGGCTATCGTTGGGAGAAGCAATAATGCCTCGTTTCGGCATCAAAACCCAAATCACACTACTCTGTTAGGCCTGCTGTCCATTATTCTATTAGTGGGGCTAAACTATTGGGACGACATCCGTAAAACAACGCTAACTGCACAAGCCAGAATTCAGGCAATAGAAGCAAAAGCAATTGCCACCACTCTACTTGCTACACAACAAAACATCCGCGAGCTGCTTGCCGCTGATGAAGACAGTGAATTACAAAAACACGCACTTAGCGCCCCATCCATCAAACAACCTATTCGTTTGGATGGACTTTTTGGCGACTGGCCATTACAAGCCAACGCTCCGCCACGCTTCAATCTCAACCACCCTGTATGGCTGGCTGTTCCTGACTCCCCTAGTGAAACTGCATTTTCACTGCGTCTGGCTCAGTCTTCACAGCACCTCTATGTCGCGATTGATGTGCGAGATAGCAATGTCGTGTTACGTAAGCCTTCACATTTACGTTTAGACTACAACGATCATATCCAGCTAACATATCATGATGAGTCTGGCGCACTTCGAAGGGTTATATTACCCGCTGAGCAAGAAGGCGCTTTGGCAAGCTATTACACCGACAGGCATTGGCAATTTGGACGCGATGTAAATTCAGCCTCTCCCAAGCATAAAAACAACCAAAACATCGCGAGCCATAAAACGGGTATTCAAGGCTATTGGCACAAAACAACAGAAGGCTACGCCCTTGAATTCAGAATCCCCATTACTCAACTAGACACCGTTCAATCACAAATTCATTTCGCCATCGTTGATGTCGATGATAACCCGGCCTACGGACCACAAGCCATTGTGGCTAGCCTTCCTAAAAATCTAGAGGACAAATTAAACCCTGTCGCTTTACATGCCCGCGAATTACAACGCGTTATCGATCAACTAAAAAGCACTTATGCCCGCTTATGGATTTACGATAGTCGTGGCCGAGAATGGGCCTTTGCCGAACGCGACCCACAGGCTGAAATTGCCCCCATAACCTTCGACAGTCAATGCGTTAGAGATGCCTTAGACGGAAAAATAAAACCCTTACACCATATGAATGATACAGATGGCAAGCTCAATAGGTTGCTCGTCTGCTACCCGATTATTGAGCATGGTGAAACGCTTGGCGTTGTCGTCATTGATGAGTCAGCACACCATGTGCTGGAACAAGAGGAAGCGCGCGTTAGAGTCATCGCCATCAAAGTTGGCAGTGCCATCTCCCTGTTATTGTTAGTACTACTTACCTACGCCTTCACACTCGTTCGTCGCATTTCCCGATTGAGTGAAGAGTCCAGTAAATCAATCGACCTACACGGTAGAATTGAACGATCCACCATTAACGCCAGCCGCAATTTTCCCGATGAAATAGGCGACCTGTCTCGTAATATTACAACCCTTCTGGAAAAACAGCACTCTTACATGAACTTTTTAGAACGTATCCCACAAACGCTCCGTCATGAAATTTCCAACCCGCTCAACAAACTACGCACCTCTTTAGAGAATCTGCTCGACCATCAACCACACTTAGCAAACGATAATTACATTCGTAAAATAGATTCAGGTATTGACCAAATCAGCCGTATCACCCTACATCTAACCGAGGCCGCTAGCCTTGAAAGTGCTATAAAAGAAGAACAGCTAATCAAAACAGACCTCATCACCTTTCTTGATGGCTACCTCTCCGTATGGGATGAGCAAATAAACTACACACCATGGGACAAAAAACCCGCCTTCATTTTGGGTGACAGTAGCCGACTAGAACAGTTGTTCGACAAACTCCTCGACAACGCCATCAGCTTCTGTTCTAAAACAGGCAAAGTTCTCGTGCATGTTGAACGACACACCGACCGGATCGCAGTCATTATTGAAAACGACGGCCCAACATTGCCATCCGAAAGTACCGCTGGATTATTTTCGCCCATGGTCTCTACCCGCTCTAGCGGATCAAGCATTCATCTTGGCTTAGGTCTTCATATTGCCAAATTGATTAGCGACCAACATAAAGCATTACTAGTCGGTAAGAACCGTGAAGATCGCAGTGGAGTGATTTTCTCTGTTGAGTTTAATCTACTTCGAGAAAACTAAGAAAATTTAGCGTTTAAACTAAACCTACGCTCTTGCATTAATAAAACTTTCAAACTGGTAGTTTTCGTATTAATACAGTAAACAATATAATATCGAATATTATGTTGTAGTTTTTAAATTTAGCTTTAATGCCCGCAACGTTAAAAATTAGCAAATCCATAATCAATACCTATAA